>RCMY010003824.1_pt1 | contig 13195 bp, 7 predicted proteins | sample 2041341 | NCBI WGS metagenome assembly RCMY01 (sample SAMN09708234, study PRJNA481090) | Marine sediment metagenome, whole genome shotgun sequencing project. | reverse complement strand
GAGTTGAACTCGCTGGAGATGAACTTCTGCAGCGCGCCGCGATCCTTGGTGAATTCGGTGCGACGCTCGTCCAGCGTCGCCAGCACGCGCTGGCTGTTGTCCAGCACCATCTGGCTGGGCGAGCTCTTGCTGGGCAAGCTCTTGGCGCTGGCAGGTGCCGCAGTGGCTTGCGCCATCACCGCGCTGGGGGCAGCGGCGCCCATGACGACTGCAAGTGCCAGTGGGACCAGGTTGTATTTGGAAAACATGCAATTCATAAACTTATTCCGTGGGGGACGGGGGTGTGGTCGTGGGGGTGTCCGTGGTAGAGGCGTCGGTCGTGGCAGGTACGTCCGCGGCAGGTACGTCGCCGCTGCTGTCCGTGGACGCATCGGCGTCCTTGTCACCGCCACCGCCACCGAAGATGTACTTGCCGACCATCTGGATCAGGTCGACTGCCGGGGTGGTGTATGCGATCTCCTCGCCGGGTTTCAAGGGTTCCAGGGCACCACCGGGCTGCAGGCCAATGTAGCTTTCGCCCAACAGACCGTTGCTGAGGATGCCCGCGGAGGTATCGGACGGCAGGTCGTTGTAACGATTGTCGATGTCCAGCGTGACGACGGCGTCCAATTTGACCGGATCCAGCTGAATGTCGGCCACACTGCCGATCGCCACACCGCCGATCTTGACCGGCGCGGCTTGGCGCAGCTGGCCCAGGTTGGTGAAGCGCGCCTTGAGCGGATAGGTGTCGTGGCCGAAGCCGAACTTGCCGTTGGTCGAGGCCAATGCCAGCACCAGCAGCGAGGCGAGCGCCAGCAGCAGGAAGGCACCGACGGCGAATTCTAGACGGGGACCGTGTGTAGCCATGGGAGTTGCCTATTCTTGGTTGTTTTCCTGGGCGCAGCGAAGGATCTGTTGTTTTTCTGGCTTGTTGTAGGAGCGGCTTTAGCCGCGAGCTCTTTGCTTGGTGCACAGCTCGGGATGAACAGCGCGCGGCTAAAGTGGCTCCTGCAAAAGCAACATCAGATCCTTCGCTCCGCTCAGGATGACAGTTTTGGTTGGGATGACAGTTTGAGGCTGGATGGTTCGAGGCTGGATGGTTCGAGGCTGGATGGTTCGAGGTTGGATGGTTCGAGGTTGGATGGTTCGTGTTTAATCAACGGAACAACAAAGCAGACAGCACGAAATTGAACATCAGGATCAACAGCGATGCGTTGACCACCGCACGCGTGGTCGCCACCGAGGTGCCTTCGATCGTCGGCTCGGCGTGGTAGCCGACATAGCACGCGACCAGCGCCGCGATGCCGCCGAATACCGCCGCCTTCTCGAACGCGACCAGGAAGTCGTGCTGGAAGTCGACCGCGTCCTTGAGCACCTGCCAGAACGTGCCGCCATCGATACCAATCACGTGCACGGCTTCAAAGTAACTTGCGGTAATGCCCAGGCTGCAGAAGATCGCGGTCAGCAGCGGCACCGTGATCACCGCCGCCCAGAACCGCGGCGCGACCGCCTTGGCGATTGGATCGATCGCCATCAGGCCCAGTGCGGTGATCTGGTCGGTGGCACGCATCAGGCCGAGCTCGGCTGCAATCGATGAACCGGCGCGGCCGACGAACAGCAGCGCGGTCAAGACCGGTGCCAGCTCGCGGTACAAGCCCAGCCCGACCAATGCGCTGATCTGGTTGCTGGCGCCGTAGGTTTCCAGCGCGCGATACCCCAGCAACGTCACCGACAGGCCGACGAAGGCGCCACCGACCGCGATGATCGGCAGCGAGCGGGCGCCGATCTTGTAGATCTCGCGGACGAGCTCGGCGAAGAAGTCGCGGGTCGGCTTCGAGGCGCGCAGGACGGACAGCGAGAACAGTCCGGCGCGGCCGAATGAGCGGGTGGCGGTTACGAAGGGCATCAGCAAGGTAGGCCGTGATTCGGACAGGTAGAGCCAACACGCAACGGGCGCACCACATTGTCATCCCGGGCGCAGCGAAGGATCTGCTGTCCCCACCGCCTACAAGAAGCAGATCCTCCAGGCTTCGCCTTCAGGTTGACAGGCCACGCACCGTGCAGCCCGATGCCACGCTGGATCCAGGCATATTGCTCATTTGTAGCCGTGCTGCAGGAACTCACGCCGCACGCTCCCGCACTGCCGTATCGAAAGCAATCGGCCCATCCGGCTCACCACGCAGGAACTGCAGTACCAGCGGGTCATCAGTTGCTTCCAGCGCGTCCGGTGTCCCGGAGAACACAATGCGCCCGTTGGCGATCACGATCGCGCGATCAGCCACCGGCAGCGTCTCATGCACATGGTGGGTCACGATGATGCTGGTCAGGCCAAGACTGGCGTTCAAACGCGCGATCAGGCTCATGATCACCCCGCTGGCAATCGGGTCCAGCCCGGTCAGCGGCTCGTCGTAGATCATCAGCGGTGGATCCAGCGCCAGCGCGCGGGCCAGGGCGACACGGCGGGCCATGCCACCGGACAACTCACGCGGGAACAAATCGGCGGCGGCGCGCAGGCCAACCGCATGCAGCTTCATCTCCACCAATCGACGGATCACCACATCCGGCAGATCGGTATGCGCACGCAGTGGCAGCGCGATGTTCTCGGCGGCGGTCAGGTCGGTCAGCAAACCATTGCCCTGCAGCAACACGCCGATCCCCTTGCGCAGCTCCAGTAGGGCGCGCTGGCGTTGCGGCATCGCGGTACCCAGCACCTCGACCGTGCCCGATGCCGGCACCAGCTCGCCGGTCAACGCCGCCAGCAGGGTCGACTTGCCGCTGCCCGACGGCCCGAGGATCGCGGTGATGCTGCCGCGCGGCACGGTGAGGTCGATACCGTCGAGCACTGTGTGGCCACCGCGATCCAGGCGGACATCAGTCAGGCGGGCGGCGGCGGACTCTACAGTCATCGATTCAACTTGTGTCGTGGAAGTTTGTGTCATGTGTCGTGGATAGCGGGCAACGGCCGGATGGGGCGGGCGCAGGCGGGTAAACGCCGGAGGATGCGGGGGAGCGCCTGAATCGCAGCCTAGCCGGGGCATTGTCGCAGTTTGCGGCAACCTCGACCGGGCGCCCATGCAACGCTGTGTCACGTACTGACCGCAGGTCCCCTTCCACGACTGCCATGACCTCGATCGCCGCCCGTCGCGGGGTCGCCTGGCCATGATCGGACCTCGCAGCCAGCATCTCGCAACCAATCTCGCAACACTGGAATCTCGGCGGTTGCGACGTGCCTGCGGCATCATGCAACGGCATGGATCGCCCCGACGCCACCGCCGCCCACCAGACCACCGCCCATCCAGCCGACTTTCGTCTGTACCACTCCAACTCGCTGGAGGTGCTGGCGGGCTTGATGGCCGACGCGCTGCGCACCCCCGCCCCCGGCCAGCCGCTGCTGGCGCCGGACATGGTGCTGATCCCGCAGGCGGCCATGCGTCGCTGGCTGCAGGCGACCCTGGCGCAGGCCCACGGGATCTCGGCCAACATCGACTTCCTGACCCCGGGCGAGTTCGTGCAGCGCGCGCTCGATGCCAATGTCCAGGGCGCCGCAGATGACCTCGACGCCGCCGCGCTGCACTGGCGGCTGTATGCCGCGCTGCGCGATCCCGCGGTCATGCGCGACCCGGCACTGCGGCCGCTGCAGGCCTACCTGGCCGACGACGACGCGCTCAAGCCGTGGTCGCTGGCGGGCGAGCTGGCGGGGGTGTTCGAGAAATACCAGGCATGGCGCCGCGACTGGCTGCTGGGCTGGGAAGCCGGCGCCGCGCCGCGCGATCCGCAGGCGGCACTGTGGCGGAAGATCGCCGGTGGCAGTCGGCATCGCGCGCGTCGCATCGACGAATACTTGTCCCGGTTCGTTGGCGATGACGCCCCACTTCCGGCGCAACTGCCCAGCCGCCTGTTTGCCTTTGCCACCATCAATGTGTCTCCGGACGTGCTGCGGGTGATCGCCACCCAGGCGCGCGTCGGCGTGCTGCACTTCTACCTGCCGTCCCCGACACGCTCGTACTGGGGCGATTTGGCGACGCTCGGCGAACGGCTGCGCACCGCACCCGCCGGGCAGGATGCGATGCCCGCCCATGAGGGGGGCGAAAACCCCCTGCTGCAGGCCTGGGGTGCGGCCGGGCGCGACTTCATCGCGGTGCTGGGTGGTTATGAGGTCGTGCATCCGTCCGGCGAGATCGCCGCCTACGACGATCCTGAAACCCGCAGTGGCAACGACCCCGCTGCCGACACCCTGCTGCAGCGCCTGCAACGCGACTTGCTGCATCGCCGCCCGCCACCGGAGCAGCCCTGGCGCGCCACCGTCGACCGCAACGACAACAGCCTGCAGTTCCACGCCTGCCACACCCGCCTGCGCGAGCTGCAGGTGCTGCACGACCAGCTGCGGGGTCTGCTGGAAGACCCACGCTTCGATCCGCCGCTGCAGCCGCGCGAGATCGCGGTGCTGGCTCCGGACATCGGTCCGTATGCGCCGCACATCCAGGCGGTCTTCGGCGGCCTCTCCGGGACCCGGGAATACCTGCCTTACACGCTGGCCGACAACAGCCCGCTGGGCGACGAGCCGCTGGCCGATGTCTTCGTGCGCCTGCTGGCGCTGCCGGTCTCGCGGTTCGGACTGGACGAGATCCTCGACCTGTTGGCCACGCCCGCGATCGCCACGGCCGCCGGTTTGGATACGCCGGCACTGGATCGCCTGCGCGGCTGGCTGCACCAAGCCGGCGCGCGCTGGGGGTTGGATGCTGGCCATCGGCAGCGCAACCACGCACCGCGCGACGACGCCTACACCTGGGCGTTCGCGCTCGACCGGCTGCTACTCGGGCATGCCAGCGGCAGCCAGGACATGATTGCCGGCGTTGCGCCGTGGACGCATCTGGAAGGCGGTGCACTCGATGCCCTCGACACCCTGATCCGGCTGCTACGCGAGCTTGCGCGCCATCAACGCACGCTTGGCGATGCCGCGACACCAGCGCAATGGCGCGAACGCCTGTTGGGCCTGCTTGACGCGCTGTTCCAGGACACACCACGCGACGTCGCCGACCAGCGTGCGCTCGAGCGCCTGCGCACTGGCATCGTTGCGTTTGCCGACGACGCCGCACGTGCGGGCTTCGACACACCGGTGCCACCGGAGGTCCTGCGCACGCACTTCGCTACGCAACTGGCGCAAGCCGATACCCGCGCGCCACTGCTCACCGGCGGCGTCAGCTTCGGTCGCATGGTGCCGATGCGGCTGCTTCCGTTCCGTGTGATCTGCGTGTTGGGCATGAACGACGGCGACTATCCACGTCGCGATCCTGCCGCCGGGCTCAACCAGCTCACCGCGGAGCTGGGCACCGACAAGCGCCGGCGCGGTGACCGCTCGTTGCGCGACGACGATCGTTTCCTGCTGCTGCAACTGTTCGCAGCGGCGGGCGATGTGTTCTACCTCAGCTATCTCGGCGCCGATGCCCGCGACGGCAGCGTGCGCGAGCCGTCGCCACTGGTGTCGGAGCTGCTGGAGGTGGCCGCCGATTACCACGCCGATCCGGATAACGCCCGCAGGCAACTGGTCGTGTCGCAACCACTGCAACCGTTCGCACCGGCCGCGTTTGGTGCGATGCAGGACGACACAACCGACGATACCGCGCAGGGCACGCCTGCAGTCATCGAACCAAGACGCTTCAGCTATCGCAGGCAATGGCATCCTGCGGCCGAAGGCGCACTGGTGCCGCGTGTTGACCCCGGTCGCTGGCTGGTTGAACCATTGCCCGCTGCGGAACCGGCCGACGAACTGTCGGTGGTCGAATTACGTCGCTTCCTGCGCGATCCACCTGCCGCCTTCCTGCGCCAACGGCTGGCCTTGCGGCTACCCGAGGGCGTCGACGCCAGCGATGATCGTGATCCGCTGGTGTTGCCGCCGCGCGGACTGCAACGCTGGCAATTGCAGCAGGCGGTGTTCGATGCCTGTGTCGAAGGCCAGGACGACGATCTGCCCGCCCGTCTGCGTGCCCGCGCACTATTGCCGTCCGGGCCGCTGGGTGAACGGCAGCTGGAGACTTTGCTGCAGCAGGTCCGCCCCTACGCGGACAGGTTCGTGCAATGGCGCGGGGACGACGCTCCGGTGTCCGTGCCGATCGACATCGACCTGGACGGCGTGCGCCTGACGGGCCGCGTCGAGCGCGTCTATCGCCATGGCCTGCCGCGGATCCGCCAGGACAAGCTGCATGGCCCCGCACAGATCGACCATGGCCTGGACTGGCTGCTGCTGTGCGCGCAAGGGGAAGGCCGCGAACTGGTGCAATTCCACCAAGCCAGCCACGGGCCCGACACCACGCGTCGCGAGCCGGTCACACCCGATGCAGCCCGCACGGCCCTGCACGCATTACTGCGCCTGCGCAGCCAGGGACTGACCGAGCCGCTACCCTTTGGGCCACGCGCAGGCTGGGCCTGGTACGACACCGACAACGACGCCAAGGGCTGGGCTGCCGCGGAACGGCTGTGGCATGTCGAGCGCGGTTACAGCGAAGGCGATACCGACAGCGCGCGACTGGCATTGCGTGGCCGCGACCCCTTCATCGATCCGGAACTGGGCGAAGAGTTCCGCGCGATCGCAGGCATCGTCTTCGACGCCGTCGTCCACGGACGCGACACGGACGCGATGTCATGAGCGAGCTCACGCCGTTCACGGAAGACGCCTACCTCGACCTGCCGCTGCAGGGCGTGCAGCTGATCGAAGCCAGCGCCGGTACCGGCAAGACCTACACGCTGGCGACGCTGGTCACGCGACTGGTAGTCGAGCGCGAGTTGCGCCTGGGCCAGATCCTGGCGGTGACCTTCACCGAGGCCGCGACCCAGGAACTGCGTGCACGCCTGCGCAAGCGCCTGGCACTGGCTGCCGAAATCGCTGGCGCGCTGGCAAAAGATCCTGCCTCGTCGCCCGACGACACCCCCGAAGCCCTGCTGACCCACCGCATCATCCAGCAGCGGCTGCAGTTCGAGGACGCCAACAGCCTCCACGACCGCCTGTTGCGCGCAGGTCGCGAGATCGACCTGGCTGCGGTCTTCACCATCCACGGCTTCTGCGCGCGAGTGCTGGCCGAACACGCTTTGCAAACCGGTCAGGCCTTCGACCCACCGGACATGGTCGGCAACGCCCGCGCGTTGCGTGACGAAGTAGCGGCAGACCTGTGGCGCGCATACGGCGCGATTCCGGGTGACGCCGAGTTGCTGCAGATCCTTTGGAAACAACCCGACGACCTGGCGAAGGATCTGTCTGGCTTGCTCAGCACGATGCCGCTGTTGCCACCGCCGCCGGACGACACGCCCGACCCCGGACCTGCCCTGCAAGCCGCACTCGCCACGCTGGCGGATGCTTTCGCACGGCACGGCGCACAGGCGCGCGCCGACCTGGATGCGGCCATCGCGGCCAAGCACATTGATGGACGCAAGGCGCGTGCGGCCAGTTACGAGAAAGCATGGGCCGCACTGGCAACAGGACTGGAAGGCAGCGGACTTTCAACCGGGGACGCGCACCTCGACAAGCTCACGCCCACCCGCCTGGGCGAATGCGCCAAGGCCGGTTTCGAACAGGCCTTGCCGACATCGCCCCTGTTCAATGCATTGGCTGACTGGTTCGCTGCAGTCCAGGCGCGAAACGAATGGCTGGCAGCACAGGCCATGCGCCTGCTGCATCGCATCCGCGATGACGCCCATGTGCGCCTGGCCCGCCTCAAGCACACGCTGCGGCTGCAGACCTACGACGATCTGATTGCAGGCGTGGCCGATGCACTGGCAGGCGACCATGGCGATGCGTTGGTTGCCGCGCTGCGCAGGCAATATGCAGTGGCGCTGGTCGACGAGTTCCAGGACACCGATGCACGGCAATGGGCGATCTTCCGGCGCGTGTTTGCACAGGCAGGCGACGGCGCGGCAGGGCCTGCCACTACGCCGTCACTGTTCTTGATCGGTGATCCCAAACAGGCGATTTACGGTTTCCGCGGCGGCGACGTGCATACCTACCTGGACGCGAAGCAGGATGCCTCGCTGGCACCACCGCTGGCGCACAACTTCCGGTCACGCCCGACCGTGCTGCGCGCAATCGAAACGTTGTATGCCCAGGCCGGCCCGGATGCCTTCGTTGACGAGGCGATCCGTTTCCACCCCGTCGAACCCGGCGCCGGCAACAGCGACGACGACTACCAGCGAGACGGTCATCCGGCACCAGCACTGACCGTGCGAACACTGCCCGATGCCGACGACGGTAAACAGCACAAGGCCGACGACTCGCGCGCGTTGGCGACCAAAGCCTGCGTCGCCGAGATCCGCGCCGTGTTGTTGGATGCCCGTGCCGGCAAAGCCAACATCCGCGACATGCCCGTGCGACCCGGCGACATCGCGGTCCTGGTGCGCTCGCACAAGGAGGCGACGCGGATGCAGGCGGCGCTGGTCGTCGCCGGGATTCCTGCAGTGGCCGCCGGCAAGCAGAGCCTGTTCGAAAGCACGCAGGCGCTGGAACTGCTGGCCGTGTTCGAGGCGCTGCTGCAGCCGGCCGACGAAGGCCGCCTTCGCGCGGCGTTATCCACCATGCTGCTCGGTGTCGATGGTGCTGGCATCGCGCGCCTGGATACCGATGGCGATTTGCATCGCAAGTACCAGCTCGATGCCTTGCACTGGCGCGACCGCTGGCAACGGCATGGCCCGCTGGCACTGGTCACCGAACTATCCGCGGCCAACGCCGAACGCCTGTTGACCCTGGTCGACGGCGAGCGTCGCCTGACCAACCTGTTGCAGCTGGGCGAACTGCTGCAGGAAGCCAACGCCCGTGCACTCGGCATGCATGGACTGGTCGACTGGCTGCGCACCCAGATTGCCGAGGCCGACCGCGACGACGAGGCGCAACAGCTGCGGCTCGAATCCGATGCCCGCTGCGTGCAGATCCTGACCCTGCACAAAAGCAAGGGGCTGGAATTCGCGTTGGTATTCCTGCCGTTTGCCGGCGTCGGTCGAAAGCCGGAGACGCCGTCGCGCCATTGCCGGGTCCCCGGCGCCAACGGCGGCACGCTGCACTGGAAAACCGGCCGCGATGAAGACACCGACAACTGGAGCGACGCCGTCGATGCCTGGCAACGCGAACAGAGCGCCGAAGACGCGCGCCTGCTCTACGTCGGCCTCACCCGTGCCCGACATGCACTGTGGTTGGCACACGGCAACCTGTACAACGCCGGGAAGACTGCACTCGCACCCATGCTGCACTCGTTGGACGCCCTGCAGGACAACGCAGATATCCGGATCGACGCGCAGTCCTTGCCCACCGCATTGCCTGCCTTGGCACCAGAATCCACTGCAACCGTGCCACCCGCCCGCACAGTGAAGCGCACGCTATCGCGTGATTGGTGGGTGTACAGCTTCACCCAGCTCAGCCGAGCAGGCACGGGTGAAGACACCGCCACCAGCGCCGCAGACTTGGTCGTGGAACGCGGCGGCGACGATGAGCGCGCAAGTGCGTCTGAAGCCGTGGATGCACCGGAGGAATCCTTGTCGGAGGCATCATCCGCCAATGCAACGCCAGCCGATGACGACACGCACGACCCACGCTTCAGCGGCGCACGTTTCGGCCTGGCCCTGCATGGCGCGCTCGAGCACGTTGCCTTCGATGCCTGGCGCGACTGGCACGACGACGAGACACCGCCCGCGCAGGACGCCATCCTGCGTGCTGCATTGCGCGGCGAAGGCTATCCCGACGCTGACCTGGACGATGGCAGCATGCAGCTGGCCACGCTGGTCGGCCACACCCTGACCACCCTCCTGCCCGAAGGCATCCGGCTGTGTGACCTGCCCGCAGAAGAACGCCGTGCGGAACTCGAATTCCACTTTTCCCTGCAATCGACCTCGACCGAAGCCCTGCTGGCACTGCTGCACGCACACGGCATGCTGCAAGGGCGCCACGCCTTTGGTGCACGGCAGCGGATCGAAGGCCTGATGACCGGCAAGATCGATCTCACCTATTGCGCCGACGGCCGCTATTACCTGCTCGACTACAAATCCAACCGCCTGCCCGGCTACGACGACGCACGCATGGCACAGGCGATGGCGCACAGCGAGTACGACCTGCAGGCATTGATCTATACCGTCGCCCTGCACCGCTGGCTGCGCTTCCGGCTCGGTGATGGCTACGATTACGACCGCGACTTTGGCGGTGCCCGCTACCTGTTCTGCCGTGGACTGGGTGCGGGCGATGGCCATGGCATCCACGCCTTCAAACCAACAACGGAACTGGTCCTGGCACTGGATACCTTGTTTGCAGGCGGTGACGCATGACCCTGTTCGACGACCTCTGGCGCGGCGGCGGCCTGCGCACGCTCGACCACGCGCTTGCGCAAAGCCTGCGCCGGCTGGATCCGGCCACGCCCGACACTGTGCTGGCTGCTGCCGCGCTGGCTTCACTCGCGATCGCACACGGCCACGCCGCCTTCGACCCGGCGCATCCGCAACGGGTTTATGCCGCCGGCGTAGCCACGGGCGCGATTGACTGGCCCGACGCGGGACACTGGTGCGATGCACTAGCCGATTCGCGCTGGGTGACCACACCCGATGCCGAAACGACCGCCGCGACCAATGCGCCGCTGGTATTCGAATACGGCCTGCTCTACTTGCGTCGCTATCGCGAATACGAACACCGCCTTGCCACCAGGCTGCAATGGATTGCCGCGCAAGCGTCGCCCACGACGGATATCGATGCACTGGCGCCGTTGTTCGCGATACTTTTCCCGCAAGCGGCAGATGGCGACGCGCAAGCCAGGGCCGCCGCGCTCGCATTGTTGCGCCCCTTGCTGCTGGTTACCGGCGGTCCGGGCACCGGCAAGACCACCACCATCGCGCGCCTGCTATTGCTGCTGGCCGCACAGGCCAAAGCCGACGACAGGCCAGCTCCGCGCATCGCCTTGGCAGCACCCACCGGCCGCGCAGCGGACCGCATGGCGGCCAGTGTTGCCAACGCCGGCATCGTGTTACACGCAACGGCAGGGGTCGACGCGTCCCTGTGCGACGTCCTTCCGACCCGGGCACACACCCTGCACCGGTTGCTGGGCACCATTCCCGACAGCCCGACCTTCCGCCACGATGCCGACCATCCGTTGCCGTACGACCTGGTCGTCGTCGATGAAGCCTCGATGATCGACCTACCATTGATGTGCAAGCTGGTCGAGGCGATTGGCGAAGGCACGCGTTTGGTACTGCTGGGCGATCCGGACCAGTTGCCCTCGGTCGAGGCCGGCGACGTGCTGGCGGCGATCGTGGCTGCTGCTGGTGATGATGCGGAAGTGCCGCCGTTGCTGTCACCGTTGCTGGGCAGGCCGGCTGTTGCAGGAGCGGCTTCAGCCGCGAGCTCTTTGCTGGATGACGGCCTTGATGATCAGGGTGCCGAAGCCTCGCACGCAAATCCTGATGCAGGCTCATCCGCGACTCCTATCACGACTCACGTCGCTCCTACAAAGGTGCAGGACAAGGGCTCGCGGCTGAAGCCGCTCCTACAACAGCCACCGACGATTGGTGTGCTGTCGGGGTGCCGGGTGCATCTCACGCACAGCCATCGACAGTCGGACGCACTCGATCTCGCACCACTGGCCAATGCAGTGCGCGACGGTGATGGCGACCGCGTGCTGATGTTGCTCCGTGGCGAAACGCTGGCCGGCGTGCATTTCCATGAGGGCCTGTCCGATCCGCTGCATGGTGACAGCCGCGACCGCCTGCTTTCAGCCTGGCGCGCGATCACCCATGCCGACGATGCCGGCGACGCGTTGGCACTGGCTTCGCGCCTGCGCCTGCTGACTGCGCTGCGCGATGGCCCACAGGGTGCCAACAGTCTTAATCTGCGCATCGAGGAAGCGCTTGCCGGCCCACGGCGCGAGACGTATTTCCACGGCCGCCTGCTGCTGGTCACCGAAAACAGTTACCGCAACGACCTGTTCAACGGCGATATCGGCGTTTGCCTGGGTGATGGCGATGGCACCATCGCGGTCTGTTTCGCCGACGGCAGCGGTGGCGTGCGCCGCTTCCACCCTGCCGCGCTACCTGTACACACTGGCGCCTTCGCGACCACAGTGCACAAGGCACAGGGCTCGGAGTTCGACAGTACCTGGTTGCTGTTGCCGCGCCACGACGCACGCACCCTGTCACGCGAGTTGCTGTACACCGCACTGACCCGCGCACGAGACGAAGTACACCTGTGTGCCAGCGAGACGGTCTTGCGCGCCGCGCTGGCACGCCACACACAACGGACCTCGGGCCTGGCCTGGCGGCTATCCGGGCAGAGCTAGGCGTCAGGCAGTCCGACGTCGTAGCTCCCGGTGCTGCCGCGCATCGCCTGCCATGTATTCCCTGCCGCGTATTCACCATTAGTGAACATCGATCGCCGTAGCGTCGTGCTCATTCCTGTGACGGCTGCGATTTGTCACGGTCTGGCCATGCAATTGCCAAGGCCGTGGTTGCCTACAGCCGCTCCGACGCAGCAACGATGATGACGGAAGGACAGCCATGAGCTCACTGAAGAAAGACCATGTCCTGGGTACCGGCAGTGCCGCATTGCTGGGTGGCATCATTGTTGGTGCCATTGGATGGTTCGTCGCCGGATTCTTGGGGGCTGCCGGACCCGTGGGACTTGCCGTTGGTGCCGTCGTTGGAGGTGTACTGGGCGCAGTGCTGGGCAACCGCGCTTCCGAGGCAATGGTTCCAAGTGAGGATCTTGGCCACTTTGAACAGATCTTCAAGACCATGCCCTACTACGTGACCGGCCACGATTGGCATGATTACGCGCCGGCCTACCGCTATGGGCTGGACACGCACGACAAATATGCGGGGCAGTCTCTCACCAAGCTGGAATCGCAACTGCAGGGTGGCTGGGAAGCTGCGGCGCGATTCGGTTCGCGGCTGCAATGGTCGCAGGCACGACCGGCAGTGGCGCATGCGTGGGAGTCGTTGGACGAGGCGCACGCACGGGAAACGAGGACGGCGGGCACGTCGATCTAAGGCGTCGATCCAATACTCCGATCTATAGCCCAGGGCTGCAACCCAGATCTAAAGCCGACACATCCGGCCAGCATGCGGGCGGCGGCGCGGGTGCAGTACGATGACCTTCCGCTTCCCGTCCGGACCGCCTGCCCATGAGTGACCTGCCGTCTACAGATACCAACGATTCCACGACGAGTGCAAGCCGCCATGGCGTGAGCCGCGAGTCAGCGGAAGA
>RCMY010003823.1_pt1 | contig 13196 bp, 11 predicted proteins | sample 2041341 | NCBI WGS metagenome assembly RCMY01 (sample SAMN09708234, study PRJNA481090) | Marine sediment metagenome, whole genome shotgun sequencing project. | reverse complement strand
AAGAAGCAGACGATGGAACGTCTGGTGAACGAGATTACCCACCTTGAGGGACTGCTCGACGGGGTCTGAGCGTCGAATGGCCCGGGCGCCCGACCGCCCCTATTCTGGCTGCTATGACCGTGATCGAGGACGCCGCCGCGACGACCAGCGAAGATGACCTCGAGGGGCAGGTCCAGGCCTGGATCGACGACAACTGGAACCCTGACATGGCGCTGGGGGACTGGTGGCAGCTCCTCGCGGATTCGGGCTACGCCCACCCCGGCCTCCCCGAGCACGCTGGCGGCCTGGGCTTCAGTCAGAGTCGGGCCATGCGGGTGATGCGGGCGATCGCCGCCGCCGACGTGGTCGGCCCGCCGCCGGGCCTCGGCATGATGTTGGCGGCGCCGACGATTGCTGAACACGGGACGCCCGAACAGATCGCCCGCTACATCCCGCCCATCCTTAACGGTCGTGAGGCGTGGTGCCAGCTCTTTAGCGAGCCTGTGGCCGGATCGGATCTGGCCGGGCTCCAGACGAAGGCGATTTCCGATGGCGAAGAGTGGAATGTGTCGGGCCAGAAGGTCTGGACCTCTCAGGGCAACCTTGCCGACCTTGGCATGCTGGTCGCCCGGACCGACGCCGATCTACCCAAACATCGCGGTATGTCGTACTTTGCCATGGAGATGGATCAGGACGGCGTGGATGTCCGGCCGCTCAGGGAAATGACTGGCCGCACTTTCTTCTCCGAGGTCTTCATGGACGAGGCGGTGGTGCGGGCCGACGCCATGATCGGCGAACGGGGTGACGGCTGGAGGGTCGCCAACACAACCCTGGCCGTGGAGCGCGCCTCCATCGGTGCTGGCTCGGCAGGCTTTGCGCTCGCCCAACCGGGCAAGAAGGCGAACCAGTTCAATCGTCGCGTTGGCGAGGTCGTGGAGCGATCGAAGGAGGAACGCGCTGGTGCCCATGCGCCGTCCGTTGGGATGAAGCTGTTCGAGCGTTATTCGGAGTTGGCGAAGCGCCTAGGGAGAAGCGAGGATCGTCTACTCCGGCAGGAGCTGACTGGCCTCTACTCCCTTTTAGCGGTGAACCGCTACAACCTTCAACGGGCCCGTAACAAGTCCCAGCGGACCGGTGGCGAAGGGAATATCGCCAAGCTGATCGACTCTGAATTGAATCGGCGCTTTCGGGACATCGGCCTGCGCATTATCGGGGCCGATGGCCTCCTGGCTGGGGCCTCCAGCCAGACCGACAGCAGCGTGGCTGCCGTTGTCTTGGCTGCCCAGGGTCCGCCGATCTACGGCGGCACCGACCAGATCCAGCGAAATATCCTGGGCGAGCGGATCCTCGGTCTCCCCAAAGAACCCGGCCCTGACAAGGCCACCCCGTTCAACCAACTCCCCAAGAACGTTTAGCCCCCGTGGCGATAGAACGGCCCCCGGGAGGAACGTAGTGATGCCCGTTGAGTAGACCGGTTTGGCCATATCGATGCGGTTAGTGCAGTGCCGGGTAGGCGAGCCCCCGTGGCGATAGAACGGCCCCCGGAGGGAATTAATGCGCAACATCTTCGCAGTTGTGGCATTCGAGTTGGATCGTCGAATGCGAAATCCCTAGGTGTTCGGCAAGTTGGTCCTGAAGGACATGCATCTGCTCTTGGGCGTCGTGCAGGTTGACGCTGCCGTCCATCACCACATGGGCGGTCACACTCACGACACCGGGAGCGATGCTACGGGTATGCACGTGGTGGACGTCGCTGATCCCGGCGCTACCGCTTATCAGATCGCTGATGGCGGCTCTGGAATCAATAGTCGGGGAGCGGTCGAGGAGTTCTGACCCGGCGTTTCGGAGAAGCGACCATGTCCCCCGGAGTACTAGGGCGTTCACCACCAGGGATGCCGCGGGATCGACCCACAGGTATCCCGTTCCGCTCAGCAGTAGTCCGGCCAGGACGACGATTCCGGAGCCGGCCAAATCGACCAGGAGGTGGAGGCGGGCGGCTTTTAGCGAAAGGTGTTCTCCATGGCCCAGTGCGAGGACGCTGACCCCGTTGACCACCATCCCGGCAAGTCCGATGAGGATCACGCCGCCGCCGTTGACTTCAACCGGATTGAACAATCGCTGGACCGACTCGTACACGACCCAAATAATCGAACCCATCAGCAGTAGCCCGGAGGTGTAGCCCCCCAATGCATCGGACTTGCCCCACCCGTAGGTCATTGAGGACGTCGGGGGGCGTTGTAGCAGGCGGAGCGCGGCCAGGGCAGTTAACAGACCGACGGCGTCGACGACCTGGTGGAGGGAGTCGGCCAGTACGACGACCGAACCCAATGCAAAGCCGACAACGATCTGCACCGCTGCGAAGCCCACATTCACTCCAGCTGCTGTCGCCAGCCTTCCATTGCTCACCGGCTCCTGATCGCTGTGGGAATGATCGTGCGCCATCGGATCAGATTACCGCGTGCAGTTCCTGGATGAGCTCCACGTATTCGCCGCGTTCGGCTTCGGTGAGGATGTCGAAAGCGTGCGAGGTCATCAATGTCGTCAACATCTCTGCGTTGGCCCGTTTCTCCGGATCTGGCGCCGGATGAGGAGCACGCCACCCAAACCGGTTGGCGCCCGAATGTCCGCCTCGCACGGGGTCATCGGTTGAAACGATTGCAGCGTGGGGACCGAGGCCTACGGCGTGGACGGCGATGATGTGAGCTCCGCCTCGCAACTCCCGTACGGCATTGACAGCAATGACCGCTGCGCCTGCTGGCGTGTCGGGAATCTCGATCCGACGCCAGCCAGCGAAAAGAACACCGAGGCTGGCATCAGCGGTGAGCGCAACCTGCGCCGAAAGTTCAGTGACGCGGTACAGCATTGCCGACGCGATGTCGGCAAACGCCTCGTCTGCCCAGCGTCCAGCCGAAGCGACGTACTCGGCAGCCCGCTTTTGCGGTGAAAGCCCCGCGGGATTGTTCTGCTCCCAACGCTCCCGCACCCACATTGGATCGGCGAAAGCAATTGCCGCCGCAGCGACGTCTGCATCCACCTCACCCAGCACCCCAGCACGTCCGTGCACCCAGTAGCTCAACGGCAGGTCCATTCCCAGTTCGGCCCCCCTGGCCTCGGTCACCGGGGAGACCATCCAACTGCGGCCGATATCCCCAATCGGCTTTGCGATAGCGCTGGCGGTTGCAATGGGTGAAGACACAAGAGCGAGGATAGGCGCGCCCCCTTCCGACCAGCGGGTTCGCTCTCTGTCGGGATGAAGCGTTCTAGTGTTCTCCGATGCACTCGTCTTGTAGGGTCGGTGCATGATCCATTCCAGTCCACTTCCCGACGTTGAGATCCCCGACGTCACGATTTCGGCGCACGTCCTCCGCAAGGTGGCCGACATCCCCGACGCTGTCGCACTTCGAACCACAGATGGCAGCCGCTCCTATACCTTTTCGGCGCTGAGCGGCGCGATCCATTCATTGGCGGGTGGCCTGGCCGCTCGAGGATTCGGTCCGGGCAAAGTCATCGGACTCATGGCGCCGAACATCCCTGAGTACGCGATCGTGTTCCACGGTGCCGCGGTCGCCGGGGCAGCGGTCACCACCATCAACCCGACCTATGGAGCGGGCGAGGTACGCCACCAGTTGCAAGACGCCGGAGCCACCATGCTGGTCACCATCGGGATGTTCCTCGACGTCGCCAAGGCCGCTATCGAGGGGACCGACGTAACCGAGATCGTCGTGATTGGCGAGGGCGAGGGCGTTACGCCTCTCACCGAGCTGTTCGGCGACCCTTTGGAGCAGGTTCCGGTCGATCTCGACGATCACGTCGTCGTATTGCCCTACTCCTCCGGCACCACAGGTCTACCCAAGGGGGTGATGCTCACCCACCGCAACCTCGTGGCCAACATTGAGCAGTGCAATCACATGCTCTTTTACAAAGAAAACGAAGTGGCTCTGGCAGCGCTGCCCTTCTTCCACATCTATGGCATGCAGGTACTGATGAACGGGCTGCTGGCCAACGGCGTCACCGTTGTCACCATGCCCCGTTTCGACATGGTCGAGGCGCTTACAGCAATTCAGGACCTGAAGGTGACTCGCTTTTTCGCCGTGCCACCAATCATCCTCGGTCTTGCGAAAGCGCCCATCGTGGATAAGTACGACCTGTCCTCACTTCGCCAGGTGTTTTCCGGCGCAGCTCCGCTGGGGGCAGAGTTGGCGGCCGAGGCGTCGGCTCGTATTGGGTGCGAGGTAGTACAGGGCTACGGCATGACTGAGCTAAGCCCCGTGAGCCACGGCACGGTTGAGGGAGACTTTCGTCCGGGAACCAGCGGCGTCACTATCTCCAACACCGAGAGCAGGATCGTCGATCCCGAGACCGGGGAGGACCAAGGTGTTGGTGAACGGGGAGAGTTGTGGGTCCGGGGTCCGCAGGTCATGAAGGGGTATCTGAACAATCCCGAAGCCACGGCCATCACGATGACCGACGATGGTTGGCTCAAGACCGGCGATATCGGCATCATCGATGAGCACCACCATCTCTCGATCGTGGACCGCTTGAAGGAACTGATCAAGTACAAGGGTTTTCAGGTCGCTCCGGCCGAACTCGAGGCGCTCATCATCACCCATCCCAAGGTCGCCGATGTGGCGGTCATCGGTATCCCCGACGACGAGGCGGGCGAGGTCCCCAAGGCCTTCGTCGTGACAAATCCCGGCGAAACGATAACGCTGGAGGAGATCCAAGCGCTGGTCAAGGAGCACTTGGCGAGCTACAAGCAGATCCAGATCCTCGACGTGATCGACGCCATCCCCAAGAGTGCCGCCGGCAAAATCCTGCGCAAGGAACTGCGCGGCTAGCGCAGGGCGTGTGAAACGCAAAAGGGTCCGTCCCTATGCGTTTGGTCAGGCCGTCGTGGCGCCCTCGATGCGGAGATCGGGATCATCGGACTGGAGGAAGACCGTCAGCTGGTCGGCACCACGAAGGATGTCAATCAGCGTCACAGCCTTTTCGGGTGCTGCCGCCACGAAAGATTCGAACTGGTAGATAGCGAGGATGCTGGCGGGGACATCTCGAAGGCAATCGACGAGGGCGTCGAGATTGTTACCAAAGTAGGCCGGGAAGTTCAGAGCCCCCGAAATTGCGGCGAGGTAGGTGTCGGTGTCCCAGTTGCCCGCATCCACCCGTTTGATCGCCGACCCGCCGGCGACCAATCGCGCGATATGGGCGTTCAGGTCATCGGCGCTGTGGAAGAGCGTGGGCATGTGCCCGAGCCTACCGACACCGACAGGCCCAATTGGGAGGGACCGAACCGCAGCGCTACCGTTTCGCCATGCCCAGAATGAACCTTCAAGGAAGCTCGTCGATCGTCACTGGAGGTGCCTCTGGCATCGGTGAGGCCAGCGCCCGCCAGCTGGCCGCCGCCGGTTCGAGGGTTGTGGTCGCCGACCTGAATGAGGAAAAGGGTGAGATCGTAGCGAAGGAGTTGGGCGGACTCTTCGTCAAATGCGATGTCACCAAAGAGGAGGATGCCAACACTGTGGTGGCGGCCGCTTCGGAGATGGGGCCGCTGCGAGCCCTCGTGAACTCCGCCGGTATTGGATTCGCTGCTCGGACCATCGACCGGAACAACATCCCGATGGATCTTGCGAAGTTCACCCTGGTGATCAACATCAACTTGATCGGGACATTCAACATGCTGAGCAAGTCGGCTGCGGCGATGGCCCAAACAGAGGCACTGGATGCCGACGGGAACAAGGGTGCGATCGTGAACATGGCGTCCGTGGCGGCCTTCGACGGCCAGATCGGTCAGTGTTCTTACTCTGCGTCCAAAGGTGGCGTGGTGGGGATGACCCTACCGATCGCTCGGGACCTCGCTGCCGCAGGCATTCGGGTGAATACCGTCGCGCCCGGACTCATCGATACCCCCATCTACGGCGAGGGTGAGGCCAGCGAACAGTTCAAGGCCCACCTTGGACAGTCGGTTCTGTTTCCAAAGCGGCTGGGCTATAGCGAGGAACTGGCTTTCATGGTCATGGACCTGATAACCAACCCGTATATGAATGGCGAAACCGTGCGGGTCGATGGCGGCATCCGCATGCCCCCCAAGTAAGGGTGCCGGGCGGGGCCGACCGACAGCGGACCGCTGCGACAAGCGCAGTGAGCCGTTCGGGCGCCAGGGAGGTTCTGGCTGAGGCTCCGCTCCACTAGCTGCGTCATGCGGTGAGGCTCGATCTGCCCACAGGCATTCGCACCGCGTGGTGGCGCGTTAGGAGATTGCCCGAATGAGCCAGAAGACGATCATGCCGGCGGTGAGTCCGGGGATCAGGTTCCGGAACCGGAACGTTAGCGCGACCGTGGCAACGGCGCCGGCGACCTCGGCTAGTTCGAGGCCCTGGTTGGGCTCATCGGGATTGGCGATCAACGTAACCACTAGTGCTGCCAGGACGGCCGGACCGACGTTTCGCAATGCCCGGATCACCGGCTCGGGCAGCGTGCGATCGGCGAGAGCGAGGATCATCCCCGCCCGCGTCAGGTAGGTCACAATCGTCACCCCGGCCAGGAGCAGGATGGCGGTAAGCAGTTTCATCGGTCGCTCCGCCAGTCGGCCACGTAGCCTGCGATGATCCCGGCCAGCGCTCCAACCAGGAGACCGCTGCGGTTGGGCAGAGCCAGCGTCGCAAAGCAGACCGCCGAGGCCACCAGCGCCGCAACCACGGCTGGCCGGTTGGCCAGCATGAGCACCACGATGCCGACAAACATATATGCCGGGGCGACTCCCAGGCCCCAGGATTCCGGCACGAGGGCGCCAAAGAAGATGCCCAGCACAGTGACCACCTGCCACGTGGAGTAGAACAGAGCGGCGAGAGTCAGGTAGTAGCGCCTGAAGCGGTCAGGCGACAGGTCTATCTTTGCGCTCGTGAGGGCGAAGATCTGGTCGATCAGGAACGCGGGTCCGACGATCCGAAACCAGAGCGGTTGCGTCTTGAAGACCGGCGCCATGGCGGCTGAGTACATCACGTGACGGAGGTTTATCACCAGCACCGCAACTGCAACAGCCCAGACCGATGCGGACCCCACCAACGTCACGAGGGCCAGTTGGGCCGCTCCGGCGAACAGCAGTAGCGAACTGCTGAACGCTACGCCGATTGGCATGACGGATTCGCTCATCGCCAGACCCAGCACGAATCCGAACGGGATCGCGGGCAGTACCAATGGGAAGCCGTCCCGAAGTGCCTGACGATCTATGAGCTGAGGCCGTTCTGCGGCACCTGTCTTAGAAGCTATCGATGACGGCATTCAAGGTGGCGCTGGGTCGCATCGCTGCTCCCACCGCATCTTCGTCGGGCATGAAATAGCCACCGGTGTCGACCGGTGAGCCCTGGGCCTCGTTTAGTTCCGCAACGATAGTCTCTTCGTTCTCTGCCAAGGTTTGCGCCAGGGGCGCAAAGCGGTCGGCCATTTCCGAATCCTCGGTCTGCTCGGCCAAAGCCTGGGCCCAGTACAAGGCGAGGTAGAAGTGGCTACCGCGATTATCGAGTTCGTTTACTCGCCGGCTCGGTGACTTCCCATTCATCAATACTTTGCCGGTCGCCGCATCGAGTGCTTGGGCTAACAGATTGGCGCGAGGTGCACTGGCCGCTTCGGCGAGATGCTCCAGCGAGACGGACAGCGCCAAGAACTCGCCCAGGGAATCCCAGCGGAGATGATTCTCCTTTTGGAACTGCTGGACGTGCTTGGGGGCTGAACCTCCAGCGCCCGTTTCGAAGAGGCCACCACCGTTCATCAGCGGCACGATGGAGAGCATCTTGGCGCTGGTGCCGAGTTCGAGGATGGGGAAGAGATCCGTGAGGTAATCCCGCAGCACGTTGCCCGTGACCGAGATGGTGTTTTCACCTTCTTTGGCCCGAGCCAGAGTGAAGTTGGTCGCGTCGGCGACATTCATGATCTGAATGCTGAGGTCGTCGGTGTCGTGGTCCAGCAGGTAGCGCTCGACCTTGATGATCAATTCGGCGTCGTGCGCTCGGTCCTCGTCGAGCCAGAACACTGCCGGCCACCCGGTGGCCCGCGCCCGACTGACGGCCAGCTTGACCCAGTCCTGCACGGGTGCATCCTTCACCTGGCACATCCGCCATATGTCGCCCTTCTCCACAGCGTGCTGCATCAGCACGGTGTCGTCTTCGGTGACGACTCGGACAACCCCATCGCCGGCAATCTCGAACGTCTTGTCATGGGAACCGTATTCCTCGGCCTTCTGGGCCATTAGGCCGACGTTGGGCACCGTTCCCATCGTGGTCGGATCGAAGGCCCCGTTCCGCCGGCAGAAATCTACTGTGGCGGAATACAGCGGAGCATACGAGCTGTCCGGGATGACTGCCTTGGTGTCCTGTTGTTCCCCGTCCGCATTCCACATCTGGCCTGACGTGCGGATCATCGCCGGCATCGACGCATCGATGATCACGTCGCTCGGGACATGGAGGTTGGTGATACCACGATCGGAATCGACCATGGCGATAGCAGGACCCGCCGCGAGAGCGGCGGTGATGTCGGCCTCGATTTCGGCCACCTTCTTCGCTGGCAGGTCTGTTAGAGAGCTGAGCACGTTCCCGAGACCGTTGTTGGGTTCGGCTCCGGCTTCGGTCAGCGCTACGGCGTGCTTGGAGAACACATCGGCGAAGAACACCTCGACGGCATGTCCGAAGATGATCGGATCCGAGACCTTCATCATCGTGGCCTTCATGTGCAGCGAGAAAAGCACGCCCTTGTCCTTGGCATCAGCAATCTGGTCGGCGAGGAAAGACCTGAGCGCTTTGACGCTCATGAATGTGCCATCGATGACCTCTCCCGCGAGGACCTCCACACCCTCCTTCAGGACGGTGATGGTCCCTTCCGGAGAGACCTGTTCGATTCGCAACGTGGTCGGGGCGGTGATCGTTACCGACTTCTCGTTGGATGCAAAGTCGCTTTTGCCCATCGTGGCCACATGGGTCTTGGAATCGGTGCTCCATGCACCCATGGAATGGGGATTGCTTCGGGCGTAGTTCTTGACTGCATTGGGAGCCCGGCGATCGGAGTTGCCCTCCCGCAGGACAGGGTTTACTGCACTCCCTTTTATCCGGTCGTACCGGGTGCGGGTATCCCGCTCCTCATCGCTCGAGGGATCATCGGGGTAGTCCGGGAGCGCGTAGCCCTTGGCTTGGAGTTCGGCGATCGTGGCCTTCAACTGTGGAACCGAGGCACTGATGTTGGGCAACTTGATGATATTGGCCGCAGGGGAGAGGGCGAGGTCGCCCAGCTCGGCGAGGGAGTTATGGGTTTGCTGCGCTTCATTGAGGTGATCATTGAAGTTGGCGAGGACCCGGCTCGCCAGCGAGATATCGCGTGTCTCCACCTCGATCCCGGCCGCCTTCGTGAATGCACTCACGATCGGCAGCAGCGACCGCGTGGCCAACGCAGGCGCTTCGTCGGTCAAGGTGTAGATGATGGTGGAGGCAGAGGGTTCAGACATTGCCGCCCAGCGTATCGGCGCACCCATTTGCTCCGGTAACCCGCACCTTGCAGGGCGTACAATCTCTTGCGTGGAGGGCACGGTTGTTTCCGACGGAGCGGTGGTTGTGGATCGGGTTCTCGGCGTAGATGGCTGGCTTGGGCCCACCGAGGTGCACTTCCGCGACGGTGTGATTTCCGGGATCCACCCCAGTTCGGGCCCGGATGATGGCAGCCTGCTCGTTCCCGGCTTCATCGACCTCCAAGTCAATGGCAAAGGTGAGATCTCGGTCTTCACCACCTCAGATGCAGGGTGGCAGGCCCTTCAGGACCTGGTCATCGCCGAGGGCGTCACCACCTGGCTCCCGACGCTAATAACCGACGACCTCGCAGTTCTGGATGTACGAATGCGGACCTTGGTGCGTCGCTGCGCCGACGGAGGCATACCGGATGTAGCGGGAATCCATTTGGAGGGTCCCTTCCTGGGCTCGGTTCCCGGCGCTCATCCTGCCAAACACATCGCACGGCCAGATTCCTCATGGCTTGATCACTTGCCGCCCGAGGTACGCCTGATGACCGTCGGCGGCGAGGAGGCGGACTCGGTCGGGCTCGTCCAGCAACTGCGGGACCGGGGGGTTGTGGTGAGCCTCGGCCACACGAATCTGTCCTCCGAAGCCTTTACCGCAGCGATTGAGGCAGGAGCCGTGATGGTGACCCATCTCTTCAATGCGATGGGAGGGATCCATCATCGGAGGGCGGGTTTGGCGGCCCTTGCCCTGACCGCCTCCGGTGTCGCCGTATCGATCATCGCTGATGGGGTCCACGTAGACAGTGCCTGGCTCGGCGTGGCCGCAGCGGCCAAATCAGCCGAGGAGCTGATCCTGGTCACGGACTCGGTAGCCATCATCGATGGTGTTTCGATCTCCGGCGACACGACACCGGTGGCCAGACTCTCCGACGGGACGATCGCAGGGAGTGTGCTCACGATGGACGCTGCGGTCCGTCATATGGTGAACGATGTGGGCATCCCGCTGGAACACGCCATCGCGGCCGCATCGACGAATCCCGCCCGCATCTTGGGCCTTTCCGACCGTGGTGTCATCGCCGTGGGCAAACGCGCCGACCTGGTTGTCCTGACCCAGGATTTGGCGATCGGGCGTGTTTTCGTAGCTGGCCAGGAGGCGAGCCTGTGACCGCCACAGTGGTGGCGCCCGAGGCATCCGAATCGGCCTTGCAGCCAACGCCCCCTGAGCACTCTCTGCTATCACGGGCGTGGATCGCTGCACTAGGCGCAGTGTTCTCCCTTCCGGCTCTCTTTGTTGTCCTACGGACCATCATCCTGGGCGGGGATGGCTTGGACGAACTCAGCGGTGCAGTGGGACCGCTGTGGCGGACCATCCAGCTGGGCGTGCTCGTAGCTGGATCTACGGCGGTGCTCGGATCGGCGATGGCATGGCTCGTGGTTCGCACAGACATCCCCGGCCGGCGGTTCTGGCACACCGCCCTCTCACTGCCGATCGTGCTGCCCTCGTTCATCGGTGCCGCCGCATACGCTGCGGCGCTCGCCCCAAACGGGTTCCTTTTTGGTCCGCTTGATGCGGTAGGTCTGGCGCCGGACGGCCGATTTCAGGGAATGGGCGCGGCCTGGTTTGTGCTCACCGTGTTCACCTTTCCCTATGTCTTCCTTCCTGTGGCAGCTCGGCTTTCTGTCCTGCCGTCCTCGCTTGAAGAAAGCGCCCGAATGCTGGGGCGGTCCGCTCCGCAAGCATTTTTCGAGGCGGTGGTTCCCCAGCTCAGGCCGGCCATACGCTCCGGTGCCCTGATCGTCTTCCTCTATACGATCAGCGATTACGGCGCCGTCCAACTCCTGCATTTCGACACGCTCACCAGAAAGATCTTCTCTGCCCAACTTGCCGACCGGGCCGCCTTCTACGTGCTGGCAACGTTGTTGGTCCTGATCACGTTTGTGGCCGTTGCGGCCCAGCGGCGCACGATTCGCGGCAGGGACTCGGCAACGGAGAATCCGGGGTTCCCGCAGGCGCCAATCCACCTCGTCGGTTGGCAGCGGCCAGCGGCGCTCGCAGCGGTGATCGCCACGCTGGCGGCGGCACTGTTGGCTCCGCTGGCCAGCCTTATCATCTGGGCGTGGCGCGGCATGGCCGATGGTCGGGTTGACTATGGCGAACTGGTCGAACCGCTGATCAACACGGCCGTGATTGGTGTCGTGACGGCCGCAGTCGTTGTGGTTGCTGTCGTACCACTAGCCGTGGCGACGGTGCGACGAGCGGAGCGCCTTTCGCATGCAGCGTCGATCGCAGTTGTTGGCGGGTATGCAGCCCCCGGCGTCGTCATCGCACTTGCGTTGTTGTTCTGGGTGCGAACCGTGCCGGGGTTTTTCTGGCTGTACCTGAGCTTCCCCCTGCTGCTCGCAGCCTACGCAGTCCAGTTTGGGGCGCTGGCCCTGGGGTCGGCGGAGGATGCTGTTCGGGCGGTGCCGCGATCGGTTCGAGAGTCCGCTCGTCTGTTGGAGCCCGATCGCACCCGTCGGTTCATAGCGATCCATCTGCCGTTGATGCGTCCTGGCCTCGTGTCCGGCGGTGGTCTCCTGCTGTTGTCTGTAGTCAAGGAACTGCCGATCACGCTGCTGCTGTCGCCGCTGGGATTCACCACCCTCTCCACCCGGATCTGGTCCAAGTTTGGCGAGGGCTTTGCTGCAGACGCCGGCGTTTTCTCACTTGTCCTCGTGCTGGTGAGCGCCGTCCTTACCTGGTTCTTGGTGCTCCGGAATACCACGACGCCTCGCTCGAATAACCGCAGACAGTCCGCTTCCTAAATCCAAAGCTGGCTCGGCTGGGGTGGCTGACGATCGATTCAGGTTCGATCCGAAGGCCAGGCCATCACCGGCGAACCAACGAAGGTCACCGAGACCGGCTCGCCCACGTGGAGGGGAACCTCGTGGGCGTCGCGCACGGTTACGAGTGTTCCATCGGTCAGGCGGAGGTCATAGCGAGTGTCGTGTCCGTAGTACTCCACGTGTTCGATGATCGCCGCGTTGCCCGGGTGGATTTGGTCCGGTGCGATACCTTGGCTGGCGCGCATATGGAGCGCCTCGGGGCGAATTAGGACGTGGCCATGGCTGGCGCCCGTGGCGGTGAGGAGGGGAATTGAGCCGAGCGCCGTTTGGGCGGTGCGATCGCCAAAACGGGCATTGAGGATGTTGGCTTCTCCGACAAATGCGCCGACGGTGAGGCTCTGTGGCGATCGATACAATTCATCGGGCGTGCCGATCTGGGTGATGCGGCCACCCTCCATCACTGCCACCCGGTCGCCCAGCACGAACGCCTCGTCCTGGTCGTGGGTAACGAAGATGACCGTGACACCGATTCTGCGGAGGATCTGAGCCACGTCGCTACGCACCTGGACCCGGAGCGCGGTATCGAGGGCGCTGAAGGGTTCATCCAGAAGAAGCACCTTGGGTCGGGGGGCCAATGCGCGGGCCAGCGCGACTCGTTGCTGTTGTCCGCCGCTCAGGGTCCCCGGAAGGCGGTCGCCGTAGCCGTCGAGGTCCACCAGGTGAAGAAGTTCGTTGACCAAAGCGTCGTCGCCGCCATTCCTGCGGCCGACTCGGTTTCGGCGCACAATGCCGAAGGAGATATTTTGCGCCACGGTGAGGTGAGGGAAGAGTCCACCATCCTGAAAGACCATCCCGACGTGGCGCGCCTGGGGTCCAACCCAGACCTGGGCGCTGGCAT
>RCMY010006982.1_pt1 | contig 13197 bp, 9 predicted proteins | sample 2041341 | NCBI WGS metagenome assembly RCMY01 (sample SAMN09708234, study PRJNA481090) | Marine sediment metagenome, whole genome shotgun sequencing project. | reverse complement strand
TAGGCCTCTTCTAACTTGTCGATGCCTTCAAGCGGACAGACCGGTTGCCAGTCATAGCCTTCACGGCCTGTCTTATAAGCATTTAGCTCAGTACAGTATTTTTTAAGACCTTGCTGACGGCCTTCTTCCCACAGCACACGATTAGGGGTTGCACCGACTACATTAGCGCAGCTATTGGTATAGTAACCAAAATAATTACCTGAGCGACCGTTTGCTCCATCCGCATAACCAACCTGTTGCCAATTGCTGGCTTGGCACTGTTGTGGGGTCAAGCTTTGGGTGGTAGCACAACCTGATAGAGCCAACATCGCTGTACCTATAGCGGCTAAGCCAAGACTTGGTTTATTGATAGTAGCTACTATATTGAGAAAATAAGACATAATAAACCTGCGCACGTCTAAAATTATGGTTTATCATAGCATTTTTTAGCATAACTACTTTTTACATCTTGTTATTATAGCGATAATTATCTTAGTTAAGATGTTGATATAAAAGTATAAGTAGTGAGTCGATAACTTAGCGAGTCTCAGCTGCGTAGAGATTGTTTGAGGATTGAGGTTTTCATCAAGCTTGATTTCTGCTGGTTCGTACTCATTATAAACATCGTACGAGCAACTAAAATCGTTGTCATCCGTATATTTTAATTTAGTTAAAAAGGTTAGTTATCATGGGAATGTGGATTGCCATCGCTATTGTACTCTTTGTATTAGGGAGTATGATGGCGCTCAAGCCCAGCGGTATCGATCAGCGTTTAGATAAGCTGCGTATGACTGCGCGGCGCTTGCAGCTAAATCCTAAGCTGGTCGCTTGTCCGGATTGGGTCAAGGGCAAAGACAATGAGTATGGTCGTGGTATGCTAGGTCAATACGGTATGGTGTTCGATAATGTGCAATTGCCTTTGACTCGTTATCGAGTAATTGATGGTCAGTGGCGTCCGGATACTGGTATTAGCGAGCCTAGCACTTTGGCTAATAGTTCATTTACTAAGAAGACTACCTCAATACCAAAAGCGAATTTTAGCTTAGATAAAACCCCGTTAGCACTGCCAGCAACGATTGAGCCATTTGTCAAAGCACTATTAATCAAGGCTAACAGCATCGTTATCTATTGGGAAGATATCGCCTACGTGCGTCCTATTACTAACCCCCACTATAAAGCGGTGGCTATTGAGCCTGATTTGTTAGCCCTAAAAGCTCAGCTTGAGCAGTGGGTATTACAGATGCAAAAAGTGCCGAACCGTCCTGTGAATAATATTACTATTAATAGTAGTGGCTTATTAGGTGCGACTAGTAATTCACTGAATAAAAGCTTTTAAATGCCAGCTGTTAATCCGTAGTTATCAGTCAAATAGCTTGGCGAACTTATTAACGAAGCATCTTACATAGCAGTAGTAGATGAGCTTTTCTAGTCTCTAATAACCCTCGTTAAATGAGCGCTTTACAATCTGTTCAGATTATTTACAGTTGACAGCTTAACGTCTAGCAGTGTAACGTCTTAACAAGTTTATTTCTTTTTTACCAATACCTCGTATCTACTTACTCAATATTTATTGGTGATTAATGAATAATTTTATAGTTTATGGCTATTTTTATTAACAGCTGCATGATTCTTATAACAAAATATTTATTTGCAATAAAACGCTTAGCTGTCGTAAATGGTTTGGCAAAATAAAACGTTTAGCTGTTAAATTCTATCTCCTTCTATTCCTTATACTATGGTGTCGTCAAATATGGCAAAAACCACAACTAAAAAAACCGCCACCCCTGCTGCCGGTAAAAAAGCTAGTACCAAATCCAGTACTAAAGCTACTGCCAAAACCGCAACTAAAGCCGGTGCAACCGCAGCCCCTAAAACCAAAAATAAAATCAGATCTTTGGTAATTGTAGAATCACCTGCTAAGGCAAAAACAATTAATAAATATTTGGGCGATGATTTTATTGTGCGTTCGAGTATTGGTCATATTCGTGACTTGCCTGTGGGCGCAAGCAAAGGTGCTAAAAAAGCCGCTGCCAATAAAGACGAGACGTTATCAAAAGAAGAAAAAGCCCAGCAAGCACTAGTACGGCGAATGGGTGTCGATCCTGAACATGATTGGGCCGGTCTATGAAGTATTACCCAATAAAACCAAAGTCATCAAAGAGCTTAAAGCCTTAGCCAAAGACGCTGACAAGATCTATCTAGCAACGGATATGGATAGGGAAGGAGAAGCTATCGCTTGGCATCTAAAAGAAGTCATCGGCGGTGCTGACAGTAAGTATGAGCGGGTAGTCTTTAACGAGATTACCAAAAACGCTATTCAAAACGCCTTTAAGCAACCCTCCAAGCTCGATATCGATCGTGTCAATGCGCAACAAGCAAGACGGTTTTTGGATCGAGTGGTTGGCTTTATGGTGTCGCCGATACTTTGGCAAAAAGTTGCTCGTGGCTTATCAGCAGGACGAGTGCAGTCAGTAGCTATGCGTCTAGTCGTCGAGCGTGAACATGAGATTCGTGCTTTTATTCCTGAGGAATATTGGCAGATTCATGCCGATACTCATATAGATGATGGTAAAAAAGATACTGAGCAAGTAGCCATTCGTTTGGAGGCGACTAAGCAGGCAGGCAAGACTTTAAAGCTAGGTAATAAAGAGCAGACGGATAAAGTCTTAGCGGTCTTAAAGTCAGCTGACTATATAGTCAAAGAGCGTGAAGAGAAGCCTACTCAGTCGCGTCCGAGTGCACCGTTTATCACCTCGACTTTGCAGCAAGCGGCCAGTACCCGTCTAGGATTCTCGGTCAAAAAGACTATGATTTTGGCGCAGCGTCTCTATGAAGCCGGTCATATTACCTATATGCGTACCGACTCGACTTTCCTATCGGGTGATGCGCTAGGGGCCGCACGTGGCTATATCGAAGACAGCTATGGTGCCAAGTATGTACCGGACAAGCCGAATTTTTATGGTAACAAGCAAAACGCACAAGAAGCGCATGAAGCGATTCGTCCCTCTAACGTCAATATGAAGTCCACCCAACTTAAAGGCGTGGAGCGTGACGCGATTCGACTTTATGAGCTAATTTGGCGTCAGTTTGTTGCTTGCCAGATGACACCGGCCAAGTATCTGTCAGTAAATTTATTTGTAGCGGCAGAAGATGTTGAGCTCAAAGCTCGTGGTCGTACGATGGTCTTTGATGGTTATACACGAGTGTTATCACCAGCTAAAACCGATGATACTTTATTACCCGATGTCAAAAAGGGTGATGAGCTGATTTTGGACAAGCTTGATCCTAGCCAGCACTTTACCAAGCCTGCGCCACGCTTTACTGAGGCCAGCTTAGTCAAAGAGCTTGAGAAAAAAGGTATTGGTCGTCCATCGACCTATGCTTCTATTATCTCAACCATTCAGGATCGTGGTTACGTCAAGCTTGAGAACAAGCGTCTATTCGCTGAGAAAATGGGCGATATTGTCACCGATAGATTGACCGCTAGTTTTCCAGACTTGATGGACTATACCTTTACTGCGGCACTCGAAGATAAATTGGACCATGTAGCCGAAGGCGACACTGATTGGAAAGACGTCTTAGATAATTTTTATGGCGACTTTAAAAAGAAAGTCGAACACGCCAAAGACGCTGATGGTATGCGTCCCAATGATCCGACCGATGTCCCTGATGTCCACTGTGATCTATGCGACCGTCCAATGCAATTGCGTACTGGCTCCACTGGCGTATTCTTAGGCTGTACGGGCTATAATTTGCCGCCTAAAGAGCGCTGTAAAGGCACCAAGAACTTAATGCCAGTTGAAGCTTTTGCCAATCTTGATGAGGCAGAAGGTGATGACGAAGCCGCCGAAGTCAGAGATTTGATGGAGAAAATGCCCAAAATGCGGTACGGCAATGAACGGTTATATCGTTGATGGTGGTCTGAAGCTGCATATTTGTGGTAATAATCCTGATTGCGACGGCTATATCCTAGAAGAAGGCAAATTCGAAGTTCCTGGCTCTGACTCGCCAACGATCGATTGTAATAAGTGCGATGGACAAATGGAGCTCAAGACTGGACGCTTTGGACCTTACTTCGCTTGCCAAAACTGTGACAACACTCGTAAAGTGCTTAAGACAGGTGAGCCAGCACCGCCACGTATGGATCCAATCCATCTGCCTGAGCTAAAATCAGTCAAGCATGAGGATTATTTTATCTTACGTGAAGGTGCAGCTGGTATGTTCTTAGCCGCCTCTAAGTTCCCAAAGGTGCGTGAAACAAGACCGCCAAAACTGGCTGAGCTACGTGAAATCAAAGATAAAATGGAAGATAAGTTTCAATATCTGTTTGAAGGGCCGGACGAAGATCCTGAGGGTAACCCAACTATTTTGCGTTGGTCACGTAAGAAAAAAGAGCAATATATAGGCTCTGAAAAGAATGGTAAAGCTTCACGTTGGGGTGTGTACTGGCGTAAAGGCGAGTGGGTAGAAGAGTAAATTCTTTATTAAGCAAAACACAGTCATTGAAAAGTAATATCGATACAGCATGTACTGCTGGTATTAATTTTTCTTGCTTGCTTGCTTGCTGCGCTTACGCTGACAGAGGCTGCAAAAAATTTATACCAGCAACACTGTAGCGCTTCTGAAGTATTTTGACTATACATAATAGATCAGCCATAAAAAAACCTCTTAGATGCTCTAAGAGGTTTTTTATTATTTACAGTGTTTGAGCTAATTTTTATAGATTAGTTAGTAACGATGATACCACAACCAATACGGTCACCTGCGGCGCCTGCAGGCTGGCTAGTATAGTCATCAGCACCGGCATGAACGATAAATGCTAGGCGATTAACACTGTATTTACCCGCTTGTGCAACAGAGATTTGCTTGTTTACATAGTTGATAGGAGCAACGCCATTCTCATCAGCGGTGACGTTTGGTAAGTCGCCAGCATGACCTTTCATATCGTCTGGATTTGAGTGAGGATAGTTGTCAGGATTAAAGTGACCACCTGCGTCTTTACCCATATTGCCACAGCTACCCGTCTCATGAATATGTAGAGCAACCGTTTCGCCTGGCTGCATACCTGTTAGCTTGCCATATACTTGGACACCGTTATCGACAGGACGTAAGTAAATTTGGCCCATTTCTTTATCGCTACCATCAGTAGTCGTAATAGTTGATTTGAGTGCTGGCTGACTTAAAGGATTGCCTGTTTTTAATTGGCCTTGTACGGTCTGGCAACCAGTCATCGCTACGGCTGAACCAATTAGTAAAGCACTTGTCATCATTAACTTGCTCATTGCTATCTCCAGTAATATAAATTATTTTGTATTTTGTTTTTACTTATAGAGGGGTAGAGGATAATTGTATATTGCCTCTACCTTTTTTGATCTTGTAGTGAGTATAGCTAAGCTATAGACTTATATATCCATCAAAAGCGCAACAAAGCGTTAATATATGTAAATTGCTATACACGGTGTAGATAGAATGGTTTACTGATTGTTTAAATTAAAATAATGCGATGAAATGGTTAAACTCTAACTAATAATGCAAAATAGCTATTACTGTTAGTAAAAAAGCCAAAATTTATTGTTTGGCTTTTTGTTGGCTATAAAGTCATATAATAGTTTGCCTATCAAGAATCCGCTACTTAGGTTTAGCGGCCAAGATCTGGAATAGTTTCATTTTGCCACACTAAGGTTTTGCCATCCTCTAGCTTTTGCGTGAGCAAATAATTGGGTATTGCCTGAGAAGGACTATCAGCATTTGACGTATTTTTTGTTGCATCAAGCGTCAACTGACTAGCAGTACTTGATAAAGTACGACTTACTTTGCTTTCAACACTATTTATCAAGTCACCACAGCCAATCATAGTTTGAGGTCCGCTACCGATGAGTAAGGTTTGATTAATACTCAGTGCATAAGCGCCACCGACACCATTACATCCTGAATAAAAACTAGCACTACGTCTGTGCAAATTAGTTTGGAAGCTGGCAGTAATAGGAATGCTTGCATGATTGAATTCGCTAATGGGTTGGTTTTCATGGTCGGTTGCGCTGATCACTCTCCACTGATAGCTCTCTAATAGCTCATTAGTAATGGGCAGACCTGATGTTATCTGTTTAAGTTTAGGCGTGCCAGTAAATATTAAAGTCATGCCATTACTTATGTTTACAGCTACCTGCTTTGATGAATTCACCGTATATAGTCTAGACTCAAGGGTTATTGGCTCAAAATCAAAGTATAGGTTTGATCTTGGCGAAAATATAGTTGCCAAGGTTTGTTGAATAGCGCCTCTGTCACTTATCTTACTTTGGGTGTCACAGTCATTATCAACATCTACTAGCTTAGAAATTGAGTAAGGATAAGGTGGCAGATAGCCTCTCCCAATAAAAACTTTATAACGATAGCAGCCTTCTCTAAACTGTAAATTATCTGGACGAACATCCATATGTAATGGCGGTTGATGCTCAAAAGCTTGGGCTTTGTTATCCCTACTAGACACTTGTGCCAATTGCCATTCATAATTAGTTAAGGTCTGTAGAAGGTAAGGTTGTGTGGTAGCTTTTGTCCATTCATCGCTAACCGTATTTGAATTAGTAGATACAGTTTTGCTTGAGCTGTTAGAAGGTATAGATTGACAGCCGCTCAGAGCTACCGCACCAAATATAGCCATAAAAGTAAACGGACAAATATAATGTTTAATACCCTTCATATAAAACCTCTCAAAATTGTTAAAATTTCCAAAGCTTTTAAAAGCTTAACGAATGACTGCTTCTGCATTCTTCCAAATTAAAGTCTCACCTGTTTCAAGCTGTTGGGTTAATAAATAATAGGGTAAGTCTGGATTATCAGTATTGGTGTTTAAAAGCTGCTTTAAGGTCAATTGGCTTTTACTCAACTGCTCAAGCGCTTTTATTTTATCCTCTGCCGCTTCACGTTTAGGCCCACAGCCCATTAAAGTCTGTGAGCCTGTACCGATTAACAATATTTGATCAGGTGTCAAAACGTAAGGACCACCAACACCGTTACAATCAGAGCTAAAGCCAGCACCGCTACGATCATTATTAGTATAAAAACCAGCATAGATAGGAACACCGCGATAGTTAAGCTCAGTAATAGATTGCTTATCACTGTCGATAGCGCTTACGAGTCGCCATCTATACTTTTCAAGCAGCTCGTTAGTAATAGGTAGTCCAGTTGTTGATTTTATAGGCTTAATAATACCTTTAAAGATTAGTTTATTCTCCTGAGCGTCTAGTGATAGATAGTAAGAGCTTGGTGTTTTTTGGATAAGTTTATTTAGAAATGATGGCGGTTTTGCCGCTGGCTGTGCTAATGGCGATGTTAATAGCTCAAGACTAAATCTGCCTCTACCATAACGCGGGAATAAATCAGTCAGATACTGCACGATATCATTTGATACTTGGCTATTTTTTGTCAAACAAGTAGGCGGGGTAACAGTAGTAACGCCATAAGGGCTATAGCTGTAGTCATTATAATCAGCATGTTGAACGCTATAACTTTGGCAACCGTAGTTAAACACTAAGTTGCTTGGGCGCATGTCTAGCATTAAAGGTTGCTTTATAGCTACCTGAGTAACAACGCCTTGCTTATCCACCCATTGCACCAGTTGCCAGTCATAACGATTAAGGCTCTCTACTGGCAGCTCAGGTAATTTCCAAGATCTTATATGTTCATTCTCATCACTTTGCGGAAAGGTAATAATCGCTTCGTCATAAATATTAGGTTTGGGCGATTTAGCTATAATGGGCACAGCTAAATCATTACCGACTGTCTGACAGCCTACTAAACCAAGTACTGCAAACATACTCATAATACTAAATGAGTGGATTACTACCGATAAATTTGTCATTTTTATTACTCATTTTTATTGAGTTTATACTTACCAATATAATATTAATTTTATTAGCGCGACTGTTTTTTCGCATTTTGCCAAACTAGAGTTTCGCCTGAATCCATTGTTTGTAGTAAGTTATAGTGTGGAAGATCGGTTTGCTCTTCTACTTGGTTTGAAGGTTGTAAGCTTAAATTTAACTTACTCTTACTACGTGTAACAAGCTTAGCCAGTGCGCTCTCAATTCTATTGCCTGTAGGACCGCAGCCCATCATGGTTTGAGGTCCTGAACCGACTAATAAAGTATAATCTTTCATTAAAATATAAGGACCGCCAACACCATTACAGCTTGAATTAAAAAAGGCATATTGACCATCAGAATGACTTAAAAATGTTAGTGACACTGGAAAATCTGGGTGATAAAAATCGCCAATAGGCTTTCTAGCTATGATTTGTCTATTATCGTCAAAGGTATTACTAACGGCGCTTACAAGTTGCCAGTCGTAGCGTTCTAACAATGCGTTGTTAATTGATAGACCAGCGGATTTCTTAAATGTTTTAGGCATACCAGAAAATATAAATGTATTGCCATTTTCGATTTCAATCATTAGATTTTTAGGTGCAATTTGAGTGCTATCTGAGACAGTACTTGTCAGCGGTAATAGTTCGATATCTAACTTTATAAAATCGTTGGTTTGGGGTAATAATGTTTTTATATTCCTTGTACTGATCTTATTTCCATTGTCATCCTTGCAGTTATTAGGCATCTCATTAAGTTGAGTAGCATACTGAAAGGGTGGAGCAGACATCCATATAAAGTTGATACTAAAATACTGACAACCCTGAGCTAAATTAAGGGAACTGGGCGCTAGTTCTAATCTTATAGGGCCATAATCTTGAATAGAAATATCTTGGCCTTGCTGGTTTTTTACTTGAGCTAACTGCCACTGATAATCACTTGCCCATTGCAATGTCACGGTTTGAGAGGTTATGGCTTCTGACTCTTTAAAATTTATGACTTTTTCAGTTGATAATATCGCAGGTTTAGGTGCAGTAGGCAACGGAGCTTCTATCGCATGACTAAAGGTTGCTATATTAGGTTGACAGCCTGACAAGGTTGTTAAGAAAAAAGCACCTAGCCATATGAGTGAGCATGATCGTTCAAAAGTCATTATTATTTACTCAATAAACATTTGTCTAAAATATAGCACAGTTGCATAGAAAATCTGTGCTCTAAAATAGTAACATCCATAAAAAAGCCGCCCACTTATATAAGTGAGCGGCTTTTTGAATTATGACTTTATTAAATCCAGCTGAAATTAACTATGTAGCGCTTTGCTTGAAGTTTTATCTACCGTAACTTTAGCAGGCTTAAGTGGTTTTGGCATACTGACCAAGGCCGCTTTTAACACCTCATCAATCGTCGCTACTGGCTGAATAGTTAGACCTGCCTTAACGTTATCAGGAATGTCTGCAAGATCGCGCTCGTTAGTCGCTGGAATCAATACGTGCTTGATACCACCACGGTGCGCCGCTAGTAGCTTCTCTTTGAGACCGCCGATGCGTAGGATTTTACCACGTAAAGTAATCTCACCTGTCATCGCAATATCAGGGCGGATAGGGATACCCGTAATGGCTGAAACTAGCGCTGTGGTTAGCGCGCCACCAGCTGACGGCCCGTCTTTTGGCGTTGCACCCTCAGGCATATGCACATGGATGTCAGTGGTTTTAAAGGTTTCATAATCGATACCTAAGCTATCACCACGGGCACGAACCACGCTCATAGCGGCACGGATGGATTCTTTCATCACATCCCCTAAAGAGCCGGTAAAGATAAGCTCACCTTTGCCTTTCATTGCGACCGCCTCGATAGTGAGTAGCTCACCACCAACTTGCGTCCAAGCCAGACCAGTGACACGGCCAACTTCAGGCTCTTCTTCAGCTAGACCAAAGTCATACTGATGAACCCCAAGATAATCATCGATATTGGTATCATCAACGACAACCAGCTGACGCTCATCTTTTTTCGGTGCACGGGCACCATGACTCTCAACCGAACCACGCACGACTTTGCGACAGATTTTATTGACTTCACGCTCAAGGTTACGCACGCCTGCTTCACGCGTGTAGCGCTGAACGATGCTATGCAATGCGGCTTCTACAATCTCAATTTCGCCTTCTTTTAGACCGTTTTGCTTGATAGCTTTTGGTACTAAATACTTCTGAGCGATATTGACTTTTTCTTCTTCGGTATAACCCGGCAAACGGATAACTTCCATCCGATCAAGTAGTGCTGGCGGGATATCCATACTGTTGGCAGTACAGATAAACATCACTTGTGATAAGTCTAAGTCCATATCTAAATAATGATCGTTGAACTTATCATTCTGTGAAGGATCTAGCACCTCAAGCAAAGCTGATGCAGGATCACCACGGAAGTCCTGCGCCATTTTATCGACTTCATCTAACAAGAATAGCGGGTTTTTGACTTCTACTTTTGCTAGTGACTGCACGATTTTACCCGGCATAGCACCGATATAAGTACGGCGATGACCACGAATTTCGGCTTCATCACGGACGCCGCCTAACGCCATACGCACGAACTTACGACCAGTAGCCCGAGCGATTGATTCGCCCAATGAGGTTTTACCGACACCTGGAGGACCAACGAGACAAAGGATTGGACCACGCAGCTTTTTCACTCGTGACTGTACGGCTAAATATTCCAAAATGCGATCTTTCACATCTTGTAGACCATAATGATCTTCATCTAAAACGTTTTTAGCTTTTTCTAGATTGATAGAAACTTTAGTAGTGGTATTCCACGGGGTATCTAAGATCCACTCAATATAATTGCGTACGACAGAAGATTCAGAGGACGCAGGTGGCATCATTTTGAGCTTTTTAAACTCTTGCTCGGCTTTTTTGCGTACTTCTTCTGGTAAGTCCGCTTCCTCTAGACGTTTTTCAAGCTCGCCGATATCATCTTCACCATCAAACGCACCGTCATTCATATCTGACAGCTCATTCTTTATGGCTTTCATCTTCTCATTTAAGAAGTACTCACGCTGATTGTCCTCCATCTGCTGACGGACGGCATCTTGAATATCTTGTTCGATATTTTGCTCAGCGCTTTGTTTGACTAAGTATTCAGTCAAAGTATTGATGTGGGTCTTGATATCGTTGTTCTCTAAAAACGATTGCTTAACATCAAGATCCATCGATACTCGAGTGGAGATAAAGTACACCAGCTCAAGCAAGTCATCGATACGCTTAGCTACGCGAGTCAGCTCACGCGCATTACGCAGGCGGGCATCAGCATAGCTCTCAAACAAGCTGGTTAAGGCTTTGATAGTATTTTTCTGTTGGCTATCATCCATTTCTATATCGACATCAGCCTGCTCAAAAGTGGCCATCAAGATATCATCATGCGTATCGATGCTATCGACACGGGCACGATATTGACCTTCGATTAGTACCTTAATGCAGTCTTCATCGCTATCGTGTGGCATAGTGCTGACGATGCGGCAAACCGTACCATATTGATAAAGATTATCTTGATCAATATCTTCAGTTAGTGAGTCTTTTTGCGCAACGACTAGTACTTTATTGCCATATTCTGCTTGCGCCAGCTCAACCGCCTTTACCGAAGGCTCGCGGCCAACGAATAGAGCAATTTGCATATGGGGATAAACTACTACATCACGCAGTGCAAGCAAAGGTAGATAGTTATCTACTTGCTCAACAGCAGCGTCATCTTGCTCATTGTCTTGCTTATCATCTGGTATGTCGTCTTCTATAGCAGTCGACACATCGATATCAATGTTATCTTTATCAATATTATAGTCAGTCATATTTTTATTTCCTTGTTAACCGGACTTGTTAAGTCAAGTTGGGTTCATGTTTAGATAAATGGTGTCCCCATAAAAAATTGCAAGGCTTGTTAAAGCACTAGCGCCAAAATAGTGTGAGCCACTAATAACTAATGTCTAGCAGGTTCTACAAATGGGCTTTGAATAAAAAATCAGGTAAACTGACGCCCTTCGTAAGCTAGCGACTAAAAAACAGCAGTTAATCCAAACAACCAGTCGCTAAAAAGCAAGGGGTAAGAATATGACTATCAATGCAGTGCTACTGGCAGTCGTTATTATGCTGGGGTTATCATTAGCACGAGTACATGTGGTGCTCAGTTTGCTGATTGGGGCGATGGCAGGTGGCTTGATAGCAGGCCTTGGGGTGACCGATACTCTAAATGCCTTTCAAGAAGGCATTCGTAATGGGGCGCAAATTGCATTGTCTTATGCGCTGTTGGGTGCTTTTGCGGTAGCGATTGCTCATTCAGGGTTGCCGCAGTCTTTAGCAGGCGCAGTTATCAAGCGTATCGATGCTGGCGGCCCAGGTATAAAAGCAGGCGGCATGATCAAGTATACGCTGTTCGCAGGTCTGGTGATGATGAGCTGCTTTAGTCAGAACTTAATTCCTATTCATATTGCCTTTATTCCTTTGCTTGTGCCGCCGTTATTATTAGCCTTTAACCGGATGCAAATTGATAGACGGCTGATCGCTTGTCTGATCACCTTTGGCTTAGTTACCACCTATATGTTTATTCCCTATGGCTTTGGCGATATCTATCTTAATCAAATCATGCTCAAAAACGTTGGTGAAGCGGGTATCGATATCTCTAATATTTCAGTGACGAAGGCTATGGCGATTCCAGCGCTAGGTATGTTTACCGGTCTACTAGTCGCAGTGTTCATAAGCTACCGCAAGCCACGCCAATATAAACAGCTCGCAATAGATAAAGAGATGCATGATGAGATAGTAGAAAATACAGCAGTAGAAGACGATGCATTAAGTAAAACAGCGGCCACTGCTCAAGCGCAAAGTAAGCTGAAAACGCTAATAGCATTAGCAGCGATTGTCACGGCCTTTGTCGTGCAGCTCTATACCGACTCACTCTTGCTCGGCTCGATGTTTGGCTTCGGGGTATTTATGGCGACCGGCGTAGTCAAGTGGCGTGATGCCGATACGGTGTTTAACGACGGTATCAAGCTGATGGCGATGATTGGCTTTATCATGATAACTGCGCAAGGTTTTGCTGAGGTCATGAAAGCAACGGATCAGATTCAACCGCTAGTTGATGGCGCTACTTCATTGTTTGCGGGCAATAAAGCCATAGCCGCACTGGTTATGCTATCACTTGGCTTAATCGTAACGATGGGCATTGGTTCGTCGTTCTCGACCATCCCTATTTTAGCCGCAATTTATGTGCCGTTATGTATTTCGTTAGGGTTTTCACCTCTAGCAACGGTTGCCATTATTGGTACGGCTGGCGCATTGGGTGATGCCGGTTCGCCAGCTTCAGATTCGACCCTTGG
>RCMY010003822.1_pt1 | contig 13197 bp, 10 predicted proteins | sample 2041341 | NCBI WGS metagenome assembly RCMY01 (sample SAMN09708234, study PRJNA481090) | Marine sediment metagenome, whole genome shotgun sequencing project. | reverse complement strand
GTATTCCTGTTGTTGATATTCTTTATGTTGACGGCAAACTCACCGAACGCTTTGGATCTTTTGTTGCCCAAAGCGAAGGGGAAATCTACCAATACCCAAAACGTATCCGTAAGTATCGATAAGAATCTACAATACTTTGTAAACAACGAGCGGATCAACGGAGATTTTATTGAAGTCGAACTCAAAAAAGCGTTGGAAGGGCAAGATAAGCCTACCATTATCCTAAGGGCCGAAGAGAGCGTGGCCATCAAAGAGGCGGTTCGTGTTATGGATATCGCCAACCGGAACAATTACAAGGTAATCTTGGCCGTGCGACCGAATTGATCGTGAATTATAAAGAGTATGGTTTCATGCTTTAGTAAAGACTTGTGCAAATTGAATTGTGCAAAGCAAACTATAGATCAAAATTAAATAGGCAATATGCCATACCTGGACACGAGACACAAAAAGAAATCCTTCACGCTAACCACTTTCCTTTTAAGCGTGTTGTTACTGATATTGTTCTATATCGGCATGACCTACATGGATCCCCCCATTGAAAACGGAATCTCCGTCAATTTCGGTACCACCGATTTTGGTAGCGGAAACGTGCAGCCCAAAGAAAAGATACAGTCCGAACCTATGGATACCCCTCCCGTTGAACCTGTAGAACAAGAAGAGGAAGTGGTTGAGGAAATCGTAGAGGAAGAGGTTGTTGAAGAGGAAGAGCCAGAAAAAGTCGTGGCCGAAGAAGCACCTGCCGAGAAAGTGCTTACCCAAGAAAATGAGGAAGCCATAAAGATTAAAAAAGCCGAGGAGGCCAAAAAGAAGGCCGAGGATGCCGAAAAAGCGGCCAAGAAGAAAGCCGAAGACGCCGAGAAAAAGAAAAAGGCAGAGGCAGCACGGGTGGCCCAACAAAAAAAGGATGCCGAAGAAAAGGCCAGAAAGGAGCAGGATGCCAAAAAGAAAAAATTGGATGAGCTGATGGGCGGCCTGAACAAATCTGACGGCACCGCCTCCGGTTCGGAGGGCGATGATAACAGGGCCGGCGACAAAGGCTCCCCCGATGGCGATCCCTATGCTACGAGTTACTATGGTAGCCCAGGTTCAGGAAGCGGCACAGGCGGTTACGGTCTGAACGGTCGATCCTTGTCCAGCAAAGGTGCGGTCAAACAGGAATGTAACGAAGAGGGCAGGGTAGTGGTCAAGATTGTGGTCGATCGAAACGGCAATGTCGTTAGCGCCCAATCTGGGGTTAAGGGTACTACAAATAATAGTCCCTGCTTATTGGAACCTGCCAAGAAAACGGCGTTCAAGCACAAATGGAACCAAGATTCCAATGCGCCGAGTCAGCAGGTCGGTTTCGTGGTGGTCAATTTCAAACTAGGGGAGTGACCTACCAGCAGACCTTGGATTGGATGTTCGCCCAACTTCCGATGTACCAGCAAAAGGGAAAATCTGCCTATACCGCAAAACTGGACAATACCTTTGCCTTTGCCGAGCACCTCGGCCATCCCGAAAAAAAATTCAAGAGCATACATGTCGGCGGTACCAATGGAAAGGGTTCCAGCAGCCATATGCTCGCTTCCGTTTTACAGGAAGCAGGCTATAAAATCGGACTTTACACTTCTCCCCATCTCAAAGATTTTCGGGAACGCATCCGGATTGACGGAAAACCGGTCAATGAAAGATTTGTTATGGATTTCATTCAAAAAAACACCCCTTTTTTTGCTGAAAACCGAATTTCTTTCTTTGAAATGACTGTGGGTATGGCTTTCGATTATTTTGCCGAGCAAAAGGTCGATATTGCAATCGTTGAGGTCGGGTTGGGCGGCCGATTAGACTCCACCAATATCATTAATCCCGAAGTGGCTCTAATCACGAATATCGGTTTGGACCACGTCGATATACTTGGTGACACCTTGGCCAAAATAGCCTTTGAAAAAGCGGGAATTATCAAGGAAAACGTACCGATTGTTATCAGCGAATATCAAAAGAATACCGCAGAAGTTTTTGAAGCCGTAGCCCATTCCAAAAGGGCAAAGCTAACTTATGCCGATAGAGAAATAACAAAGGAGTACAAAACATCTCTTTTGGGCAACTATCAATCGAAAAATGTAAAAGGCGTAGTAGCTGTTTTAAAAGAACTCAAAGGTTTTGAGATCAAGGAAGACCACTTCGTTGAGGGGTTGCGTAATGTTATCCAAAACACCGGCTTGATGGGCCGCTGGCAGATACTGCGAACCGATCCTATGGTTGTTTGCGATACGGCGCATAATAGTGAAGGCTTGTCGCTGGTGCTGCAACAGATACATCAGCAAGAATATGATACCCTGCGTATAGTGCTAGGTTTTGTAAAGGGTAAAAACCTTGATGCCATTCTACCCTTGTTCCCAAAGAACGCTCAGTATTATTTTTGCCGTCCCGATATTCCCCGTGGCTTGGACGTCCGAGTGTTACAAGAAAAGGCCAAAACCTTCGGGTTACATGGAAAAAGCCACGTATCGGTGGAATCCGCATATCAAGCCGCATGGAAAGAAGCCAGCACAAATGATTTTATTTTTATCGGTGGAAGTACCTTTACCGTTGCTGAGGTTTTGTGAGCCTATTTCATTTCTAGGTTATGCAATATCGGAATTACTGGCTACAGATATCATCCGCCAGTTAGAACCAATTAATTTCTAATCTTTTCTAGCTCCTGCCGTTTTCTTCTTTTTATGTTTTGGTTCTTTACAAGGCTCATCATGGGTAAAGGTGACCCTCTCAAACTCGCCATTTTCATTCACCTTAAAGGAAACCAATTCCATATTCATATCCATATTCGAATTGTCGGGCATACCGGGTTCCGAATTTGTCATCATCTTCGATTTTGACGTGGTAGTCCCTGATTTCAAGGAACCATCTTCTTGGGAAGTCTTGGCCACGGACTCGGCCATTTCCATATCCATTTCTTCCTTTATTAGAGGATTCTTTATTTCATGTAACAAGTTGGGCGCAGTGCCATGGGCATGATTCAAAGCCATATTTGGGGACTGGGCCGTTCCGGATGCAATCGCTGCCGGTATTTCCGAAACCACGAGGGCTTCTAAATTTACAGACCAAGTTCCTACTAAATAATCTCTAGGTACATTGGAATAGTAGCGATCTGAATCCCACACGTAAACGTTAATTTGCACCATCCCGCTTTTAGAACCGGTCTGCGAGTTTGCTCTAAATGCTATCTGTACCCCATGGGTTTGTGGATCGCCATCGGTGTGGTATACTATCTCATAGGCGGGAGACCCGGCTGGTGAACGGAATCCGGGATCGCCGGCGAATGTATCGATTTGGAATTTCATATTCCTCCCTACTTCTATATTAAAATTTATGGGCAGTTGCGCGGTCGTGCCGTTTTCCACCATTCCAAAATTAATAGTTGCAGGAACACCTGTTATCATGGGCAGATCCACATCGTACATATACCCCAATGCCTTGTGGTCGAGAACATCCGAGGGCCTGTTCAATACAGGGAAACGATAAAAACTGCTATTTAACATGGCCATCACTGAAGTAAGACTGTGTTGTGGAATACCGGAATTGGGCTGATAATTGGCAATGCTTCCATTGAGCCGTTGCTGCCAAATAGCCCAAATTCTGTCTATATTACTATGGTGTAGATAAAAGATAGGGTCGTTGGGCGAGGTATGGGGCATCATGTTGCCCCCAATCCACTCATGTGGTCCATTGTGAAGGTCGTATTCCAATATCTTTCTAAAGCTCGAGGCGATTGTTGAAGGACTAGGTCTATTCCCCCCTTCGGCAAACCGAGTTGTATCATAGGCGGTACGCGTCAAGGCGATATTCAAATCCGATGTTTCTGGCAATTGGCTGGGATTTTGGCCCGTTTTCCGTCTTAAGTAACGGGTGTTATCCCTTCTAGCTCCTGTGGCTTGTCCGCTTATCACATTCAATGCCCAGCCGGCACTTGCTGCAAATGCCCCTGTGGTAACACGGTTATCAGTGCCGGTTCCCATGCCTCCCATAAAATTGGAAGTGAAGGGATATCCAGAATCGGAAGGGGCTCTTTCTTTCACGCAATCCCAATAGGGAATGGTCATTCTCGGGTTTCCTGAAACATCCTGTAGTTCTAGCTCAAATTGTCTTAAAAACTCCCTATGCCATGGAGTAAATGCCGCTCCTTTATGCGCTCCGTTCATGACCATACTGTGGATCCAGACATATACATCATATCTGTTTCGTGCACCGGCCGCATTGGCGGCAGCAGGCCTAGAACTTGTAGTATCGGCCTTAAGGGCCAAAATTGCATTTACGTATGCGGCTTTTTCCGCTGTGGTCATTTTGCTAATGTTCTTTCTAATGTTCATATCAAAGTTGTTTTATTTATAAGTGAGGATTTTTAGCTATGGACATTATTTCTTGCTCCTATGGCCCAGGGCAACAAAAAGTTGAAATGGGCTCACCATTAGCTTAGCTCAAAACTAATTGATATATCTAGCGGTAGGAGGAAGAAATGTAATGACGGAAGAATATTCCGTATAGATAGCGAGAAACAGACTATAAACGGTAAAACAACCTCCTATACGCAGAATCTGAAAGAAATTTTTTGCTCTATGTTGATTAGGGTGGGTTAATAGCGAATTGGAGAAACCTTTAATTTGCTTTCTTCTTAATTTACATATTTTTCTTGGTGTGATTCCGAGATTCTCTGTCGGTTCTTGGTAAAGAGATTGCGGTAACGAACCTAGGTAGCGGTTCAAATCTTCACAATATTCTATGTAGGTAAGGAAAATAATAAAAATGAAAAATCCCTAAACGTTTCCGGTTTAGGGATTTAAGTGGGCAATGAGGGATTCGAACCCCCGACCCCCTCGGTGTAAACGAGGTGCTCTGAACCAACTGAGCTAATTGCCCTTAGAAGATGCCTTACCGACCACTTTGGAAGTAGTCGTTCAAGCGGGTGCAAATATAGAACTCTTTTAATTACCCCAAAAGAAAAAATCGCAAAAAATATAGTGCCTGAAATAGGACTGGTCGGTGATTTTAATTTAGAATGCGGCTCCGAAGACTTTTGTAGGGGATTTGGAATTTTTCCTTTACACCCTGGTCAACTTTATAGGATAGGTCTTCTCCGAAGCCCATTGCGGCACATACAGATTGCCGTCATCATCCACTAATACATCATGTGGATTACGAAAGGTCTTTCCATCATATTCGGGTTCGGACAGTTTGCCACTGCTGTAGTCGGGTGCACTGCCACCAGGTAAAGAAACGATTTTGTTGTCCGGATCCAAAACGGCGAGCATGCCGTCATAGCTGTCCCACGTTTTTGTTACGATTACGGCAAAATAGATATGTCCGTCATGTATGACCGGGCGGCAAATGGAGCATCCTGGCAGGGCGATGGTATCCAAATGTTTTCCATCCAAAGTAAATCTTTTAAATTCTTGACTGGCGCGTGAGGTTATCAAGAGGGTCGGATTTTCGGCATCCCTGGTATCCAACGTAATACCGTGGCAGCAATTGAATTTTCCGTCGCCTTCGCCCTTACCTCCAAAATGCCGGATGTAATTGCCTTTGGCATCATATTGAATAATATAGTTTTCGCCATAGCCATCGGCGATATAGAAATCACCGTTGGGCATAATGGCGGTCTCGGTAGGCTTGAACTGGTCGTCGCTGGTGTAACCATCAACCTCTTTTGGCCGCCCAAGGGTCATTAAAATCTTACCGTCTAGCGTAGTTTTATGTACTTGGTGGGTCTCTGGGTCGGTGATGAACAGAAACTGGTCGCTGCCCTCGCCCATAATCGACAATCCGTGTGCTCCCGGGAATTCGGTGCCCCAAGAATCCAACACCTTTCCAGATTTATCGTAGATGATGATATTGTTATTGTCAGCTCCGGTGGTAGTCATTAAGATACGACCTTGATGGTCGAGTACCATTTCATGACAATCGTTGACCGGTGTTTTCGAGGGGTCTTGAACGCCCCATTCCTTGTCGACAGTGTACTTGAAATTACCATGGCCTACGGTTTCTCTCATAGTGTTTTTTGAATGTGTTATTCCAAAGGTAAAGGATGGTGCTACGAGGCTCGCCCCTGTAGCCAAAGCCGATTTTTTAATAAAATTCCTTCGTTTGTTGTTAGTTTTCATGAATTTGGTTTAACGTACAAAAGGTTATTATTTTTTCGAAATTAAAATTACGGTATTTTAATTTAAGTTTTCGGAATTCAAAATTAGCTTTATCTTTGGCGAATGATTTTAGGGTCATTAGCTCAGTTGGTTTAGAGCGCTGCCTTGACAGGGCAGAGGTCACTGGTTCGAATCCAGTATGTCCCACCAATTTTTTGGTCACTGTTTCCCCCGAAGTCTCGGGGCAGTATGGCCCACTAATTTTTACAGCAAATCCAAAATTCGCTCTAGGGCCATCCCTCTAGAACCTTTAATAAGAATGGTAGAACTCTCCTCAATAGGATTTTTCGCCAGATGCTGCGAGAACGCTTCGAAAGTATCGAACTTTTTTAGATTACTTTCCGTTCGACTGAAATTCCCCCCGATTATAAATACCTCCTGAAAATGCATTGATGCGGCGAGGTCTGCTATGGCCTGATGTTCGATGGCCGCGGTTTTGCCCAACTCGAACATATCCCCTAAAAAAGCGATTTTGGGAAAGGCATCCATCCCGTTGAAATTTTCAAGGGCCGCGCTCATACTGGTCGGGTTGGCATTGTAGGCATCCAAAATAATAGGATGTCCGTTTTTTTCCAGAATTTGGGAACGGTTGTTCTTGGGTACATAGCTTTCGATGGCATTTTTTATATCCTCTAAAGGAATAGTAAAATATTTGCCCATCACTATGGCAGCGGCACAGTTGGTGAAATTATAGCTTCCTATTAATTGGGAGGTTATCGATTGCTCTTCTACAACAATTTTCACAAAAGGGTTGGCGCTGACGAAGGAAATCTTATAGAATTCCTTTTTGTCCGTACTGAATCCGAATTTTTTGATGTGGGTACCCAATTTCTCGAATTGAACAGGGTCATCCGCATTCATAAAAATGGACCTATCGTTCGCCATTAAAAAATCGTACAGCTCGCTTTTCCCTTTTATAACACCTTCCTCGCCACCGAAACCTTCGAGATGTGCCTTTCCAAAATTGGTGATATACCCGAAATCGGGCCCGGCGATTTTACATAAAGATTCGATTTCCTTTTGGTGGTTGGCGCCCATTTCGACGATAGCGATTTCAGTATCCTTTGTAATGGAAAGTAAAGTGAGAGGAACACCGATATGGTTGTTGAGATTGCCAATAGTTGCAATCGTACGATACTTCTTTGAAAGTACGGCGTTGATTAATTCTTTGGTCGTGGTTTTGCCATTGCTTCCGGTCAGGGCGATGACCTTTGCGGTACTTATATCTCTATGGAAGGTGGCTAATTGTTGCAAGGCCCGTAACGCATCGTCAACCAATATGTAGTTATCTGAAATCGCATATTGGCCTTCATCGACCACGGCATAGGCCGCCCCTCTGCGCAAAGCTTCTGCGGCATAGGCGTTTCCGTTAAAATTATCGCCCTTTAGTGCAAAAAAGATACAGTCTTTGGTGATTTTTCGGGTGTCGGTACATATTGTGGGGTGCGCTAAAAAGCGTTGGTGCAGTTTCTCTATTTCCATACCACTAAGATAAAAAAAAGCCCCAACGCTAGGTCAGGGCTCAATCAAATTATGTTAACATTATTATCTTACTTTCTTACCGCGAGCGGTCTTGTTCTTTGTTTTGGATTTTGAACCTACCCTTGACATGGCACATCGGAATCCGATATAATCCGTTGCCATATATTGGGGCATGTACCTTCGTTGTGCGGGGTCTAACCAAAAGGCCCTGTCTCTCCAAGATCCGCCTTTGTAAACCCTTACCTCGTCGTTGATCAAGGTAGAACGGTTGTTCGATTTGTCATACTCCCGGACAAGGTTGCCTGCTGAATCGACTTCGATTTTGTTTTTGGGCGAATTGTACATTTTATCACCATCCGCGGTCTCATCCTCATCAGCGAACTGATCGAAGAATCTTGAAGAACTTGGATCACCGTCTCTATAGCCTCTGTTGTCGCTTGAAGAGAAATTCGTTCGTAAAAAGGTCTCTTCTTCGCCAACGGGCACCATTTTAATCTCGCCAGGAAGGTTCACGGCAACAATCTTACCGTTTGGAAGGGTGTCATACATAACGGAATCTCGAAGTATGTTGACTTTACCGTCTTCGCCAATAGCTGTTTTCATATATATATTGCCGCGATAGTAGTTGAAATCACTTACTTCGTCGTCAACTATAGGTCGATAAACGTCAGCTACCCACTCGGCAACATTACCGGCCATGTCATAAAGGCCAAGATCGTTCGGCTTGTAAGACATTACCTCAGCGGTGATATCGGCACCGTCGTCCGACCATCCTGCGATTCCGCCGTAATCTCCTTTACCTTGCTTGAAGTTGGCCAATTGGTCGCCACGGCCTACTCGTTGGCCGTTACGGGTATACTCACCATCCCAAGGATATTTTTTTCTGCCCCTGTAATTATTGTACTCACGAGTACCTTGATTGGCCTGTGCGGCATATTCCCACTCCGTTTCGGTAGGCAATCGGTATTCGGGCATGATCACGCCGCTACTTCTACTTGCATAGGTATTGATACTGTCTTTTTTCTTGCTTCCTTGAAGAGAATCGATTTGGCCATTGTAAACCGATTCGGGGCGGTTCAAATAGGCCTCGGTGCTGAAAGTACCAGCAACCTCACCAGTGGCAGCCTGATATTTGGCGTCTTTGGCCAAATAGCCTTCCCTTTCCAACATTACCTCGTTGACACGGTCGGTACGCCATTCGGCAAATTGCGTGGCCTGTACCCAGTTGATTCCTACTACAGGATACTCCGCATAGGCAGGGTGTCGCAGATAGTTGTTGGTCATCGTCTCGTTGAAGCCCAATCGGTTTCTCCAAACCAAAGTATCGGGTAATGCACCTTTATAAATATTGGTGTACATCGGATTTTCTGGAGGATAAACACTTTTCAGATAATCGAGGTATTCCAGATACATCACATTGGTGACCTCTGTTTCGTCCATATAAAAAGACTGTACGTGCTGCGAGGTCGGCGTATTGTTCCAATCGTGCATCACATCATCTTGCACCTTACCTTTAGTGAATGTACCTCCCTCGACAAATACTAGGCCAGGAGCGGTCTCCTGTTCCTTGAAATCCGTATTGTATTGAAAACCGCCCTCTTTGGAATTAATTTTCCAACCTGTGGCTCTCGATACGTCTTTGCCGCCGGAATTTTTACAGCTGGTAACCGTAAAACCTCCCGCAACGACTGCACAAGAAAGTACAACTTTGATAAACTGTTTTTTCATAATTAGGACTTGAGTTCAAATGGTTCGACTACTTATAATGTAGTGGTCGGAATTTGTATTTTGATTAATTATAATATCACTTTCGGCATATAAAACGATGAAACCTGCATAATATTTTATCCGCCAAAAAATATTTTATCCGAAGGATGCCGATGCAACTATTGAAAACGCAGGGCAGTTCTTCAATGGAATAACGGGATAATTATGATTATAGTATGGCCTTGACTGTTTCTTTTTAAACATGCTTTCAATATTCAACACGCTTTGCAACATCATCTCCCTAGGCGAAATTACGAGTATTCTTCGTACTGTTGCATAACACTTTCCAAGAAACAGGATTAGAATACCAAAAATAGTGTGCTTGTTATATAAGATATTGCCAAAAACCCCGTTTTGCATGTAGTACGTCTAATTTATTTCAGAAATTAGATGCATTTACCAATATTTGACCGATTAAATCTAGACCTGTTTAAAAATGAAAAAATTCTCAGTACTGCTTTTGTTTTTCGGTGTATGCCAACTATCTGCCCAAGAAAATCCGATTGAAGCGCGCGATCGTGTCATAACTACGGCCGTTCCGTTTTTGAACATTACCGCCGATGCACGTGCCGCCGGTATGGGAGATGTGGGCGTAGCTACTTCTACGGATGCCTATTCGCAACAATGGAACCCTGCAAAATTTGCTTTTGCAGAGCGTAAAATGGGAATATCCCTGGGCTATACGCCCTATTTGAGCAGTGTAGTTTCCGATATCGGTCTTTTGAACGCCAATTATTTCAATAAAATCAACGATCAAAGTGCCTTCGCGTTCAGTTTGCGCTATTTCACCTTGGGCGAGATAGAATTAAGACAGACCTTTCAAGATGAGGCCACGATAGCCAAACCTAACGAATTGGCGTTCGACGGCTCGTATTCGTTGAAATTGAGTCCCACTTTTTCCATGGCCGTTGCAGGGCGGTACATCCGTTCGAACCTGAAGTTCCCTGATACCAGTGGTATTAGTTCAAAGCCCGGCAGCACATTTGCAGTTGATGTGGCCGGTTTTTATCGCTCTCAGGAGATTGCCTTTAACGCGTTTGACGGTCGATGGAGGGCCGGTTTCAATATATCGAACCTTGGTGGCAAGATAGCCTATGACGAAAACGGACAGGACAACTTCATACCTGCCAACTTAAAGTTCGGCGCTGGATTCGATTTTATTTTAGATCAAGACAACGTTTTGGGCCTCACGGCGGAGTTCAATAAACTATTGGTGCCAACACCCCAAGATTTCAATGGCGATGGCGTGCTCAATGCCACCGATAACGACGAGTATCAAAACATCGGCTTTTTAAGCGGTGTCTTTAAATCGTTCGGCGACGCCCCCGATGGTTTTAGCGAAGAGTTGCAAGAGATGACTTGGGCCCTAGGTGCCGAATATGTGTACCAAGAAGCCTTTATGTTCCGAACGGGATATTTTAACGAAAGCGATGTAAAGGGATTCCGAAAGTTCTTTACACTCGGCGCGGGATTCAGGTACAAGTCCGCTCAAATTGACTTGTCCTATCTCTTCTCTACCTCGAAAATTACCAACCCGATCGAAAATTCATTACGTTTCTCGTTGACCTTTAATTTGGGCGAGGAGTTTATCAATGATTAAGTTGTCACCTTATACATGTATAGTAACAAACCTGCCTTGAGCAGGTTTTATTATTTTTCACTAACCCACTGATTCACTTGAAAAAAATGCAAAAACAAAAATTAAGCTTTGAACTGACCATTTTCGATGATTTAGCAGAACTTTCGGAAAATGACCAAAACTTGATGTCAAAAGCCATTGCGGCTCGAAAGAATGCGTACGCGCCTTATTCCAATTTTCAGGTCGGTGCGGCGGTGTTAATGGAAAATGGGAAAACGGTCATCGGTAGCAACCAAGAAAATGCCTCATATCCATCGGGACTCTGTGCCGAGCGAGTGGCGATTTTTCAGGCGGGAGCCTTGTATCCGGGAATACAGATTAAAGCCGTAGCTATCACTGCCACCTCAAAAAACCATGTGGTCGATTCCCCCGCGGCGCCATGTGGCAATTGCCGGCAATCTATGTTGGAGTATGAGACCAAGCAGAAAAAACCGATCAAACTGTTCATGATGGGCGAGACGGGCAAAGTGCTTCAATGTAATTCGATTGCTGATATATTGCCTTTGGGTTTTGATAGTTCCTTTTTGTAGTCGGAAAATCTTTAATTGGAAGAAAAAGTATTCGTTACACCTTATTTTTTAAATATTCTGACTTGACATGACTCTAGGGTGAGAAACGACCATTTTTGAACTTCCCCCAGGGTTGGCATCATAGGTTTTGTACTAGGATTTACCTATATTTAACCGAAGCAAACACCTCTTTTATGAAGTCCAATCTCAACCAGCGTAGACAATTCTTAAAACAAAGTGGTTTAGGGCTTTTGGGCTTGACCCTATTGCCCTCGGCATACGGCAGAATTGCATCAAGTGATCGTTTGCAGGTAGCACACATCGGTGTGGGCGGCATGGGTAATAACCACATGAAATGGTTCGCAGGCTTACCAGAGGTGGACGTGGTAGCACTTTGCGATGTTGATGAACAGCACCTCGCTACAAGCCTAAAAACGATGGAAGACCTTCAGCCGGGCAAAAAAGTGAAAGGTTATGGTGATTTCCGACATATTCTTGATCGAAAGGATATCGACGCCATTACCTGCGCCACGCCGGATCACTGGCATGCCCAGATTGCCACCCTCGCTTTTCAGGCCGGTAAAGACGTGTATGGTGAAAAACCTTTGTCCTATGATGTAAGGGAAGGGCAGATGATGCTCAAAAATATGAAGAAAAATAATCGCATTTTTCAATTGGGCACTCAGATACATGCGACCGATAATTACCACCGGGTCGTAGAGCTCATTAAAGCGGGTACCATTGGTAAAGTACATACTGTTCGATTGTGGAAAAACAGTCGGCCTCCAAATTTAGGACATCCGAAAAGTGCGGCCGTACCAAAAGGTCTGAATTGGGATATGTGGCTGGGGCCAGCACCTTATGTAGACTATATACCCGAAAGATGTCATTTCACGTATCGCTACTTCTTGGATTATTCCGGTGGTGATTTTGCCGATTTCTGGTGCCATATCGCCGATGTGGCCTTTTGGGCCCTACAGCCCAAAGGCCTAAAAAGCATTGCCGCGCGAGGAGAGGAAGCGGAAGGTATTGCCGACACCCCTAACTGGATCGAGGTCGATTATGAATTTGAAGATTTAAACCTGTATTGGACCACTGAACCCCCAAAAGTACCCGGTGCCGCAGAACGTAGTATTGGCGCCTATTTCGTGGGAGATAAGGGTAGCCTTATCTGCGATTACGAAACGCGTGAAATCAATATCAATGGCGAAACGTTTACCGATATTCCTGAAGTACCTAAATCCATTGTTCGCTCTCCAGGACACCAGCAGAATTTTGTTGACGCGGTAAAATCAAGGAGTCAGCCTGAATCGAACCTCGCCTATGCCCGGGAAATGACCCTGCCCATGCATTTGGGACTCATCTCATACCGCTTGAAAAGAAAACTTCGATGGAACCCTGATAAAGAAAAGTTTATCGGTGATTCGGAGGCCAATGCTTTGTTGTCTCGAAAGCCACGAAAAGAATGGCAGCTGGTAAAATAAACTGTCCTATTTTTTACTGAACTCATTTAGACTTTATGTTTGGAACCGATATTTTTCGCTTTTGTGCCCTAATGAAGTCATTTTTTAATTGCATAGCCATAGCTACGGAATTCAAAAATGAGGAAATTAGGGTGCAAAATGTGAAA
>RCMY010003820.1_pt1 | contig 13204 bp, 12 predicted proteins | sample 2041341 | NCBI WGS metagenome assembly RCMY01 (sample SAMN09708234, study PRJNA481090) | Marine sediment metagenome, whole genome shotgun sequencing project. | reverse complement strand
TCACCTTATTGGTGATGAGAGCTTTTTCAAATTTTCCAGGTGCATTAAGAGCTTGTGCATACTTTCGTGATCCAACTGCGGTTTCTAGGTTCAAGCGCAGCTCAGCCAAATCACCCGCTCACGGCAATATTCGCGGCGCTGTTACGCCAACCTGTTGGGCGTGCAGTTGTTATGTGTCCCGCTCCGCGCACGCATTTTTGTGTTAAAAATTCACAGACTTATTCGGATTTTACAGTTGCTGCGCTATCGTTTTCATCGCATAGTCGAGCCAAATAATGTTGGCCATCCTGACGTGGTCGAATAGCGTTAAGCAACCAAACGGTCATAGTCAGTCTCAGGGCAGCTTGTTACCACTGCCCTGCGCAACAGCACTCACGCATTCTCCAGAGGAATTCATGCAACGCACTAAAAACGTCGAGCACCTGTATTTTCAGCAATTTCCACCGCAGCGCACTGCCTTGTCCAAAGCCGTTGCGGCTGCTGTCATGGCTAGCGTTGGTATCGTTCCCGCTAGTGCACAAGACCTGAATCTATTGCAAGAAATATTTGTGACGGCGACCAAACGTAGTGAATCGGTGCAGGATGTACCCTTGGCCATCACTGCTTTGTCGGGCGAATTTATTGAAGCGGTTAATCTGAATGATGCCAAAGACCTGGTGTCATTCGCGCCGGGTGTCACCGGTAGCAGCCAGGACAGTTTTGTCGACACAATCAGCGTGCGTGGAATTCGCACCCAGGACTTCGGCATGGGCGGCGATCCATCTGTGGCATTTTTTAAGAATGATCTCTATGAGGGTAGCACCGGTGCCGTGGTCACCAGTCTGTACGACCTGGACCGTGCCGAAATATTGCGCGGCCCACAGGGTTTTCTGTTCGGTCGTAATGCCATCGCTGGTGCCGTCAGCGTGTACACGCGACAAGCCGAAATTGACGGTGGTAATTCGGGATATATCGATCTCGATCTCGGCGAGCGTGGCCATGTGACTACCAAAGGCGCAGTCAACCTGCCGGTCAGCGACAGCTTTGCAATGCGTCTGGCAGGCTACTACTCAAAAGAAGACGGTTTTGTCGACAATAAGTTTAATGGTGATGACCTAATCGAGCATGATAAATGGGCTTTGCGCTGGTCAACGGCATTTGAAAACGGCGCGCTTAGCGTCAATACCAGTCTGGAGTTTGAATCGCGCGAGCAGTCCGGCTCGGTGTACAGAGCAATAGAGCGCGGTGAGATCTGGGATACTTTTGCAGCGGCCGTGGGTGAAGTCAAGCTGCGCGGAGGTGAAGAAGATGCCGACAGTGATCAATCTGGAGGCGACAATGATGACGCCGATATTCTCACCCTCGGCATTCGCGTCGACTATGAAATGGACTGGGCAACCTTAACGTCCAACACGGGCTACAAAGACCACGACTACTTTTACAACGAAGACTATGATGGCACGCCGCTAAGCATTAACAACTACGGTCAGGACCAGCAAGGCGATTATTTTCAGCAGGAGTTGCGTTTGACTTCCAGCAACGACGGCCCCCTATCCTGGTATACCGGCGTCTCCTACTACAAGGAAGACATCGATGTTAAATACACTTCCATAGGTGACGAAGATATCTTTTGCCAATACTACGGAGCCGCCTATAACGACGGCCAGACTTTTACCGGCTGTGCCGAGCTGTATGCCTACTATGGATCGCCTTTTACCGCCAGCGCCGACGGCCGGTTGACTGAAACCGGCCGCATCGTTGGTGAATACAGCGGCTGGGGAGCCTATGTCGATCTGAACTACGCCATCACTGACCGCTGGGATGTCGGCGTCGGTATGCGCTATACCGACGATGAAAAAGACTTCACGATTAACGTACCAACACCCGCCAGTGACCTGGGTGCCTATTGGGTATACACCTTCGCAACCGACGGCAACATTAGCGAATCGCGATCCTGGGATGATATACAGACGCGATTTCTTGTGCGCTATAAACCAACCGACTCGGCGATGATATTTGCCAGTTACACCGAAGGTTTCAAGTCCGGCGGTTTTGGTAGTTTTTCGTTGAGAGACGCCATGGGTAATCCCGCTGGCGGTGGCGCAACGGGTCTGCGGCAGGTGGATGGTTTCAGGCCAAGCCAGTTCGACCCCGAAACAGTAGACTCTTATGAAATAGGCTATAAAGATGCACTTTTTGACGATAAGGCCAAGCTTAGCCTTACGGCCTTTTACTATGAGTATGCAGACCTGCAAGCGGTGGTGCTGGAAGGTGGCTCCGAAAGCGTGGAAAATGTAGGTGAAGTTAAAAGTCACGGGGTTGAGGGGTCGATCTCCGCCTACCTCACCGATACATTCGATCTGTACCTGGCGGCTGCGTGGTTAGATAGCGAAGCGAATGATTTACAAGCCGTGTGCGGGTTGGAAGATGTAAATGGGTGTGAAGGCAGCTCGTTATTTTGGGCACCAGAGTTTTCCGGCGCAATGGTATTAAATGCGCACTTTCCAATGCAAAACGGTGAAATCAAGGGTAGCCTGGAAATGTTCTGGGAGTCCGAGCGTGGCGGCGGTTGGGAAGATCTGGATGAAACCAGGATTGATGCCTATCAGGAGCTTGCCCTGCGCGTCAGTTATGAATCGCAAGCAAACTGGTCGGTTGGGCTTTACGTTGAAAACCTCAGCGATGAATTTACCTATGACGGCCAGAATAACAACGGCGGAATCTTACCCTCTCAGTTCTTTGGTCCGCGACGCCCGCGAACAGTTGGTATCAACCTGGGTTATCAGTGGGAGTAGGATGCCGCAAAACGCTAAGCGATGAACAAAATTCGAATGTGGCTGCCACGACGTTTGCAAGCAGGCGTTACCACCCGACTTCTCCTTCTGCTTGCAGTTGTGCCTATCTTCACGTTGGCTTTCTTTTCAGCAGCCGTGGCTGGAGAACAGCTGGAAGACCGCAACTGGATAGAAGCGCGAACCGCAAACTTCATCGTGCGCAGCGTTTTGAGTGAAAAGGATACGCTTGCTTTAGCGCGTAACTTTGAGCTGTTCCGGGCGGCGGTTGACATCGTCATCAAGGCCCGCCGCCGCCAGCGAGACCCGGTTACGACTGTAATCTATGCGCTAGGCAAGAAAGTAGATTTCAAGCAGTTTGGTATACAACAGGAAGCGGCTGGAGTCTTTCAGCGGGGTTTACGCAACAACACCATTCTCATACATGATGCGAGTTCATTGGAGGAAAATACCCCAATACTTCACGAGTATACGCATTTCCTCACCAGTGACCGCAGCAATCTGCTGCAGCCGCGCTGGTTCAATGAGGGCTTCGCAGAACACCTCAGCGCGTTACGCGTGCGCCGCAATGTGCTTGAGATCGGTTTGGTTGCCAAGCGCCGCCGTGGGAGTATAGGCGGCAAGCCCTGGATTCCGCTAGCGAACATTCTCGCAGCGGCGGACTATTACGACGCATGGAGTGAAGACGAAAAAGCGATGTTCTATACGCAGGCGTGGGCGCTTGTGCATTATCTTTTGCATCGGACCGACCGCGAAGCCCCCTTCGCCACTGACATGCAACGCTATATGCAATTGGTCGAATCTGGCGAGCAAAATATAACAGCATTTGAGCAGGCCTTCGGCACCAACGTGGGGCTGCTCAATGATGAGGTTAGACGCCATCTCGAGCGCGGAAAGTTCGACGCTTTCAGTTTCAATATCGCCGAACTTCTGCCCGTGTTTAAAGCTAACGTAGTCAAGCTGAGCCGTGAACAAGTGGCGTTGAGTCTCGCCCAGATTGCGCTCGGCAATGGGGAACACAAAAATGCCGGGCACTGGTTTGAAATTGCACTCGCCAACGAATTGACCCGCCCTCGCGCTGAGACTGGGCTTGGCGACATTCTTAAATTCCGCGGCGAATTTGCGGCTGCCGAACCGCACTTTGAACAGGCCGTCGCCTTAGCGCCCGGCGATCCGTACATCCAGCTTGACATGGCCGAGTACTGGCACTACCGCGCTACTCAAACCGACAGAACGGACCAGCGTAACAAATTTTTCAAGCGCGCGCGCAGGCACTATGCCAGGGTACAGGACCTTGATGACACCCTGCCAGAAGCCTACGCCATGCACGGTCAGACCTTTCTAATGCAGGGCAACTATAACGATGCAATCAAGCTGTTGGAAGCAGCCGAAGTACGACTACCTTCAGCGTATGATGTACGCTTGACGCTTGCCGAGGCCTACGCCGGAGCGAATCGAAACAAAGACGCGGCCGTGGCGGCGCGTTCAGTGTTGATCTGGAATCATGCAAATAGCGTCATTAACAAGCGCGCACGGGAGATTTTAGCTCACGTCGATTCGCAAGCAGAGCACAAGGCTGCTGGCACCCCTTCCAGGTGATATTGGCTAATCCAGTGTTAAGCAATTTGCTGGCTGCCGATGGACTACGGCGCACCGTGGTGATTGGTGCTGCTAACTGCTGCCGCATTCCTAGCGTAGGTACTGCGTCGTTTCTGCCAGCGCCCTGCGATAGTGCTTGAGTCCAAGACCAATAATAATGGCCGCAGCCAATGATGGCGAACATCGATACGCCCATCATCATCGCGCTGTAAGCCTGCCAATGGTTACTCAAGTAGCGAACATCCTCTCTTACGGGGATAGCCTGCCCGGCGCTTACCTGCGCAGCCCCACGGCGCTGCGGCTCCAGCATAAACAGCATCAAGAGTACAACCAGCAAACCTGGCAGTCCGACGCCAACAAAGGTGACCTGCCAGGCAGACATGGCACCAATAATTGGATAAGCGCTAAGGTCGGTCGCTGTCAGGCGGTCGTAGAGCCAACCGTCTATCATGTAAGAGGTGCCGCTGGCGAGAGCGTTGCCTCACCAACGCCAACGCCAATGCGTGCCACAAACAGCGAGCCGAAACCCTTTGTAAAACCGCACAGGCAGGTCATTATGCTCCAGAAAAACACACCGCTGGTGATAATCCACTTGCGGCTTGCGCGGTCGGCAAGCCAGCCTAACGGCAGGCCCAGAAAAATATAGAACAGCGTAAACGCCAGCCCGTGCAGGAGGCTGAATTGAAAATCGGCGATACCGAAGTCCTGCCGAATGGGGCCGACTAACAGTGCCAGTATGTTGCGGTCAATAAATGACAGAATATAGGCCAACAGCAACACGCCGAGCACATAGTGTGAGGCAGCGGTGTCGACTCGACCAGCCGTATGGGGAGTGTTCATTGTTCACACGAGTAATAGGTTGTCTACGGCGACAGAATTGAGCGGCACCTGTGTTTTAAGCGGCAGCCAGTTTAGCAAGATATTGCTAAACTGTGCCACACGCTGATGCCGGCGCGTACACCTCACAAACGGAGCAAAGACGAAATAGTGACTGCTGTCGAACACGTTGACGTGGTAATTGTAGGGGCCGGCATCTCCGGCATCGGTGCCGCATATCATTTGCAAAACCGCTGCCCGCAGCGCAGTTTTGTGATTCTGGAGGGGCGTAACGCGCTGGGCGGCACCTGGGATTTATTTCGCTATCCCGGTATACGTTCCGACAGCGACATGCACACCCTGGGCTATAGCTTTAAGCCATGGCAAGCCGACAAGGCTATTGCCGATGGACCATCTATTTTGGCTTATCTGCAAGAGACCACGGCCGAAAATAATATTCAGCGTCACATGCGGTTTCAGCACCAGGTAACGCGGGCCGAATGGCGCACCGAGACGGCGACATGGACGCTGACGGTGACGCGAACCGACACAGACGAGACGCTGCATTACACCTGCAATTTCCTGTTTATGTGCAGCGGCTACTATAGCTACAAGGGTGGCTATACACCGGAGTTTGCTGGCCAGGAACGCTTCAACGGCGCAATCATCAAACCGCAGCAGTGGCCAGCAGAACTTGACTACAGCGGCAAGCGCGTCGTAGTCATCGGCTCTGGCGCAACGGCAATGACGCTCGTGCCAGCCATGGCAAAAGACGCGCAGCACGTCACCATGCTGCAGCGCTCGCCCACCTATGTTGTGTCGCGCCCTGACCGTGATGCAATTGCGAATACGCTGCGTAAGCTGCTGCCCGCAAAAGTCGCGTATGGCATCACGCGCTGGAAGAATACATGGTTACAGGAATTCACTTACAACAAGTCGCGCTCTAATCCGACAATGGTGAAAAAGCAGCTGCTTAAATGGGTACGGGATGCGCTTGGTCCCGACTACGACGTAGACAAACACTTCACGCCGAGTTACAACCCCTGGGACCAGCGCCTGTGCCTTATTCCCAATAACGATTTGTTTGCAGCGCTGCGTTCAAACAAGGCTACGATGGTTACCGATCATATTGACACATTCACCGAGCATGGCATCAAGCTTCAATCTGGTGAGGAGCTGCGAGCCGATATCGTCGTCGCCGCCACCGGCTTACAGTTAGTCACCCTTGGCGAAATAGACTTTGTGGTTGACGGCAAAGCGGTCGACTTCGCCGAAACCTGGACGTACAAAGGCCTGTGCTACTCCGACGTTCCCAACCTCGCCTCTTCGTTTGGCTATATCAACGCGTCGTGGACGTTGCGTGTCGATCTCAGCTGCGAATACGTGTGTCGCTTGCTCAATCATATGAGTGAAACCGGCAGCGTACAATGTACGCCACGCCTGCAGCCCGATGACGGCAATATGCCGGCACGAGCGTGGATAGAAGACTTCTCGTCGGGCTATATGCAGCGCATGATGCCATTGCTACCCAAGCAAGGTGACCGCGCGCCCTGGCTTAACACTCAGCGCTATTCCGAAGACAAAAAGCTGTTTCGGAAAGCGCCGATCGACGATGGCGTGATGCAGTTTAAGAAAAAGTAAGTAGACAAGCGCAAGTGTGTGCCACACCTACTGACGCAATATAAAACACTGATCGATGACGGCTACAGCAAACCTTATGACGAAGCGCTGGCCTGGGAAGAACAACAGTCGATCGAGTCGGCCAGGCAAATGAGGGGGGCCATGGTGAGTGCTCGCCGCGACTCGATGATGGCACAGGGACGGCAAGAAAAGGATAAGACTTGAACGACTAGGCGCTAGCAACTGTCCGCTGCCCTTTTTCAATTGACAACGTCGGAGGGATTAGTATGGAAAAGATCATGTACACCGTCTGGAAGCCAACGCACCAAAGTGTTGCTGCTTTCCGCGAGGGACTGATAGAAGAGCTTGCAAAAAAAGTGGACGAACTCGGCGCGGCCGGCTATCGAGTGTGTGTGTACGACGAAGACGTAGCCAACACCACCAGTGCCAGGCTGGAAAATAGCAAGCCGCATCCCGATGGCATGCTTTCACTTTGGTTGCACAGCGCGAATGACTTTTATCGCGCGCCGTTCGAGCAGGCAATTGCAACAGTTACGGCAAACCTGCACGGCTATCTGGTAACCGAGTCAGAGCCAACCCCCAACACTCGCTTCCAGGTTGCTACGTTGGGCGCGCGCACGCACGGTATGTGCCAGATAGCCATGTTGACAGTGCCCGACCGCATCAGCCATGCGGATTGGTTAGCCATTTGGCGCAATAGCCATACGTTCGTCGGTATCGGCACACAGGCAACGTTTGGCTACCGGCAAAACAGCGTTGTGCGTGCGCTCACCTACGCGGCACCCGCCTATGCCGGATTTATTGAAGAGAGCTTCCCGGAGGAGGCGATGCGCAACCAGCAATACTACTTCGATGATCACGGCGAAAAAGCCGAGCAGTGGGACGCATTGGTTGACCAGTTCTTTCCTGCAGCAAAAGCCATTCGCGCCAGTCACGCACAAGCGCCGCGCTGGCAGGTTAATGCCATGATCATTCAGGCCAGCTGCGCGCGCTTTATCAATACCGGTCAAGATCCTGCTTACCCCATGAGTATTGATTGCATGCCTTATAGCGAATACGTGATGAAGTGATACGCCGCGTTTTAATTGCCTCAGTTTCTCAGAGGAGTTCGCCAAACTTCTAGTGTGGGTAGCCTTACAACTTGGTTGCTGCTTGTTAGATTGTATGCGGATCGACCATAATACCACCATCAACATGCAAAGAATGGCCGGTAATAAATGAGGCCCGGTCTGAACACAGATAGCACACGGCGTCGGCTATCTCTTCCGGTTCACCAAGGCGACGCATGGCGGGTATCTGATATTTCAGACACAACCATACTCCTTTGAGGGTAAAAGCTTGGCAACGGTCCCAGTTTTCCTCGGCTACATCTGCTGTGAGATCAAAGCCACCGCCGCCTGCCGCATTGTTCGAGACGCAGTCAAGACGGCCAAACGCGGCGATGGTTTTATCTACCATTGATTTAACCTGGTCAGCTTTAGACACATCGGCTTCCACCGCGATGGCCTCCCCGCCCAGCTGCTCGATAAGCGCAACGGTGTGTTCCGCAGCCGCAAGGCGTACATCGGCGACCGCGACCCTGGCACCGTCTTTAGCGAACATAATCGCCGTAGCTCTGCCAATACCATCGCCGCCGCCTGTGACCAGGCCAACTTTATCCTTTAACAACATTCGGCGCGCTCCTGCAGTGCGTGTCTTTGTTTGAATGTACAGTTCATCTCAGGGCATCTCTGTTAATCTACCATCTGCGGAATCAAGTCTGCAAACTCTTCAATCATGGGCATGATGACCTCGGGCCTGTCCCAGTTTTCGATACCTACGCCGATATTCACGCGTGCGACGCCGAGGTCGCGGTAGCGTTTAAGCAGATCCGCCGTGGGGGTATTCATCACCGCCAGCGTGATTTCAACCGCGTCGGGTGCGCGTCCGAAATCGGCAACTGCCTGACGAAATTTACGAATCTCGGCTGCAACATCCTGCAGGGCAACATCAACCGGCATCCAGCCATCGGCCCACTGCGCAGCGTGGCGCACACCCAGTGGCCCCATCACGCCGAGAATAATTTTCGGGCCGCCGACTTGAAGGGGTTTTGGCTCAAACCATACCGGGTCGAAGTCGATCAACTCGCCGTGATATTCCGGCTTCGACTGTGAAAATAATGCTCGCTGCGCGGCTACCGTCTCCTTTAGCGCGAGATAGCGACGCTTCCAGGGCAAACTGCTAGCGTTTTCAAACTCCTCCTGGTTCCAGCCTACGCCAACGCCAATCAATAAGCGCCCTGCAGACAGCCGGTCCAACGTAGCGATAGCGTTAGCCTGCGAAATTAATTCACGCTCTAACAGCAAGACAATGCCGGTACCAAGCTTGAGCCGACTGGTCGCCCCGGCGGCGGCCATTAGCGATACGTAGGGGTCCATCATTTTTTTGTACGGCTGCGGCAGCTCTCCCCCCAGCGGGTAAGGCGTAGTGCGGGCTACTGGAATGTGACTGTGATCGCCATACCAAAGCGATTCAAAACCCGCCTCCTCCAGCGTTTTTGCCAGCATGGCCGGCGCCGGGTCTTGCGCCGTATTCATTGAACTGAAACCAAGATGCATCGTTGCGTCCTCTAATTTTTTTATTATCTTAGCCCAGCTGAAGTGCTAACTGTCACTGTGGAATATCGCTAAATGTTAGACTTTTTAGCTTGCGGCCATTATTCTCGCGTATTACCTTCACTTCCGCAAACAACGAGCATCCACATGAATAGCGACGCAGTTATTTCGCACATTACCGGCTGGCTGAACGAATATGCGGCCAACTCACGCACAGGCGGTTTCGTTGTCGGTGTTTCCGGCGGCATAGATTCAGCCGTCACCTCCTCTCTTGCAGCAAACACCGGGCGACCGACGCTGTGCCTGGAAATGCCGATTCATCAACCGCCGTCGCATGATTCACGCGCCCGCCAACACATCGAGGCATTACAAGAACAGTTTTCCAATGTCAGCTCGGTGCGCACAGATTTAACACTACTGTTCGACTCCTTTGTGAATACCATGCCCGCCATTGACAACGAGGAGGACCGTTTTCTCACGCTGGCAAATACCCGCGCGCGCTTGCGAATGACCACGCTGTACTATTTCGCCGGTATACACAATTATCTGGTAGCGGGCACGGGTAATAAAGTCGAAGATTTCGGGGTCGGTTTTTATACAAAATACGGCGACGGTGGTGTCGATATAAGCCCCATTGCAGACCTTATGAAATCCGAAGTTTACGCCGTTGCTGCAACCCTGGGCGTTAATCAAGACATCCTGACCGCCAAGCCCACCGACGGTTTATGGGGCGATGATCGCAGCGATGAAGACCAGCTGGGTGCCAGCTACCCCGAACTCGAATGGGCGATGGAATTTCACCAGGCTGCCGCCGGTGACAGCGAGCTCAGCGCTCGGCAAACTGAAGTGCTGGCGATTTACAGACGACTTAACGCGGCAAACAAACATAAAATGCAACCTATTCCGGTGTGTGAGATACCGCCGGCATTGAAATAATTAGCGAACAACAGTGAGTCATTCACCGTTGCATTCGACCGCAATGGACCCACCAGGGGCATCATCATCGCGTCCAATGAAAAAGGCGAGCGCGTACTTGCAAAGACCCTTGCAGAGGATGCGGTTTTCAAGCAACTATTAGCGGGTAATCCCGTTAGCTACAGCGGCAAAGTGCGCCGCGCCGGCGAGATAAATGTGTTCGAATTTTAGTGGCTAGCCGCTAAGGGCTAGCCACCGTCAAGACTATTCCGGTTTACGAAACTTCAGCGTCATGCGATTCGACTCGCCGATTGCCTGCATTTCTTTTTTCAGCTCAGCATCATCACCACTGGTTGAGAAACTCGGTGGCAATCGCCAGACCATATCGTCCTCGGTGGGCTGGTCTTTAGCGTTAGCGTTGATGTCGCTTTCGTCCACAAACTCGAAGCCAGCCTGCTGCATAAGCTCAACAATAGCGGCTTTCTTAAGATAGCCCTTGGACCCATCAGCCCAGGCATCAGGCGCTTCCTTGCTCGCTTCGTGTTGCACCACACCGACAATGCCGCCGGGCTTGAGCACACGGTAGGCGTCGGCCAGAGCCGTGGTCAAATAGCCGCCATCGTTTTCAAAACGATTGAGATTATGCAGCGCGCGTATAAACAGCACCGCATCGGCACTGTCGTCCATATCATCTGGCACAGAACCAAAAACGGCCGCCGACACGGCAGCGGAATCAGGGTTATCGGCGCGCCAGCTTTCCGCTTCTTCTGTCCAGGTCTCTACCCACGTTTCTTTTGCCTTGATCGCTTCATCGCTAAAAAAGCCGAATTTTGGATACATATCGAGCGCGTAGTCCACGCCAATCAACGTGCCATTCGCGCCAAGATAAGGCAGCAGAATTTGCGAATACCAACCCCCGCCCGGCAGTGCTTCAACTACAGTCATGCCGGGTTCAATGCCAAAAAATTCTAACGTTTCCTGTGGATGGCGGTATTTGTAACGCGCCTTCGTCTCCTCCGGTTGCGCAGCCAGTACCGTTGCCAATCGGTCGGCGCTGTTTACTTCTTCAGCTGCTGCCTCTACTTTTGCTGCGGGCTTTTCAGGCGTGGCCGCGGCCTCCTCGTTAGATTGTTGACCGCAGGCAGTTAGCGCTAGCGCGCACGACAGGGCGATAAGACGATGCATTAGGATATCTCCAATTTGTTGAGGTGCGAATGATAACCTATCGCCCGTGGCGATGCTTGGCGTTGGGCTATTGCAAAAGTAGACTGCCAATTCTATGCTACACTAACAACTATTAACATCGCTCGTAATGGCTCGCATAGGAGCTGTAATGAAACCAGAACCGACAGATTATCTGAGATCGCGGGGTCTCAGCCAGACCAACCCTGAGGCACTAAACGACGCGCTACGCACTGTGTTAGATAGCATGGAACCAGCCGCCTTTGAAGATGCAAAAACAGGACTGACGGCTGCAGAACAGACAGTTCTCCGCGAGGGAGGGCTGACACTAGAACCAACCAATGGACCGGATCCGCTGGCGCAGACTGCGGTAAAATATGCCGCAATTCTCAAGCGCAGTCTGTCTACGAAGCAAGCCAGCGAACGTCTTGGCTTAGCGGCTAGTCGAATTCGGCAGATGATTGCTGATCGATCGCTTTACAGCTTCCTTATTGATGGCAGTCGCTATATTCCAGAATTTCAGTTCGAGTCAGATGGCCGCTTGATTCCTAATATCACTCTTCTGAATAAAGCGCTAAATCCTCGAATGTTGCCCGTTGAAGTTTACAACTGGCTTCACCTTACAAACGTTGATCTGTTTCTCGGTGACGACATGGGCAACATCGTCAGCCCTCTTGAGTGGCTTAAAGGTGGCCAGGATTTGGACCAGCTATTGTTGTTGGCGAGCCGGCTGTAGAGGCAGTGGTAAAACTTCCAAATGCGCCAAATCTTGAGCGTCTCTACGAGCTGTCGCCTAGTCTGATATCGTTCCCTGCCGGTACATTACTGCACCGAATCTACCGACGCGGCGGCGATCACCCGTCACTTTGGAATCAGCTTCGTTATTTTGGTCCCACGGCAGCACGCTTTGATCACCACCTTCGTGATAATACCGGCATCGCTCGGGTGCATGATCGTGGCATTCTCTATGCGGCAACAGACATCGTCACAGCGCTTGCCGAAGTTTTCCAACAAAAACGCACTGTCAATCGAAGCGTTGATCAACCGTGGCTAGTGTCGTATGCATTAAACTGCGACTTAACCTTGCTGGATTTAACCGGCACATTCCCTGTTAAAGCGGGTGGGTCAATGAAACTTGCAAGTGGGCCAACACTCTACTCACAGAATTGGTCACGTGCGTTCTATGAGTGCTACGCCGATATTCACGGCATCTATTTTCCGTCGTCGCTGACCAATCGCCCGGTGATGGCGCTGTATGAACGTGTGCTGCAATGTAAACCTTTCCCGGAAGCTCCGCTTTTTCATCGCGCCTTGGGCGACGCTTTGCTGCTGGAGCCGATCAGGAATGCGTGCAAGGAGATTGGCTATGATTTGGCGTAGCAATTGCTGAGTAGCTTTTCTACTTGTTTGTCCAGAGACTCTTTTGCCGGAGTGTCTCTGTGAGAGCTTGACTCTCCTCTACTGTAAGCAGCCTACTGTGCCCCACCTCAAGTCCCTCCAGGGACATATGCCCCACAGAAGATCGATGCAGTGCCAGCACTTCGTTTTGGAAAAAACCAAACATTCGCTTAATTTGATGATACTTGCCTTCCATCAGCCTAAATTCATCAGTTGAGAGTGCCCCTTCCAAGACTCTGAAGCCGGAATTTTGTCCGTGCACTGATGAAGCTGACCTTGTTATCAGGT
>RCMY010003819.1_pt1 | contig 13206 bp, 6 predicted proteins | sample 2041341 | NCBI WGS metagenome assembly RCMY01 (sample SAMN09708234, study PRJNA481090) | Marine sediment metagenome, whole genome shotgun sequencing project. | reverse complement strand
AACGGACCAGCACCTCTAGGGAAATTTAAACTAGCCCCAATGTTACTATTAAAGGATGCGCCACCATCAGCTAAAAATTGAATCGCAAAAATAGATTCCGGACCGTTTTCACCTTCTAAACTAAAATTATCTAGGTAATTGGCATTTAGGGAATACACACCTGAGTTGATCACGGAATTAAAAGAGGCCAAGGCTTCGGCATATTTCTTTTGATATAATTGAGCCTTGCCCAAAAATGCCGTCGCCACTTCTTTACTTGGCCGCCCTGCATCTGGTTGGTCGGCCCTAACGGGTAAATTGTCTATAGCAAATTGAAGGTCATTTTCAATCTCTGTCCAGAGCGGGCCGGAATTCGGCTGGTTAAACTCTTGTGCGGCGAAATTTTCTTCGGATACGTAAGAAACATTACCGAACATTTTCGTCAATTCAAAATTGTAAATGGCACGTATAAATCGGGCCTGTGCTTCTACACCGATTAAATTCGCCGCCTTGCCCGCATTGATAGCGGCATTGGCCCTATTTACGCCTGCATAGTAGGTAGCCCATTTTCGGGGAAGCTGTTCATTACTGACATCCCATTCCCCAAGCTCTAGTCTTAATAAGCTGGATAAATCATTATCCTCACTTCCCTTGTGGGCATCGCCACCTAAAACATCATGAAACCAGTTCGTACCACTTATTAAACGGCTATCGCCCACGGTTAAACTTGATCTACCGGTTAGCATAGAATAGGCCGCCGTAAGAAATAAATCCGCGCCTTCTTCGGTATCAAGAAATGCCTCATCAAAAGCACCGACTTGTGGCACATCTGTAAAATCGTCACTGCAGGCTAAAATTCCGATTAGCACTGAAAAATATAGTAGAATCCTTTTCATATTTTCTAAAATTTAAAGTTAGCACCAAAAATGATCATGCGTGAAAGCGGATTGATTTGCCTATCCAATCCTAAAGTCAAGTTGTCAATTGGAATGACTTCTGGATCAAACCCTTCATAATCGGTAATCGTAAATAAATTCGAACCGGTTACATAAATACGCAATGATGAAACGCCCAGATCATCTAAAGCCGATGTCGGCAAAGTATAGCCGATGGTCGCATTTTTAAGCCTTATGTAAGAACCGTCTTCCACATAATACGAGTTAGGTTCATCTTCATTATTTTGGGATGTGGCCGATAAAGCAACGAAAGATCCGTTCGGATTGCTTGGTGAACGTGCATCCAGTACTCTAGTGCTTCTGGTACCGTCAAAAAAGAAACCGAAATCGGTAAACACTTTATTGTAGTTCCATATATCATTGCCTTCGGTACCTTGAAAGAAGAACGAAATATCGAAGTTTTTATAATTTGCATTTAGGTTAGCTCCATAGGTAAAGTCTGGATGGGGCGATCCTATTTTAGTACGGTCAGCTGTATCCGTTACACCATCGCCGTTCACATCTCGATAGATGAACCTGCCTTCGGGAGTAAGACCTGTAATTTCCCTTCCATAGAAATAAGAAATTTCATCTCCTTCTTCGGTTCTGGTTACCTGTCCTTTTCTGATGCCATCAGAATTTCCTTGCAGGGGTGCCTTGAATTCGGTTACCTCGTTCTTGACCGTTGAAAGATTTCCACTAATACTATATGAAAAGTCCTCACCAATTTGATCGTTCCAGCTTAATTGAAAATCTATACCCTTATTTACAACGGTACCAAAATTCACGAAGGGAGCACCGGCATCTATTGCCGTTAAACTTACCGCATTATTGTCCCTAACTATCAAATCTTTGGTTTCGATGTTAAAATATTCGACGTAACCGGACAGTTTACTTTTAATAATGGCAAAATCTAAACCAACATTTATCGATTTTGAAGTTTCCCATTTTAAATCCGGATTACCCACCTGTGTCAATATGACACCATCTTGAATAGATCCCCCGTTAAAAGAATAATCGGCATACTGCTGAGATTGAAAATATCCGTTCTGTGCAGGATTTCTTATGGGTAAGGTCTGGTTGCCCAATTCGCCATAAGATGCCCTCAATTTGAGCCTATTGACGAAGCCTTCGTTATTAAAGAAATTTTCTTTACTTATTTCCCATCCCCCACTTATCGATGGAAATGTTTGACTTTGATTATCACCTATAAAACGTGAAGATTTATCGTTACGCAACGTCGCTGTAAGAAAATATTTACCATCATAATCGTAATTTGCGGTTCCGAAAATTGAGAACAAGGTGGTAGAGCCATCGAATGCTTCTGATACATTCGGAGTTGCAATACCGTTACTTAGCAAGACAAAACTCGGGTCTTCGTTCAAGTATGAACTTCTTTGGATTGTTTTTCCCTTTCCCCTTTCTTCGATAGCCTCGATACCGGCCAAAGCATTCACCGAATGTTTGCCAAAGGTATTTCTATAGTTCAATGTGTTGGTCCATGACCAGTTGTATTGTGTCACATCACCCTCCGTTAACGTTGCATTGGAACGAGACTCTTTAGCCTCAGGATCTATTCCCGCGAATGTCCGTAAATTTAATATGTTGAAACCTCCCGCAAAAGTAGTTTTAACGTTTAGCTTATCGGTTACTTTATAGTCGGCATAGATATCTCCAAGAAAGCTATAGTTCTTTTCATAATCGTTCCTAGCCCGATAAAGGTCGGCGACCGGGTTATTGGAATTACCCAATTGAACACCTTCGGTTCCGGCAAATAGACCGGCGTCGTTTCTAACCGGTATCAAGGGTGTTATTCTCAAAGCGAATTCAGTTGCATCTACTGTACCCCTTGCTGCCTTTGAGTAGGCTACGTTGAGATGTTGCCCAACGGTCAGCTTTTTTTTGTTTCCGACCCTAAACTCAGAATTTAATCTGGTATTGCCACGGGTGAACCCAGTGTGTTTAACGATGCCCTGTCTGTCTAAATAGGATGCCGATAAATAATATTTACCGGTATCCGTACCATTTGCCACGGAAAAGGAAACGTTTGATGTGGGCGCGGTTTGAGTAATGGCATCGATCCAGTCCGTTCCTCCATTTGGCTTAACCGTGGTATTAAATGGAACTCCATTTCTGGCCGCCCCGACTATCGTTGTAGGAACCACAGGACCAGAGTTGCCATCTGCTCCACCGTATTGCGCATGAAACGGAGGCTCGGTAACCCCGTTTATCGCTTGCTGATTTACTAAACTTTGCCAAGTTAGATCGGCATGCTGATTTACGTCCACTAAATCTACCTTGTGGGCAAGTTCGCCGAAACCCGTGTAAATATCAAAGGAGACCGTTGGCTTATCCATATTATAACTTCCACCATTTGTAGTAATTATAATTACCCCGTTAGAAGCCCTTGCTCCATATATAGCGGCAGCGGCATCTTTTAATACGGTAAGTTGCTTGATATCGGCGGGGTTGATGTTATTTAACGCGTTATTATCATCGGTCTGAACACCATCGATAATGTACAATGGGTCGGTATTATTACTGGTACCAAAACCACGGACATTAATTTTTGGAGCATCACCCGGGGTACCGGAATTTGTAACGTTCACACCGGTAACCCTTCCCTGCAGCAGTTCGGCGGCATTTTGAACCGGTAATTTCACGGCATCGGCCATTTCTACCGTTGCCACCGCGCCGGTAATTTCACCTCTCGTCTGTGTGCCATATCCTGTTACAATAACCTCATCTAACTTAGATGCATCTTGTTCTAAGGTTATATCGATAGTATCCTGGCCATCAACAGCAGCCTCTGCCGTTTTATAACCGATATAACTGAATACAAGGATTGCGTCGCTACCCGCATCGAGTAATGTATAATTTCCGTCAAAGTCCGTTTGGGTACCTATGGTTGTTCCCTTGACCAAAACATTGGCACCGGGCAATGGTCCCAAGTTATCCGAAACAGTTCCGGATACGGTCTGTGCTTTTGCCAGCCCGAAACATAATAATGTTATGGCCAGTAAAACACTTTTCAAGTTTACGTTCTTCATAAAATTGGTTTTTAGGTTGTTAAATCTTACATTTTCGGCCTAAATTTATGCATAAAAAAATAAAATATGATTTAATAGGAGTATTTGTTATAAAGTTTTTAATTTATAAACCATATTTATGTTGAATTCTCAAAGACTTTATTGAAATATTTGGTTAATCTCAACGATTCGAAATTCGATGCGATTTTACTTGTCGGAAGACAGGGACGTAAAAGGAGCAAAACCGGCGTTTCTAGTTTAAGCATGCGTCAAGTTAGACGATTAAAATCGGACTTGTTGCGATAACGAAAACTGTCAGTGCCGCTAATGTGGTAATCTGTTAAAGGGGTCAAGCCCGTCTGCCTTTTTTTAAGTAAGAAAACATTGGATGCAAACTATGGATTTAAAGTTGCGTCGGTCTCAGCACTCTTGTCGAAAAACTAGCTCAAAGGAAATGATCTCCCAGAAGATGGAGGTCAATTTAAACTAAAACGGCGCCTATTCCGGATATTCTACCCTCAAATGATAGATATTTGTCAGCTTCTGCTTCAACACTTTCTTGATTTGCTCAATTTCCTTGAAGGTGATGTTCGCGTTAATAAACTGATCGGCCGCCATTTGGCCAGCGATTATTTTATCTACAAATTCGTCAATAATCAAAAAGGTCGGGTTCTTTAGACTTTTAGATGCCGCCTCTACCGAATCGGACATCATAAGAATAGCGGTTTCTTTTGAAAAAGGCAAGGGTCCGGGATACCTGAATTCGTTTTCATCCGTATCTTCATCATCTTCTTCCAACTCCTGCTGTTTTTTATAAAAATAATAGACCAAAGTGGTACCGTGATGCGATCGTATAAAATCGATGACCCTATCGGGTAAATTGTTCTTTCGTGCAATCTCTATGCCGTTGATGACGTGGTTTATAATGATTCTTGCACTATCCTTCGGCAATAATTCATCATGTGGATTGACATTGGTAATCTGATTTTCGGTGAAATAGGTCGGATGCAACATTTTACCGATATCATGATACAGCGCCCCTACCCTAACAAGCATGGCATTGGCCCCGATTTCATTGGCCGCTGCTTCGGCAAGGTTGGCCACTTGAAGGCTATGGTGAAAAGTACCGGGTGCCTTGTTCGAGAGCTCTTTCAACAATTTTGAGTTCGTATCCGACAGTTCTAACAGCGATACATCGGAGACCAGCCCGAAGACTTTTTCGTATACATAGATCAGCGGCTGTACGAACAAGGTAATCATCCCGTTCAATAGAAACAGTCCCAAGGTAAACCACATAATATTGTCGAGATTACCTTCGTGGATGACGTGAAAGGCAAGGTATCCTATGACATAAATTAAAGTGATCTGCCCTACCGTAATGAACAGATTGGCTCTTTTGTAAAGTTCAGAAACGGTCAGTATGGTAACGATACCTGCTATTATTTGTAAAAAGATGTATTCAAAACTGTTGGGCACCACAAAACCAAGGATCAATATGGTAAGCACATGCACCAAAAGCCCCAATCGCGCATCAAAAAACGTTTTCAGAATTAGGGGAAGAATGCACAACGGAACTACGAATACATAGCTTTCATCATATTTAACGACCAAGGTTGTGATGAAAACCATCAAGAGAATATTGAAGAATATAAAAGTCACCTTGGTATTGTGTTCAAATATGTCGGGCCGGTATTTATTAAGAAAAAGAAACAACATTAATAATACCAGAGCCACGAGCACCGTATATCCGAAAAGAATGAAATAGGAATTATTAGATGCCCATAATTCGGATTCATATTCCGCTTTAAGGGAATTTAATATTTTAAGGTTTTCGGCTTCCACCACTTCGCCCTTTGCGACAATAAGCTTGCCTTCGTCGACGGAGCCCCTAGTAGCAGAAATTTTCGAAAGTTCATCTTGCAAGCCTTTTTCCGAAACACTTTTGTCGTAGGATACGTTTGGTCTAACGATATCGAAAAACAACTGTTGATAGCTCTCGTTAAAATCCGACAGCTTATTTTTTTCCACAAATACCTTTACAACACTCTCTATATTCTGAATTCGTATCAGATCTTTGAAACGGATCTGTTTGGCCTCATTGTTTTTGACGAGATATATTTTTCTTCGGGACTGCTTGCCGTTCGTCTTTTCCAAGATTCCGTTTTGGTAAAGGCTATCCAAAATTTCATTGCCCGTGGCCTCAAGCACTTTTAGTCCATTGGCACTGTGTTTTTGAGCTGGAAAAACTGAGGAAAATTCCTTTTCAAAATTGGCGTAGACGACTTTTGCGATGGAGTCGTTATAACGGAAATACACGATACTGTTTCGCAGCACGGAATCTTGCTCACGCGTAAGTTCATCCCGGCTTTTTTTTAGGGAAAAATCAAAGGGTGCGTACAGGTTTTCATATTGCCAAGGCTTCCCCTTTTGAAACTCATATTTAAACTTACCGCCTTTTGGAAAGAAAAAAACGATGCAGGCGACCGATACCACATATAGGAAGTATTTATATACGAGGGATTGATTTCTAAAAACCCGGTCCAAAAATTTTTGCATGAAAACGATATCTTCGCCAAAAATAGAAAATAATAAACACCTAATGCCATCCGCATATCGCATTAGGCTTTTTATTTGTAGAAAACTTGCCGGGCAGGGCGGACAACCGTTGAAAGTGAAATCTATGGTTGAAGACACCCATGAATGAAACAATAATTCCCTAATTTTGCGATACAAAATCCGAGAACATATGAAGGAAGTGGTAATAGTATCGGCGGCCCGTACGCCGATAGGAAGTTTTATGGGGTCGTTATCTACCGTTCCTGCACCAAAGTTGGGCGCGGTGGCGATCAAGGGTGCTTTGGAGAAAATTAATTTAGACCCGAATTTGGTAGACGAGGTGCTTATGGGCAACGTCGTACAAGCAGGAACGGGCCAAGCTCCGGCACGGCAAGCCGCTATCTTTGCGGGACTTCCCGATTCGGTGCCCTGTACCACGATTAACAAGGTATGTGCCTCAGGAATGAAAGCTGTGATGCAAGCCGCACAGGCCATTGCCTTGGGCGATATTTCGATTGCTGTCGCAGGGGGAATGGAAAATATGAGCCTTATCCCCCACTATATGCATCTGCGGAACGGACAAAAATTCGGTCCGGCTACCTTAATAGACGGAATGCAAAAGGACGGCCTTGTCGACGTTTACGATCAAAATGCGATGGGCGTCTGTGCAGATGCTTGTGCCACTGAATATAAATTCAGCAGGGAGGATCAGGACAATTATGCCATTCAATCCTATCAAAGATCCGCCGATGCCTGGAAAAACGGAAAGTTCGACAATGAGGTCGTTTCCGTTGAAGTACCTCAACGCCGTGGCGAACCCATAATAGTTTCCGAAGATGAAGAATTCAAGAACGTAAAAATAGATAAAATCCCTGATTTGCGACCTGCATTCTCGAAAGACGGTACGGTAACCGCCGCCAATGCCTCTACTATAAACGACGGGGCCGCAGCCTTGGTGCTTATGAGTGCGGACAAGGCCAAGGAACTGAGCCTAACGCCCTTGGCAACCATTCGAGGCTATGCCGATGCGGCACAAGAGCCCAAGTGGTTTACCACGGCACCTGCAAAGGCGCTTCCCAAAGCGATTGCCAAAGCGGGACTAGAAATTGACGACATCGACTATTTCGAGTTCAATGAAGCCTTTGCCGTAGTTGGTCTGGCAAATATGAAACTATTGGGACTTTCGGATAAAAATGTCAACGTGAACGGAGGTGCCGTTTCCCTCGGCCATCCCTTGGGCTGTTCAGGGGCACGAATTTTAATTACCTTAATCGGCGTACTGCAACAGAACGATGCCAAAATCGGGGCGGCAGCTATCTGTAACGGAGGCGGCGGGGCTTCCGCGATAATCGTGGAAAGATAAAAAAATATGATACGTTCGTAAGCCTCGCCTATGCAATTTGGTATTTGCCCCCTCAGTATAGTTCCCGTCCGATTAAGTGCAGACGATAATTCCGAAATGGTTTCCCAAGTTTTGTACGGGGAACATTTTAAGGTTTTGGAATGCCGCAAATTCTGTAGCAAAATTCGTAGCGCCTTCGATGGCTGCGAAGGATGGGTGAGTAATAATCAAATTAAACTCATAGAACAGGATACGTTCAATACCCTCGAAAAAGCTAAAAATCCTCGGTACAGCAGCGAACTGGTTTCCTTTGTAGAAACCGAGGAATCCATTTTACTCCCCATTGTACTGGGTTCATCGACGCAAAATGCTTCCCTATTATCACATAAATTTGACGGAACCCATCCCCAGGGGAAAAGCAATAAGACGAATCTTGTTCAAACCGCATTACTTTTTTTAAACGCTCCCTATCTCTGGGGCGGTAAGACTCCATTCGGTGTCGATGCCTCCGGCTTTACCCAAATGGTCTATAAAATCAATGGGTACAAGCTTCTAAGAAAGGTGCGAGAGCAAACGGAACAGGGCAATCCGTTGAGTTTCATAGAGGAAAGCGAAGCGGGCGATCTCGTGTTTTTTGACAACAATGAAGGGGAAATCCATCACGTGGGTCTTATTATGGACAATAATTATGTGATTCATGTCGACGGAAAAGTCCGTATCGACCGTTTAGACCACACCGGAATCTTCAATGCCGATGATGGCAAATACTCCTATCAGCTCCGGGTGATTAAGAAGATAATCTAAAAGGCATGCTATAGCGCATAAAAAAAATCCCCGAGATTGAATAATCTCGGGGATTTTTTAGAAAGCGACGGTTTTGAATTACTCACTTCCGTCCTCTCCCAATAATTTTTTGACCCGCATAAAATTATCATTGTCTCCCATGGCACCATAGATGTTCTTGAGTTGTGTAAGGATACCTTGGTTTTCGGGATTCGTTTTCAGGGCGTCTTCCAAAACGGTGGCACCTTCCAAGAAAAGGTCATCTTTTTTCTGCTTAAGCTCGTCGTATTTCGCGATGTCGGCCTTTGAGTTGCCCAAAGCGTTCATATCATCGATCAAGGCGTTGCCTTCGTTTACATAAGTGGTAGAAAGATTCAATTGCGCATTGGTGTAACCGGGGTCGATTTCAAGTGTTTTCTTATATGATTCCCGGGCCGCTTCCATATTGCCCTGCTCCATGTTAATCACACCAATATTATATTGCAAATCGGGGTTGTCGGGTGCCATGGCCGTAGCTTCCGCCATAAGTTCCTTAAACTTTTCCTTATCGCCCATCTTGTAATATAGGTTGGCTTCGTTAAGAATAAGATTTACATCTTCGGGATTACTTTCCCTTGCGGTTTTGTAAGCCTCCAAAGCTTTATCATCCTGACCCAACTGGGTATATATCAAAGCGGTATTCTTTACGATTTCCGCTTTTTTGGAAGGGGCTTTTTCATCTTGCGGGTCTTTATAAGTACCTGATTTTACCATAAGATCACGTTGGGTCTTATCCATTTCCTCCACCTCGCCGGTTTCAACGTTAGTGGCCTTGTATACAGTTCCGCTACCGTCGTAACCTACCTCTTGCAACTCTTCGTAATAAGTCAACGCTTGCTCGTAATGACCGCCGTTTACCGCGCTACTTGCGGCATAATAAAGATAAGAAGTGTCTTGGGGACTGATTTTGTAGCTGGTGTAGAGCTTGTCGGCAGCTTCCTTGAATTTTTTGTTACCGTTATCCTCAACGGCGGAATTCACTAAATCTGCGGTCATTGCCTGTAAATGTTGCTTCGCTTCGTCGCCGAATTTTGCTTTTCCGCTCTTTTCCTCTACTTCGCTAACCTTTTGCAATGACGTGAGGGCCTCATCAAAAGCACTGTTGTCACCATCCTTCGCTAATTTAGCGTAGGTTTTACCTTTGAGCAGGTAATACTCGGCCTGGAGTTTTTCGTCCTGACTGGCCACACCATCAATGCTCTGCAATATGCCTTTCGCTTCTGCCGCATTTCCATCAGCGAGTGCCTTATCGGCATTTTTCATTTCCTTCTTCTGTGCAAATCCGACCATGGAAAAACACAGCATCGCAAGTATTAAGAATCTAGTTTTCATTTTCGTATAAATTTAATTAATGATTAATTTGGAGGTACCAAAATTCTCCGGTTCTAGCCGCAAAATACAATTTTTATGGAAATATACTCCTGCCACTTAGAAATTCGAGTTTTTGCGTCTTTCTTTTTCCCTTTGCCCGTGTTAAAATTTTAAACCGTAGCTACGGCTATGCTTGAAAATTTTAACACGGGCAAAGAAAAAAAGATAAATTTCTCAAAATCCCCGAATTTCTAAGTGGCAGGAGTATACCATAATGATATTGCACTATTCTTTGGCTTCATCGGTAGCATCGGTATCAAGGTCCGTGCCATCATTATCGGGATTTACCTCATCGGGATTTACTTCAATATCCTTTATATCGGCATCATCGATATCATCTTCGTCCTTCATCACTTTGGCAACGGCCGCAATGGAATCGTTATCTTTTAGGTTGATCAGACGCACACCTTGTGTCGCTCGACCCATGACCCGAAGATCTTCGACGCCCATTCGGATGGCGATTCCCGATTTGTTGATAATCATCAGGTCATCGGAATCGGAAACATTCTTGATGGCGACCAATCCGCCGGTCTTTTCGGTAATCGATATGGTCTTGACACCTTTACCGCCACGGTTCGTGATTCGGTAATCGTCAATACTCGAACGTTTGCCGTATCCGTTTTCGGAAACGACCAGGATATCTTCTTCAAAATCATGAACCGATACCATCCCGATGACTTCATCATTATCATCGGCCAAGCGTATGCCCCGTACCCCAGATGCATTCCTTCCCATCGGTCGGGTCTTGCCCTCTTCAAAACGTATGGCTTTGCCCGATTTTAGCCCGAGGAATATCTGGCTGGTTCCTGTTGTCAATTTGGCTTCCAAAAGTTCATCCTCTTCACGTATCCCAATCGCATTGATACCATTTTGGCGAGGCCGCGAATACTGCTCCAAAGACGTCTTTTTCACCGTACCCATTTTAGTGGCCATGATGACATAATGACTGTTCACGTATTCTTCGTCCTTCAGATCCTGGGTACAGATAAAGGCCTTGACGTTATCGTCTTGTTCAATATTGATCAGGTTCTGTATTGCCCGTCCTTTTGAAGTTCGGCTACCTTCTGGAATCTCGTAGACACGCATCCAGAAACATTTTCCCTTTTGCGTAAAGAACAGCATGTATTGGTGGTTTGTTCCTACGAAGAGGTACTCCAAGAAATCCTCGTTTCTTGTCGAGGATGCTTTCTGACCCACTCCGCCCCTATGCTGTGTCTTGTATTCGGAAAGCGGCGTTCTTTTGATATAGCCGGCATGTGAGATGGTGATGACGACCTGCTCATTGGGTATCATATCCTCTATACTAAGGTCACCACCGGCCAAGTTGATCTCGGATCGGCGTTCGTCCCCATATTTCTCCTTGACTTCCAAAAGCTCGTCCTTGATAATCTGCATTCTTCGCTCTTTCTTTTCGAGAATGTCTTTCAGATCGGCAATGGTTAATATGATTTCATCAAATTCAGCACGCAACTTATCCTGCTCCAGACCGGTCAGTTGACGTAGGCGCATCTCCACAATGGCCTTGGCCTGAATCTCGCTAAGCTTAAAGCGTTCCATCAGGTTTTCCCGCGCCTCATCGGCGTTTGATGATGCCCTGATGATGGCGATTACCTCATCGATATTATCCGAGGCGATGATAAGCCCCTCGAGTATATGCGCTCTATCCTCCGCTTTTTTAAGTTCGTATTTCGTACGGCGAACGACCACCTCATGTCGATGCTCGACAAAATAGTGGATCATCTCCTTAACGTTCAGCAACTGTGGCCGGCCGTTGACCAAGGCAATATTGTTGACACTAAAGGAAGATTGTAACGCGGTATGCTTATATAAGGTATTGAGTACGATGTTCGGAATGGCGTCGCGTTTCAATATATAAACGATGCGCATTCCGTTTCTGTCGGACTCGTCGCGGATGCTCGATATACCTTCTATTTTTTTATCATTGACCAGATCCGCGGTCTTTTTGATCATATCGGCCTTATTGACCTGATAGGGAATTTCGGTAACGATGATACATTCCTTACCCTGCACTTCTTCTATAATAGCCTTGGCCCTGACCTTGACACGGCCGCGACCGGTGTGAAAGGCCTCTTTCACTCCGCCATAGCCATAGATAATTCCGCCTGTCGGAAAATCGGGGGCTTTGATGTGGGTAATAAGTTCGTCGATTTCGATTTCGTTGTTCTCGATGTAAGCGATAGTACCGTCGACCACTTCGGATAGGTTGTGGGGCGGCATGTTGGTAGCCATCCCTACCGCAATACCCGATGCCCCGTTCACCAACAAGTTAGGTATTCGCGTCGGAAGCACAGTAGGCTCTTCCAAAGAATCGTCGAAATTGAGCTGGTGGTCGACTGTGTCCTTGTCGATATCCGCCAACATATCGTCAGCGATTTTGCGCATTCTTGCCTCGGTATATCGCATGGCTGCGGGACTATCACCATCTACGGAACCGAAGTTTCCCTGGCCGTCTACCAACATATAGCGCAAACTCCACTCCTGCGCCATCCGCACCATCGAATCATAGACCGAGGTATCACCGTGGGGGTGATATTTACCTAATACCTCCCCAACGATACGTGCCGATTTTTTGTGGGAACTCGACGAGCGAACCCCCAATTCGTGCATACCGTATAATACTCTTCGGTGTACTGGTTTTAAGCCATCCCTGACATCGGGCAGGGCACGTGACACAATGACCGACATCGAATAGTCGATGTAGGCCGACTTCATTTCATCATCGATATTGATCGGAATCAATCTTTCATCTTCCGCCATTTTTAAATCCTATATAAATTGGTTAAATAATCCCTCTTTGAAAAACACGCCAATATACGCAAAAACACGGCCTTCAAAGCAGGTTTCATCCACATTAATCAACAATTTATCAACACCTTTTGAGAATAACTTCCCCGGCGATTAAATTACTGACTTGCATTGCATTTCGGTCATTTTTCGACATTTCATAGAACTTTGTCTAATAATAGGAACACTATTTGCGTTAGATTGGTAGAGTTTTATTAATTTTATACGCGTACGGATGGATTTCCGAGAAATTTTGGGGATGTATTTGGATGATGTACTACTGACGAAAGGATAATATTTATGGACGATAATTTCTCACCAAGGGTAAAGGATGTAATTGCATATAGCAAAGAGGAAGCACTTCGGC
>RCMY010003818.1_pt1 | contig 13211 bp, 14 predicted proteins | sample 2041341 | NCBI WGS metagenome assembly RCMY01 (sample SAMN09708234, study PRJNA481090) | Marine sediment metagenome, whole genome shotgun sequencing project. | reverse complement strand
CATTTTTGGTGCAGTATGAGGCGAAATTTTTAAGCATAGCCTTAGCTACGGTTCAAAATTTTAACGAAATAATGCGCAAAAAAGGACATAAAAAAATAATTAACGGATTTTTAAACAGACTCTGAGATAAGTTAATTAATAGGTTGCATTTTTTAACGTTGAGTTAATTTATTTAGTAAATTTGCGCATAACTATGAAAACCATAAAAATATAATGATTCCCTTTATATTTGACAAACACGCATCCAGTTATACTTCCCGTTGGGTAATTTTATTAATTGACCTTTCGCTTAGCTTGCAAATGTTTTTTATCGCTTATTTAATTCGTTTTAATTTTAGAATGAATTTTCAACAGCATGAACTTCTCACGCAATTACCATACGTTGCGCTTGTTTGTGTACTTAGTTTTTTGATTATCGGTTCGTATAAAGGTATTGTGCGACATACCGGAATAAAAGATGCCATTCAAGTGTTTTGGGCTTCTGTTTTAGTTGCAGTACTTTTATTCACAACAACACTGCTCTTTCGTCATTTTGACGCATATACCGATTATTCTATTCCGATTGGTATTATTGCAATTCACTTTTTATTGAATATTGTTGTTTTAGTTTCCGGAAGATTTATCTTCAAATATTTTTTTCAAAAAATAATAGGCAGTTATAAATTACCTAAAAATATATTGATTTACGGAGCAGGGGACGCTGGTTTGTTAACCTATACGACCTTAATTAACAGTACACATTATAAGGTAAATATCAAAGGTTTTTTAGATGATAGTGAGCACAAAATTGGTAAGCAATTCAACCGTGTTAAAATTTATGATCCGCAAAAAATAACGGCAGATTTTATTAAAAAGAATAAGATTTCCGAAATCATTGTTTCTATTCAAAACATTAAACCTTTCGAATTATTCAATAGAATTGATAATTTGATGAACCTACCTCTTAAAGTTAAAATGGTGCCACCGGTGGATCAATGGATTGACGGTAAACTAAACGTGGGGCAAATTCATGACGTACGTATTGAAGATTTATTAGAAAGATCTCCTATTACTATAGAAAATCCGATTTTAGAAAAGGAATTGAAAGACAAGATTGTTTTAATTACAGGAGCTGCAGGTTCTATCGGTAGTGAAATAGTACAACAAATAAGCAATTATTCTTACAAACATCTAATTTTATTAGATCAGGCAGAATCTGCATTATACGACTTGCAACAGTCTTTTGTGCGAGGTGGTTTAGAGAATTATTCTCTCGAATTAGCGGATATTCGAAATAAAAAACGATTACAAGGAATTTTCGAAAAGTATAAAATTGATCTCATTTTTCATGCTGCGGCTTACAAACATGTCCCGTTGATGGAAGATAATCCGTACGAAGCCATTAAAGTAAATATTTATGGTACTAGTTTGCTTATGAATTTTGCCTTGCAATACGGTATTCAAAAATTTATTATGGTTTCTACCGATAAAGCGGTTAACCCAACCAATGTAATGGGTGCTACAAAACGAACTGCTGAAATCTATGCAAATTGCTTGAATGTAGAAGGAAAAACAAAATTTGTAACTACACGTTTTGGAAACGTTTTAGGTTCGAATGGTTCTGTTATTCCGTTATTTAAGAAGCAAATAGAAGGGGGTGGACCCGTAACTGTAACACATCAAGATATTACTCGATTTTTTATGACGATTCCTGAAGCTTGCCAGTTAGTTTTAGAAGCTGGAGTTATGGGCAATGGAGGAGAGATTTTTGTTTTTGATATGGGAGAATCGGTAAAAATATTTGATCTGGCTAAAAAAATGATTCACTTAAGTGGATTGAATTATCCGAATGATATTGACATAAAAATTTCAGGATTACGACCAGGAGAGAAATTATTTGAAGAACTTTTGACGAATGAAGAAAATACAATTCCGACCTATCATAAAAAAATCATGATAGCAAAAACGCAGAATTTGAACTATAAAGAAATAAAGACAAAAATCGAAGAGTTAATCGCTTCCGATGAAGATAATCCGATTGCTATTGTAAAAAGATTAAAAGCTATTATACCAGAATATATCTCTAATAATTCTGAATTTGAAGCCTTAGACGGTGTTCAAGTAAAAGTTAAAAAACTAAAAATAGGGTAGAACAACTCGTACTTTTTAAAGAATAGAATTCGCGTTAAAACAGCTTCAATATAAAATTTTAAGTCTACCCAGCTAAATCGCACAACTGAAATAGTCGAAGCTGGATTAGTACTTTGATGCCAAATAGCAACCTTAAAGAATAGTAAAGGTAAAAGCACCTCCCTTTTTTTCAAAGGGAAGGTGGCTCCGTCAATTGGCGGAGCCGGAGGGATTAGTCAATAGTACCAACAAAAGAAGTCAGGTTTAAGATGTTGTCAATTTAAACAAATAATCTCCCCGTCCGCCATAGACGGAAATCCCTCTTTAAAAAAGAGGAGAGCTTAAAAAAATAATAGGATTGGGCTGTTTTATAGATTTAATTTCACTTCAATTCAGCCTTATTTCTTGCCATTTTTCCAAAATATATCCATAAATAAATATACCGCACATATAAACCAACCAATATTGGGATTAATGCGATAGAGAATATTTGGACTTTAAATATCCAGAAAAGTACTAGAATATCCAGTAAAATCAATAGAATTAGCATATAATTCCGTAACCATATCTTCGCGTTATTCTTCCATAAAATAAATGCAATTATACCATTAGGAAAAAATGCCCAAAGAATATTGAAATTATTCGCTGTTGCGGAATGATCTGTTGCAAACCACAATAAAAAGATAAGAATACCGGCAAGTCCTGTGGTTAAAAAAAGGACGAAATCAACATATTTATTTCTTTGCCATTTTTTGTAATCTATATACGTTAGTACCATAATTACGATTGCTATCAGACTAAAGAAAACGAATGGTGTGAAGCTTATTTTTTCTGTTACAACATTGTTATCCAACAATATTTCTTCCGTTCTCTTAACAATTGGTTTTTCAATACCATCTTTCTTAATTTGTACTTTTGTAAAAGCCTCAAACACAAAATCAGGTAAGAATAGATATTCCTTTGCCGATGCTTTATCGTCAATTACGCTTCCTAAAGCCAAATCGATACCAAAATCACCCCAAGGATGTTCGCCTAAATATAACTGAATAAGGTCGCGATGGGTATAGTCATGTTGATCGAAATTGTTTTGAAAGATAATTTTATCACCCAAAACAGTTTCTAAAACATCGTACAATTTAGTGGAGCAGTTATCATAAAAAAAGTCATATTTATACGAACGATTTTCAGGTTTTGCATTATTTTCTAAAAAATCAAAAACTTGCTGTACTTGGTTTGGATCTAAATCTAAAACTTGTCCTTTTACCCAGCGATTTTCATCGTGATAAGATCGTAAAAAATTCCCAAAATTATAAGCTCTGAGTTCGTATAATAATTTTCCTTGCGCAAATTTGGTATAAAAATTAGGGGTTTCAAAATTGAAAGTTCCATAGTTATAAACCCGATCAATTTTATTCGGAATGTCTAAAACCCGAAAGGCACTATGACCGAAAGTTGCATAGAGTTCGTCATGTCCTGGGCCACAAGTTATCACACTTACTTCCGCCTGAGGTGAAAGTTGTATGGTTTGAAAATATCCTGTAAAAGGTATTAAAAATAAAACGACATAAATGTATTTCAATAGTTTAGTCATAAGTATAACTTTTTTATCTAAAATAAATAAAATCAATTTTAACGGAAAAAATATTGCTAAATAAGGTGCCACTTGCACCACCAATATTGGCAAGGGCATAATCAATTTGAATACCACGATATTTAAAACCAACGCCAAAATTAGGCTCAACGGAAAGATTTTTTTCACCATTAAACTGCGTGAAATTTTGAAAATTATTCACTCCGGCGCGTAAAAAAACCATACCTATATAATCTATTTGAAATCCAAAAGACGGATCAATACTTACGAACGAAGTTGCAATGAGATCATTGGTTTCATAAAAGCGCATATTCAAATCGAATTCTGCTAAAATTTGAAAATCTCGAAAGACATAAAAAGATTTTGCGACACCAAATTGTGCCTTTGGTTTGGTTAATTCTAGAGTTTCAGGTGTTTCTTGATTTTCTCCGGGAATTGCATTTTTGATTTTTTCAAACTCGTCTTGATTGATACTCCATGCATTAAAAGTTGTCGTAATATCTCTCAGCATGAGTCCAAATTTCCAAGCATTTTTACTTTGGTATTGTAAACCAATATCCACTCCGAAGCCCCAAGATTTTGCAAAATCTCCAATTTGACGGTGTACTATTTTTGCATTTAATCCGATGTCAAAACCTTGCAAGGGCAATCTTCGGGCGTATGCCATGTTGAACGCATAATCTGCTGCAGAAAATAAACTGATGTTATTGTAATTTATATTGCCTTGACTATCAATTAATTCTGTTGTGTTTAAAATATCATCTACACCAAAACGAATCAAACCAATCGCAAAAGCACTTTCGCCATCAATTGGTTTTGCAAAACTGGCGTAGTCGTATTTACCAATTCCTTGAAAGTATTCGGCATGCATTAAAGAACCCTGATAATCTTCGATATTCGTCAAACCAGCGGGATTCCAATACAGTGAATTTACATCATCACTTGATGCTACAACAGATTTTCCCATACCGAAAGCGGCCGCATCAACACCTAAATTTAAAAATTCATTAGAAAAGCTCCTAAAAGCTTGGCCATGAATTATCTGAGAAAAAAGATAGATTAAAAAGATGTATTTTTTCAATTTCAAACAGGTGGTTTTGTGCAAATATACTTAGAGTCTGTTTAAAAATTCGTTAATTATTTTTTTATGCCCTTTTTTGCGCATTATTTTGTTAAAATTTTTAACTGTAGCTATGGCTACGCTTAAAAATTTAGCCTCATACCGCACCAAAAATGTCTATAAAAATTCTAATCACAAATTCTTAAACAGACTCTAAGAAGCTATTTAAATTATATCCTTTGATTTGTTATTGTGTCTTAAATCGTGATTAATCCTTAAGTTTATTCTAATTTTTTCGATGTATCGGAATCAATTTTAGTTTTCAAAAAAATCTACAATACGATGTTCCAACCATAAACCTTTCGAGGTAGGAAACTTATCGTTAAAGCCGACATGACCACCATATTTGGTCATTTCTAAGGTAAAAAAATCATTTTCTTGCGCTTCTTTTATCGGAAAACAACTAGTGGACAAAAATGGATCGTCTTGCGCTGTTACCAGTAAGGTCGGAATTTTTATTTCAGGAATAAATTGTTTACTACTGCACATGGACCAATAATCAAAAGCATCTGTAAAACCATGAGCCGGAGCTGTATACAAATTATCAAAGTCGAAAAAATTAGTGGCATTTTTAATTTTTTCTTTGTCTAAAAAAGAATCAGGAAATAACTCTAATTTATCTAATGCCTTTTGTTTTAGGGTAGTTAAAAAGCGCTCCATGTACATTTTATTCCAAAAAGTAGATAAACTTTCAGACGATCCTTTTAAATCACAGGGTACGGAAACTCCAACTGCTTTTCGAAGCTTTTTTGAAATAGCATCGCCTTTTTCACCGGCATATTTTAAAGTCATATTTCCGCCAAGGCTATAACCAACTATATAATATTCGTCATAAGAATAATGATTTTCTAAAAAGTTGAAAACTGCATCCAAATCATCCGTTTTTCCACTGTGATACGAACTGAGTAAACGGTTGGGTTCGCCACTGCATCCCCTTAAATTAATAGCCACGGTATCGAATTTAGAACGATTCAATATATGACTTAAAGATTGCACATATTTTGAATTTGAACTTCCTTCGAGACCATGAATAATAAGAACAATCTTGTTAGAGTTTACTTTAGAAAAATCCAGATCTAAAAAATCCCCATCATTGGTCTCTAACCTTTTTCTATCATAGAGAATATCAAATTGGTGGAAAAAGGTTCTATAAATAGTGTTAAAGTGCTTGTTTTTAAAGATAGTTTGCGGATTATAGGAAGTTTTTTCTTGCAACATAAGGTATTTGAATTACTCTTCTTGAGCTCTTTTTAATAAATTTTCAGGAATTGATTTTTGCGCTTTTGCTCCCAAATTTTTTAAATTCTCTACACGGCTGATTAAATTGCCTTTACCATCATGCAACTTGTTCATGGCGGCTTTATAAGAATCTTGAGATGCATTGATTTGATTGCCAACTTTAATTAAATCGTCAATAAAACCTTTGAATTTATCATATAATGCGCCAGCTTGGCGAGCAATTTCGAGCACATTTCTTTTTTGATCTTCTTGTTTCCAAATCGAAGCCACAGTAGTTAAGGTTGCTAATAGAGTCGAATTAGAAACTAAAACTACATTTTTATCTAAAGCCTCTAAATACAAATTTTGATCGTTTTGTAAAGCAACCATTAAAGCAGGTTCAATCGGAACAAACATCAAAACATAATCCGGACTGTTAATACCATATAATTCACTATAATTTTTACCGCCTAAATCTTTGATATGTTTTTTAATGCTTAGCAAATGTTGTTTTAATCCAAGAGATTCTTCCGTATCTATTTCCGCATTGTAAAACTTGTCATATCCTGTTAAAGACACTTTGGAGTCAATTATAAGATGTTTATTTTCAGGTAAATGGATGATAAAATCTGGTTTTTTTAAGTTGTCATGTTCATCACGATATCCGCCTTGTGTTGAAAAATGGATATTCTTTTGCAAACCGGCTTTTTCCAGAATAATTTCAAGTTGCAATTCACCCCAATCTCCTTGCTTTTTCGATTCTCCCTTCAAAGCCTTGGTTAAATTGATGGCATCTTTACTCATTTTTTGGTTTAAATCACGCAAGCCATTAATTTGCTCTCTAAGCGCCGATTGTTTTTCGAGACTTTCTTTGTGTGTATCTTCTACTTTTTTCTCAAAAGATTTTATTTTCTCTTGCAAAGGATTTAAAATAAGTTCGATATTTTCTTTGTTTTTTGCGGTAAACTTCTCGGATTTTTCCTCTAATATTTTGCTTGCCAGAATTTCAAAATCTTTGGTAAAACGCTCTTGTAATTTTTCGACCTCGGCTTTATTTTCTGCAAGTTTAATTTCTAAATTTTGCAACTCTGCAATTTTAGTAGCCAGTTTTAAATTAACCGTTTCTTTTTCATTTCTGAAATGTTCTTTTTCAGCTTGAATTTGCGCAATGAATTTGTCCGTTTCTACTTTTTGTTTGGTTAACAAATGATTTCTTTCTTCTAAAGTTGTCGTAATTTTTTCAAACTTTATTTTGGTAACTAAATAAGCCAAAACAATGCCTAATATAAGTACTAAAATGGGTAGAATATAGATAAGATTTTGTTGCATAGATTTTAATTGAAAGTAATTAATTGATAACCTTCTGTTTGATAATAAACTAGAGTTGTTAATGCAGACAAAGACATCTCAACATCTTTCGATAGATCTTTTCTTTCGAATTCTTTGCTAACAAAAGATTGACCGCAAACATATATTTTTACATTTGCAGCTTTAAGGGCACTAATTAACTCCGTATTTGGATTTTTAACAACATGATATTCTTGAAAAGCCTCGTCGGTTAATGCATTTTTTGTTGCCTCACCATGTAAAACTACCACTATATTTAAATTTGAAATATCCACTCCTTGAAGAGAATGCATATTTATAAAACGGGCAACGGTATTTATAGACGAATTTAAGTTTTTAACTCTTTTTACATCCGAATAAATATCGAAAATAACTTTGTATTTCTTATTTACATCTAAGAGTAAATCTGGATTTTCTACCGTATAAACTTGTCCGAAATTTTGAATTATTGGCTCATTTGTCGGTTTTATTTCTTGCGAAAAAATAGAAGTAAAAAATAAGGTAAAAATAGAAAAGAAAAGAATATCTTTCATTTTGAATAATTAAAGATTATTTTACGATATTACAAAAATTATAGCAATTTGTTCTGACTTTAAAACCTTTCATGAAAAATATTTCAAAGTTTATTTTGTATCAATTAATGGGATGGGAGATTGTTCATGATTTTCCAAGAAATTTAAAAAAATATATCATCATTGTTGCTCCGCACACGAGTTGGGTGGATTTTCCGATATGTATTTTGGTTAAATATATATCCAAAGTGGATATTAAATTTATTGGTAAGCACACCTTGTTTAAACCTCCTTTTGGTTTCCTCTTTAAAGCATTGGGAGGAACACCCGTTGACCGTTCAAAAAGCCAAAGTATGGTGCAAGCAATCATTGCTATTTTTGACAGTAAAGAGGAGTTTATTATGTCACTTTCCCCGGAAGGAACACGAAAAAAAGCAAGTCAATGGAAATCGGGCTTTTACCACGTTGCGAAAGGAGCAAATATTCCTATTATTATGGTTGCATTAGATTTTAAAAATAAAAAAGTGATCATTTCTGATCCTTATTATTTATCGAAAAATGAGGAACAAGATGTTCAGAAAATACAGATTTTTTACAAAGATGTTCAAGGTAAAAAAGCTGAAAATTTTGATCCGAATTTTACTTTAAAAGTTTAGTATCGAAAAGATTTTTTATTTCTTCTCTGTGGTGATTTCTTGCAGAGCCTTAACAACAAAATCAATCTCTTGCTGCGTATTGTATTTGGAAAAAGAAAATCGGACAGAAGTGTTTTTCGTCTCATTTTGAGATAAAATGGCTTCTAAAACATGAGATCCTTTGTTACTTCCACTTTGGCAAGCGCTGCCGCCTGAAGCCGCAATTCCTTTCAAATCTAAATTAAAAAGCAACATGGCATATTCTTTGGTAAACCGCACATTAACAATATGATAGGCGCTTTCATCGAGATTATCTGATAGGCCGTTAAAAGAAATATTTGCAAACTTGTTTTGAAGCTGTTCCATAAAATTTTGCTTCAAACTGTTTACATACAAGGCGTCTTTCGTTAAATTAGCAGAAGCTATTTGTAAGGCTTTTGTCATTCCTAAAATACTGTGTATATTTTCGGTTCCTGCTCTTGCGCCGTGTTCTTGTTCTCCACCAATTAGTAACGATTTTATTCCGAAATTTTTCTTCAAAACGGCAAAACCAACACCTTTTGGTCCATGAAACTTATGTGCACTTGCAGCAATAAAATCAATAGGATGTTTCTGTAAATCAAGAGGTAAATGTGCGATTCCTTGAACGGTATCCGAATGAAATAAAGCATTATTCTTTTTGCAGAGATCTATAACTTTTTCCAAATCGAGAATATTTCCAATTTCATTGTTAACCCACATCAAACTTACAAGGATTTTATGTGTTGTATCTTGTAAAAGTTCTTCCAAAACATTGTAATCAATTGCACCATTAGCATCGAGTTTCACAAAATCAACTTGCGTATTATATTCTTTTTGCAGTGCCGTAATTGTATGTAAAACAGCATGATGCTCGATTTCAGAAGTAATAATTCTAGTTATATTCAAATTGGTAACCGCATTGCGTAAAATCAAATTATCGGCTTCTGTTCCTCCGGCGGTAAAAATAATTTCATTAGCGGAACAGTTTAAAGTTTTTGCAATGGATTTTCTTGACTGCTCTAATAAAGCTTTTGCTTTTCTACCAAATTGGTGTGTAGAGGAAGGGTTGCCAAAAATTTGCTGCATATTTTCTGTCATCACTTGAATAACTTCTCGTGATATAGAAGTTGTTGCGGCGTTGTCAAAATAAATTGGTTGCATGAAAAATTTGGTTACGATTATTCAAGATGCGAAGATACGCAAAGGTTTTTTAGTTAAACCAGTTGCTTTTCTTGATTTTAAAATTAATCATTAAATTAATGCTTAGTTGGATAAAACTATTATTTTTGTCGTTTAATAAATATTCAATGAAAAAAATAGTTGCTTTATTCTTTATTTTGATTACATTTTCTTGTAATGACGGTAATTTTGAAATTGCCAGTTTCGAATTTGAAGATACTGTTAATTTTTGCGGTGAATTTGTATTATACCGATTGAGTACCGATGGAAATCGCGAGGCATTAATTGTTACTTTAACGGATAGCCAAATAAAAAATGAAGAAACAGTTGTAATTCCTGTTTCTGTGTCTACTTCGGGTTCTTATAGAGTTGCTTACCGTATTTTTGATGATAAGGTTACCAGCAGTTATTTTTGTGCAATTATTCCTCCCGTTGAACCAAAAATATCAAAAAATTGGCAAGGTACCAATGGTAAAATTTTAGTAAAAAATGAAGCAGTTTATGCGGCAGATGAAACAACTATTACTGCTTATAACCATATTATTATTTTGGAAGATTTGGTATTAACGAATGGCGATGAAACCTTACTTTTCGATCCTTCATACTTTTATGGTGAATTTCAAACGGCTGTTCCTAAAGAGAATTAAGTGTTCTTTTCATTTTGATAAAAATACACTTCTGTAGCGCCTTGACCGTATTTTAAGACATCTCCTTCGTAAAAATCTACCGGATATTTTTTAAACAAATATTCTAATTCTGTTTTTAAAACTCCTTCGCCAATTCCGTGAATAAAAACAATGCGTTGTATTCTATTTTTCATGGCAAAGTCCAGCTTGTGGGTCGCTGTTTCCAACTGCATATTCAACATATCGTAGTTAGATAATCCCTTAGTAGAATTAGTCAATTGATGAATATGTAAATCGACTTCCATAGGAGGAATACGATTTTTACGGCTTGATTTTTTTTGAACATTATTCTTTCTTTTTTCGATAGATTTCTCCATTAAAAATTCGGTATCATCAGTTCTGTTCAGAAGAGAATGCAGATTACCGGTTTTTACAATTTCATCAGTTGTACACGTGTAATCAAAACCGTCGGTAGTTACAATAATAATCTCCTGCTCATTAATTTGAGAAATAATTCCTTCCAAGTTATCATTGAGAAGAGCAACTTTATCACCGATTTGAAATTTTGTACTTTTTTCCATCCTACAAAAATACATTTTGAATTTAATATTCTTAAATTTTTTATATCTTTAAAAAAATATTTTCAATTTTGGGAATTATATCCTTTTTAGAAGAACACATGCTTTCTTGTAACTGGAAAACAAGAGGTGTAGAATGTGCCGGATGCGGTATGCAACGAGCCATTATACATTTGCTTAAAGGAGAATTTACGGAAGCATTTCAAATGTATCCAGCAATTTTTACCTTAATTATTATGTTTGTTTATTTAGGATTGCATTTGAGGTTTAATTTTGCAAAGGGTCATAAAATTTTATTATGGCTGTTTATATTAAATTTCGGAATTATTATTGCGAGTTATATTTTAAAATCTATTTAATCAAAACCAACTAACCATGAGTAAAGAAAAATTACCACAATCACAAAGCGCCCTAGTTCTAGGAATTTTATCAATCATTACAGCATGCTGTTGCTGGGGAATTCTAGGTGTTATTTTGGGTCTAATTGGGCTAAATAATGCGAATAAAGCCATAAAAATTCATAACGAAGATCCGGATTTATATGACGGGATTAATAACGCAAATACGGGTAGAACTACTGCCATTATCGGAATTATTCTCGGATCATTAATAGGCTTATATATGGTTTATTTGGTTTCAACTGGAGATTACCAAATGATGATGGAAGAATATCAAGAATTGTTGCAACAGCAAATGGACTAGTTCTTTGTTTTTAGTAATGTTTACGAACAGATTTTCAATTTTGTTAGAATGATAGTTCTATTTTTAATTGAAAATCTGTTTTTTTATGCTTTTGAAATAGACTTTAAGAAGAGACAAATTTTAATCCGATAATCGAGAGAATTAATGTTGAAATAAAAAACAAACGCCAAAAATCGGCGGGTTCCTTAAAAACACAAATTCCAACGAGAACAGTTCCAACAGCTCCGATACCTGTCCATACTGCATAGGCTGTACCAATGGGTAAATTTTCGGTAACTTTTACCAATAAATACATACTTATTGCCAAGCAACATAAAAATCCAGCATACCATAATGTCGCCGTTGTACCCGATGTTTCTTTTGCTTTTCCCAAACAAGTTGCAAATCCAACTTCAAAAAGACCTGCAACTACTAATAAAATCCAATTCATACCCTATTTGTTTTGTTTCGCTTGTAAAATTAATAGAAACGAATTACATTTAAACTTTTGCTTGCCATAAATTCGCCATACTGATGAAAGATTTAAAATATCTCGCCGCATATATCAATCCGATGATTGCATTGGTTGGCTTATTATTAGGAGGTATTGCGACCTATTTTAACGTTATTTTTGTTTTTGTACTCGTACCTATTTTTGATTATTTGGGTTCAAATTCTATTAAAAATTTAGATTTGAAAGAGATTGAAAATGAAAAAAACAAGAAAGTATTCGATTGGCTTTTGTATTTGAATGTTCCTATTTTATATGGAGTTCTGTTTTTTTTCATTTACACTTTGGAAACTAAAAATTGGAGTGTTTTTGAACTTGTCGGAAATACCATTTCTATGGGAATAGTAATCGGAACATGTGGCATTAATGTGGCGCATGAATTAGGTCATCGAAAATCAAAAACAGAAAGAATTTTAGCTCAGGTATTATTAATTCCGGCTTTATATATTCATTTTTTTATTGAGCATAATAGAGGGCATCATAAAAATGTTGCTACAAAATTAGATCCGGCAAGTGCAGAAAAAGGGGAGTTGCTCTATGTTTTTTGGTTTAAATCTATAATTGGTGGTTACCTCAATGCTTGGAAATTAGAAAACGAGCGTTACCTTAAAAAGAAAATTGGTAGTCGAATACTTAAAAATAAAATGGCTGTTTTTAGCCTAGTGCAACTCATTTATCTTACGATTTTATTTTTGTTGGTAAGTTGGCAAACCTTTGTTGCTACTGTCGTTGCAGGAATTGTTGGCGTTTTACTACTAGAAACCATCAATTATTTGGAGCATTACGGATTGCGAAGAAAGTTATTAGAGACCAATAAATACGAGCGGGTGTTGCCCAAACATTCATGGAATGCAAATTACTTTTTTGGAAGAATTGTCTTATATGAATTAACCCGTCATTCAGATCATCATTATATTGCTAGTAAAAAATACCAATTATTAGAACATCATGAAAATTCCCCACAATTACCTTTCGGATATCCAATGATGATGCTTATCGCTTTTATTCCGCCACTGTGGTTTAAAATTGTGGATTCTAAGATTCCAAATTTATAAAAATATTGAAATTGCGTTTAATTTGTCA
>RCMY010007807.1_pt1 | contig 13214 bp, 11 predicted proteins | sample 2041341 | NCBI WGS metagenome assembly RCMY01 (sample SAMN09708234, study PRJNA481090) | Marine sediment metagenome, whole genome shotgun sequencing project. | reverse complement strand
TACCAAATGGTATGATTGCCCAACTCCGATTTTTTACTCCATTGTGCAAAACCTGAAATGCGATCAATAGAAACATTATTTAAAGCACGTACATTAGTATATGGTACTATCGGCCCAGAATAAGGCGTGTAGGGTTCATTATTTTTTGGCAATAAATATGGCGGACGAATAGAAAAACCTGCCGAGTCAACCACTTGCCATTCAATAATTTGATCTTTAATATTTTCATGTTGGTATTTCAATCCGAATTCAAATAGATTGGTGTTTTTTCGAAAAGTAGTCTGTAGTTGAATATTGGCAATTTGTGCATCTAAATTGTTTCGAGCATGATCGAGTTGTGAACCAATAGATTGAACAAAATTTACAGAACCAAAATTATCCGACCCGAAATCAGCGTTCACATCTCCAATACCATAATATGCTAAAATATCAAAATATTCTTGCTCTTTTGTATTGTAAAGTGAAGTGGTTAAAGTAAAAGTGAGGTTGTCGTTCACGGTATAATTTCCGCTTAAAGCGCCAAAAATAGTTTCATAACGATCCTTTTCTTTTCCATCATAATTAACAACTAAAGCCTTTGGGTCTAAAATAGTTCCGAAATTTGTCTCTCTAGAAATAGGGGTGAAGTTGTAGTTATTTATGGAATAGGTACCTAAAAAATCAAGACTAAACTTAGAGCTTAAATCATAGGATAGGTACGTTTGTATATCGGTAAAATTAGGTTTGAAATTAGAATTTACATCGTTGCTATTCACAATTAACGAATTATTTCGATATCGAGCACCAATGATTCCTTTTAGTTTTTGATTTTTAGAAATCCCTTCAACTGTTGCTGACCCTCCTAAAAAACTTGCCTCCAAAGCAACACCAAAGTCTTTTGGTTTTCTGTACGTAATATCTAAAACAGAAGATAATTTATCTCCATATTTTGCTTGAAATCCACCAGAAGAAAATTCAGCATTTTGCGTTAAATCAGGATTTACAAAGCTTAAGCCTTCTTGCTGACCTGAACGAACCAAAAAAGGACGATATACTTCAATTCCGTTTACATACACCAAATTCTCATCAAAACTACCACCTCTTACATTGTATTGCGTGCTTAATTCATTGTTGAAACTTACACCTGGAAGTGTTTTCAAAACACCTTCAATACCACCATTTGCACTAGGTAATTTCTTTACAATTTTGGTGTTGATCTTGGTAATTCCTTCAACTTTTGTACGTTCTTCTTTTACAATGATCTCTTCAATTGTTTCTGTTTTTATCTGTAATTTAGGAGAAAATTGAACCGTTTTTCCTTTCGGAATCCGCAACCTTTTGAGATATGTTGTATAAGAAATATGACTAAATTTTATTTCTATTGTAATTTCTGCAGGTATATCTAATGTGTATTCGCCTTTGACGTTTGTTGAAGTTCCTGAATTATTATACGTTATGGATACATTCTCGATGGCATTACCTTCACTATCTAAAACGACACCTTTTATAACAGCAGTCTGGGCTATTAATGCGCTTGTACTTGTCAAAATAAAAAAAAAGAGAAGGTAAATTGTTTTCAAAAAATTTGGCTTTTAACTTTTTCGATTGAATGTCCTTGTAAAAGTAGTTGAATTATTTACATTATCGGTTACCACAATTTTTATTGTTTGTTGGGTATCGGTTGTACTATTAGTATCAAAATCATAGGTTAAAACGCCTTTTTTAGGATCGAATTGCATCAAAATCCATTTACCGTTAATCTCTCCTCGATACGATTTAATTCCAGAATCTCTGTCATAAATTTTCACTCTTAGATTGGCGCTTTTTGTCAACCACTGATTTTCATTAAAATTAACCGCACTAATTTTTGGTGCATCGGTATCAGAAGCCAAAGTATAATCACCTAGTTGTTTACTGGAACCATAAATATAATTGTCTTTATGTTTTGAGCTTACAAAATTTAATTTACCATATTTACTTTTGCGTGCAATGTACATCGTCTTTATTGCATCGTCAGAATATTTGGAAATATCAAAATAAATGGAAAAATAATTGGTAACGGGCACGGTACTATTATGCAATTTTGCAACACCATTTTCATAAGAATAATCAAAATAAAAATCTTCATAAAAAATATTTTTAGGAAAATTAACATGCACAATGCTATCAATAATTTTATTCTCTTGTTTGAACCTAAAAAAGTACGGAGTACGTTTTATTTCTTTGGTGATCAAAATTGTATCTTTTTTACCTTTGAAAGGGATGGTTAATTTTGTTTTATTGCCTTGAAAATCTTTAGCGGTTAAAATAACAGTGTAATCGAGAGTATCTTTAATGGTGAAAAAACCTTTATTAACAAGAGTTTTATAGAGGCTTAAGTTATTATTTTCATGATCGACAAAGCATTTTTGAACGCGCTGTTTTAATTTTGCAAATCGCTCATAATCCATATAAGAATTAATCAGACGAGATTCATCAAAAGAAAATTTATCGACAGTTAATTGATAGATTTTCTTACCATTTACTTCCATTTCAACATCATATAAACCATTTTGATTTAGTGCACCATCCAATCTGTCGTAAGCATTTATTCCTATTCCAATAGCGCCATAGGCATAGACTTTATTGGCCAAAATATCGCCATTGGGTTGTCTTCTGAGCGCTAACTCTACTAATTTATTTGATTGATTAACTTGTGAAGTGTCATTTTTTGAATACGCAAAAGCGGATTGAATCATTGGATTCTTATGATCTGGAATATTAATACCAAATAGCATTGGATTTAGAATACGACTTTTAACATCACGGATTTCAAAATGTAAATGTGGTCCACCTGAACTTCCCGAATTACCACTTAAGGCAACTACTTCTCCCTTACTAACAATCAAATCTTTAGCGCCTGGAAACAATTTAATTTGAAAACTTTCTTTCTCGTATTGTCGTTTTTTAACATAAGCTTCAATTTTTGGCGAGAATTGTTTTAAATGACCATAAACGGTGGTATATCCATTTGGGTGTGTAATGTATAAGGCATTGCCATAACCCCAATGCGATACGCTTATTCTTGATACATAACCATCCGCAACAGAAAATACATTTAAACCTGTTCTTTGTTGTGTTTTAATATCGAGACCGGCATGGAAATGATTCGACCTCAGTTCGCCAAATGTCCCCGACAAAACTAAAGGAACATCAATGGGGTCAATGAAGTAATCTTTTGGGTAATTACTCTGTGAAAAAAGCAAGCCACCAAGATTTAAAAACAAGAATAATGTAACAATTTTTTGCATAATTCTGCTAAAGTAATAATTAGAAATGATACAAAAAAAATAATATTTTAACTTGTTATTTATCAATAAATTGAATAATAATTAATTTAATTATATTAAAATAGTTGTTTAATTGTTTTAGGTATCTTAAATTTGTTTAATGTTTGATTCTTTGAGTTGATGAATAATTTATTACATATAGTAAATTCGCTAGAAATTAAAGTTTCTAAATTGTTGCAAAAGCAAGACAGTTTAAAGCAAGAAAATCTGCGTTTATTGCAACTAAATAAAGATTTAGAAAATAATATAAATCAGCAGTATCAACTAAATAATGATTTAGAAGGTAAATACGAATCGTTAAAAGTTGCGAATGCAATTGTAGGCAGCAAAGAAGATAAACATGTGACTAAACTCAAAATAAATACATTAATTCGTGAAATTGACAAATGCATTGTTCAATTAAGTGATTAGAATAGAAGGATGAACGAAAATCTAAGAATAAAAGTTACTATTGGTGATCGAGTTTATCCATTAACCATCAAAGGAGAAGGAGAAGAAGAGGGTATTAGAAAAGCTGTAAAAAAAATTAATGAGCTAATTAAAAAGTTTGAGCAAAATTATGAAGTGAGAGATAAACAAGATGTTTTAGCCATGTGTGCTTTACATTTCGCATCTCAAAATGAAATAAAAAGTGTTTATAACGAGTTGGATAATAAAAATATTGAAATTAAATTACGAGAAATTAATACTTTATTAGATTCTCATTTAGCATAAGTTCTTTAAAAAATAAAACAATTTACTGCCTACATTAGTTATTTGTTTGATAAACTCAACACTATCAATTTAAAAAGGATGAGTTTTTATTGTGAAAGCGTGCCTAATCAAACGATTCATTTCGTTTTAAAATTGGATACTTGACCAATAAAGTCAGTCCTAAACTTGTTAATTTACAAAACCGTTTGCTGATGTAGGCTTTTTTTATGAAAAAAATATGACAACAACCACTATTATTATAGGAATTATTGCGCTCGCTATAGGATTTATAATTGCTAAATTTTTGGAAAAAAGCAGAGCATCTTCGACCATAAAAAATGTTAAAAAACAGGCTGCAACTATTTTAAAAGAAGCAAACATTGATGCGGAAGCAATAAAAAAAGATAAAATTTTACAAGCCAAAGAAAAGTTTATTGAATTAAAATCAGAACACGAAAAGGTTATTTTAGGCCGAGATAAAAAAATTAATGAATCCGAGAAAAGAATTCGTGAGAAAGAATCTCGTCTTTCTGCAGAACTAGATAAAAACAAAAAGCTAAATACAACTTTAGAAGATAAAGAAAAGGACTACGAATACCGGTTAGATTATCTTGAAAAGAAAAAAAGTGAAGTAGATAAATTGCATAAAAATCAAGTGATGCAATTGGAAACTATTTCGGGTTATTCTGCAAGTGATGCCAAAAAAGAATTGGTAGAGACCTTGAAAGAAGAAGCGAAATCTGATGCGATGAGCTTTATTCAAAATACTTTAGAAGAAGCAAAATTAACAGCACAACAAGATGCTAAAAAAATTATTTTAAATACGATTCAGCGTATTGGTGTTGAGCAAACAATTGATAATTGTGTTTCTGTTTTCAATTTAGAAAATGATGATGTTAAGGGAAGAATTATTGGTAGAGAAGGTAGAAATATTCGTGCTATTGAAGCTACAACAGGAGTTGAAATTATTGTAGATGATACACCAGAAGCAATTATTTTATCTTGTTTTGATCCGGTACGTCGAGAAATTGCAAGACTCTCTTTACATAAATTAGTAACCGATGGAAGAATCCACCCGGCGAGAATTGAAGAAGTTGTAGCGAAAACCACCAAAGAAATTAATCAGGAAATTATAGAAGTAGGAAAAAGAACCGTTATTGAATTGGGTATTCACGGATTACATCCTGAATTAATCAAAACAGTTGGTAGAATGAAATATCGTTCGTCTTACGGCCAGAATTTATTACAACATTCACGTGAAGTCGCCAACTTATGTTCTATTATGGCAGTTGAATTAGGATTGAATCCTAAAATTGCAAAAAGAGCAGGATTGTTGCATGATATTGGTAAAGTGCCAGATACAGATACGGAACTTCCTCATGCAATTCTAGGTATGCAATGGGCTGAAAAATACAATGAGAAACCAGATGTAGTAAACGCCATCGGTGCTCACCATGATGAGATTGAAATGAAATCATTATATGCACCAATTATTCAGGTTTGCGATGCTATTTCCGGCGCAAGACCTGGAGCCAGAAGACAAGTTGTCGATTCATATATTCAACGATTGAAGGAGTTAGAAGATGTAGCGTTTGGATTTACAGGTGTCCAAAAAGCGTATGCTATTCAAGCAGGAAGAGAACTTCGTGTAATTGTTGAAAGTGAAAAAGTAGATGATACCAAGGCTGCTGAATTATCTTTTAATATTATGCAAAAAATTCAAAATGACATGACGTATCCGGGTCAAGTAAAAGTTACGGTAATACGAGAAACACGTGTTGTAAATATTGCCAAATAAAAAATAGTAAAAAACGAATTATAGAAGAAAGCATGAATTAAATTTCATGCTTTTTTTCGTTTATTCTTGCATCAATTCTAAAAAACGTAGATAAATATCCGAACCATCATAAAGAGAAGATTTATTAATATGCTCATTTTTATTGTGAATACTTTCTACTTCCTCACGTGTTAAATAAACAGGAATACTTGCATAACCAGGTACACCTTTGGCTCGAAAAGCGCCCAAGTCATTAACATTTGGCAACATGATTGGTAAAACAGTGGCGGTTATATATTTTTCTTTAATCGCTTTTTTATAATTTTCGTAAAAAACAGTTTTAGTACTTGAGGGGTTTGTTCTTGGCATATTCTCCCTTACCGTGATTATAATTGAATCATTATCCAATCTTTTTTTGATCATTTTCAAAAACTCTTTTTCATCTGTTGAAGGAAGTAAACGGCAATCTAAATAAGCACCAATTTTAGAAGGTACTTTATTATATGTCGGACTATCATTATAAATATTCGTTAAGGTTATGGTATTGGTGAAAATCGAAAATAATTCAGGTTGTTTTCTTAATTGTGGTACTAATAATGGTTTAAAAAACTTTGGATTTTTTAAAATAAATTTTTCCAAACCCTTTTTGTGGTTTGCTAAATCTTTTAATATACTCGTATTTAAATCATTAAAAACCACTTTGTTTTTTTTGTGTACCAATCTATCCAAGGCTTTGACCATATCTTTATTGGCATAAGAAAGTGGTGTAATCGAGCCATGACCGCTAGTTTGAATATCTAATTCTAGTCGCAACCAAAAAGCACGCTTATGCGCAACAGAAACCCCAAAAATAGGATGTTTAAATTCCCCTTCTAAAAGGCTGGTTAATTCTGAAGGACCTTCGCCAATAACAACTGCAGGGTTTAGCACATCAAAATAATTATCAATTACATGGGCAATTCCTCCATCACATTGGGATTCTTCGCAAGAAACTGCTAAAAAGGTAACATTATACTTACTATCAAATTTGGAAGAACCCTTGTGTTTTAAAATACTAAAAAGCTGCATTACTGCAGCTCCTTTATTATCAATTGCTCCTCGACCATAAATTTCACCATCAATGACTTTACCAGTATTTGCAATAGAAATAGAATCTTTATTTGCAGGAACACAATCGATATGATTTAAAAAAATGATATTAGGTTTTTTTGAATTTAACGGAAAAATGGAAGCAGCAAAATTATAATTACCATCTTCTGTGCCAAAATCGGATATTTCTAGACCGTTTTCTTTGCAAACACCTTTAATAAAATCACCGGCGTTTTTCTCATTTCCGCTTTCAGAGGGAATCAGAATATATTTTTGTAATAAGTTTTCTAAACTTGCTTTTTTATTGTTTATATCAATATAATCCACTCTATCATATTGGGAATAACTTGCCGTAAAGCATAAAAATAGAAAATAAAAAATTCTCTTCATAAAGTCTTATTATCAGTTCGCTAACTTATAAAATTAATAAAATAATATCAAACCATTATACATAATTTGTTTTTATTTAACAAGGTATTTATGGTAATAATAAGTATTTTTACCCAAAATAACATCATGGAAATCAGTACTATTATAAGTATTTTTTTAGGAATTTCACTTGCAGCTTCGGTTGGATTTCGAATTTTCGTTCCGTTTTTTGTGCTAAGTTTGGCGTCTCATTTTCAAATAGTGCCATTAAACGAAAACTGGGAATGGGTCGGAAGTAATGCAGCAATGATCACTTTGGGGATTGCAACAATTTTCGAAATTGCCGCCTATTTAATTCCTTGGGTTGATCATGTTTTAGACACTATAGCGATTCCTCTCGCTGCTATTGCAGGTACGGCAATCATGCTTTCAACAGTGGCAAATTTCGATCCGTTCTTTACATGGGTTTTGGCGATAATTGCCGGAGGTGGAACTGCAACCGCCATTAAAAGTTCAACGACAACAACACGTTTGGCATCTACAACGGCAACTGCCGGATTTGCAAATCCGATTGTATCAGCCGTAGAGTCGGGTACTTCTATTTTTTTATCTGTCTTTGCTATATTTTTACCCATAGTTGCTATTTTGTTGGTTTTAATAATTTTTTGGTTTGTTTTTAAACTATTTAAAAAAGTTATTCCCAAGAGAAAAGTCAAAAATCAACTTTAAATTAGTAGAATTGGATGCATTTTTTCGATATTTGCAGTCTTAAAATTAGTATGTCATTTTCTTCGTTTTCAAGGATAGATTACACGGAAAATTAAATCGAAAAGAAAGCATGAAGCCAAGTATTCCAAAAGGAACCAGAGATTTTTCTCCTGTTGAAGTTGCCCGCAGAAATTATATTTTCACTACCATAAAAGAAATTTTTGAAGTTTATGGTTTTCAACCTATTGAAACTCCTTCTTTTGAAAACTCTTCAACCCTAATGGGTAAATATGGCGAAGAAGGAGATCGTTTGATTTTTAAAATATTGAATTCCGGTGATTTTTTATCTAAAGCTGACGAAAAGCTTTTAAAAGAGAAGAACTCCCTAAAAATTACGAATCAAATTTCAGAAAAGGCCCTTCGTTATGATTTGACAGTTCCTTTTGCCAGATATGTGGTGCAACACCAAAACGAAATTGAATTTCCATTCAAACGCTATCAAATGCAACCGGTTTGGCGTGCCGATCGTCCGCAAAAAGGAAGGTTCAGAGAGTTTTATCAATGTGATGCTGATGTTGTTGGTAGTGCTAGTTTATGGCAAGAAGTGGAATTTGTGCAATTATATGATGCCGTTTTTACCAAATTAGGCTTAACAGAAACCGTTATTAAATTGAATAATCGAAAAATATTATCTGGTATTGCAGAAGTTATTGGCGCTCAAGATAAATTGATTGCTTTTACCGTTGCTTTAGATAAACTAGATAAAATTGGAGAAGATGGCGTAAAAAAGGAGATGCTTGCCAATGGAATTTCTAACGAAGCAATTGAAAAAGTACAGCCTTTATTTGACTTTAATGGGTCAAATAGTCAAAAATTAGCGCAATTAGTAGTTTTATTGGAAAACTCCGAAGAAGGAAAAAAAGGAGTAGAGGAGTTACAATTCATAATAGAAAATATAGATAAACTAGGATTGCATTCTGCTGTTTTAGAGATAGATGTTACATTAGCAAGAGGTTTAAATTACTATACCGGAGCAATATTTGAAGTGCAAACTAAAAAAGTTGCTATGGGTTCGATTGGTGGTGGAGGCCGGTATGATGATTTAACAGGAATATTCGGATTAAAAAATATGAGTGGAATTGGCATCTCCTTTGGTTTAGATCGCATCTATTTAGTTTTAGAAGAATTAGATTTATTTCAAGAGGCTGAACTACCAAAACCTCGGGTTATGTTTTTAAATTTCGGAGAAAAGGAAGCTTTATACAGTATGAAAGCGATTCTTTTTTTACGTGCTAAAGGGATAAAATGTGAATTATATCCGGATGCTGCAAAACTGAAGAAACAAATGAATTATGCAAATAAGAGAGATATTCCTTACGTTGTAATAGTGGGAGAACAAGAGGTTGCAAATCAGAATTTCACGCTTAAAACGATGGCTTCAGGTGAGCAAGGCAGCTGTAATTTAGAAGAATTAATCTATCTTATTAGCTAATAAATATATAAAACTATTGTATTTTTGTAGATTAAAATTGGAAGATTATGTTTGATGGAAAAAACGTTAAAATCAACGAAATGATTGAAGAAATAGGAGATAATCACGTCTCTACCTCAGCCCAAACCCCTATAAGAAAAGATGCTTTCGATGTATCGGATGCAGAAAAAATAAAATCCATTCAAAATGACGTTGCTCATATTTTGCATACTCTTGGCATGGATCTTAATGATGACAGTTTAAAAGGAACTCCTTTAAGAGTTGCAAAAATGTTTGTAAAAGAAATCTTTGGAGGGTTAAACCCAAATTCGAGACCAAAATTATCCACTTTTGATAATAGTTACAAATATGGTGAAATGCTTGTTGAGAAAAACATAACAGTTTATTCTACTTGTGAACACCACTTATTACCGATTGTTGGAAAAGCTCATGTTGCGTACATTTCAAACGGAAAAGTAATCGGTTTGTCAAAAATGAATCGAATTGTAGAACATTTTGCTAAAAGACCGCAGGTTCAAGAGCGTTTGAATATGCAAATAGTACAGGCCCTTCAAGAAGCGTTAGGTACAGATGATGTTGCCTGTATTATTGATGCGAAACATTTATGTGTTAATTCTAGAGGTATTGAAGATATTACCAGCAGCACGGTAACATCTGAATTTGGCGGAAAATTCAAAGAAAAAGCAGTTCGTAGAGAATTGTTAGATTATATCAAACTCGACACAAAATATCAATAGCAATTTCTCGAGTAATTGACTTGTATCTTATCTAAGTTATTGTTACAATTTCTCTAAAAAGCGCATTGTATCAATTCCATCTGCATAATCCCAAAGCTGTGGTTTTTGAGTTTCTCCGAAAGAAACGCTATTTTCTATTGCTTTTCCTACAATGCATTGGATAAATTCTTTGTCCGCTTTTAACTTTTGATCTAACGATTCCAAATCATCATAATACTCATAAAATAAAGTGGCAATTGGCGATGCATAGCTTGCATCTTCTTTTAGCATAAGAAATCCATTTTCTAAAATTTTAAACAAACTCATTAAATAAACAGCTTTATTATAATCGTAGTTGTTTTCGTATTTTTTATAGTTTATCACTTGGCTATAGGTTAAAATAGCCTTAAAAAGCGGATCAAAATTATATCCTTTCGGGACAAATAGTTTAGAAACACTTCGACATCCCAAACCAAAATATCTAAAAATATCCTCTCCGAGAAGGAATAAATCTTCCGGATTTTCATTTCCCGTTAAAATTGCAGCAGAATTTCTATTCTGGCGAATTATATGTGGATGTTTTCCAAAATAATAATCAAAATAGCGTGCTGTATTATTACTCCCGGTCGCAATAACCGCATCGAAATTTTTCAATTTTTCTTCCGTAAATGTTATTTTCCCTTCAATTTCCGGCGCTACTTTTTCTAAATATTTTGCAATGAAAGGTAAAAAATGACGATCATTTGAAGATTGCTTCACAATCACATTATGACCAGAAACCAAAACCGATAAAAAATCATGAAAGCCAACCAAAGGGATATTTCCTGCCATAATTATCGCAACATTCTTAGGTTTTATATTACTTAAATTATAAGATGAAACCCATGTATTTAAATTGCTTTCAGTTAATAAATTAGACCAGCTTTGAAATGCATGTAAAACATTCTCTTTTGTGAACCAACCATTATACTCAACTGCTCGATTTATTTGCATAGAAAAAGCATCAAAAAATAATTCGTTGTAAAGTATATTATCATTTTTCACAATTCCATCAGGCCTAAACTGACCTAAAAATTCACCTAATTTCGCGATTGCTTGTATTCTTTTTTCCATGGTCATCCTTCGGAAATTTTAAATTTGAAAGTTTATATTTGCGCTTACAAATTTAACTAAAAAAAATCATGGCAATAATAATAACTGACGAATGTATTAATTGTGGAGCTTGTGAACCAGAATGCCCGAATACGGCAATATATGAAGCTTCAGAAGACTGGAAATATTCTGATGGAACCACTTTAAAAGGAGATCTTACATTACCAAATGGAAATAAAGTCAATGCAGATGAAGATCAAGAACCCATAAGTGATGAAGTCTATTTTATCATACCTGATAAATGTACGGAATGCAAAGGTTTTCATGATGAACCACAATGTGCCGCTGTTTGTCCGGTTGACTGTTGCGTTCCTGATGATGAACATATTGAATCAGAAGAAAATTTACTCGCCAAGCAACTTTTTTTACATAAGGAGTAAGTGTAAAAAGAGTTAAGTTTATTCTTATCCTGTTCACTTGACTAAAAAGTAATAATTATTACCCTAGGCTTTTATTTTATTGCAAAATGATTTAAATCATAAATAAACCAAATCATTTCTACTAATTTTAAGGTAAATTCTAATAATATGTCAAAAATAGTAGTTCTTGGAGCAGGAATTTCAGGTCATGTTGCGGCAACTCATTTACGCCGCAAACTTAGTAAAGAACATGAAATTGTGGTAGTTTCTCCTAATAGCAATTACCAATGGATTCCTTCTAATATTTGGGTTGGTATTGGTAGAATGAAACCAGAGAGTATTTTGTTTCCATTAGCACCTTTATACAAAAAAAAGAAAATTGACTATAAGCAGGCAAAAGCCATAAGTTTTCATCCGGAAGGAGATGCTACAATTAAGGAACCTTTTGTTTTGGTAGATTATGTTGCTGGAGACAAAAAGGGTACACATGAAAAAGTTACTTATGACTATTTAATCAATGCGACCGGTCCGAAATTAAATTTTGAAGCTACACAAGGTTTATTGCCAGGTACTAATAAAGCATATTCCGTTTGTACATACACCCACGCAACAGAGGCTTGGCATGCTCTTGATGCTTTAATTCAGCAAATGAAAAACGGCAAAGAAGTAAAAATCTTAATTGGTACAGGACATGCAAATTCTACTTGTCAGGGTGCTGCTTTTGAATATATTTTGAATGTGGAGCAAGAGTTACGACGCCATAAAGTTAGGGATAAGGCTAAAATAACTTGGATTGCCAATGAGTTCAAATTGGGTGATTTTGGTATGGATGGTATGTTGTTAACTTACGGCAGCAATATCATGAAATCAAGTGAATTGGTAGAAATGATATTCGAAGATCGAGGCATAGAATGGATAATCGGTGCAGGTGTAAATAAAATTGAGGATGGTATTGCACATTACGAAACTTTAGAAGGAGAGTATGCGAAAGAAACCTATGATTTTGCCATGTTAATTCCTGCTTTTTCAGGACACGGATTTAAAGCTTATGATAAGCAAGACAAAGATATTACCGAAAAATTATTTAAAGGTTTTATGATTGTAGACGCCGATTATACACCTAAACCTTATGAAGAATGGTCAGTTCAGGATTGGCCGGAAACATATCAAATATCAAAATCCGAGTTACCCGAATATTTTTGCACCTGGTATCGCTTTTGCACCACCACATCCAATTTCAAAACCGAGAAAGAGTAAAAATGGGACATCGATTTCACCATCGCCTCCAAGAACCGGTATGCCTTCAGGTATTACCGCAAAAATTGTAGCTGATAATATTATTGAAACAATCAAGAACGGTGGTAAAATGGACTTTCATCATAAAGGTTCTTTAGGCAATATGGGAGCTGCTTGTATTGCTTCGGCAGGCTTCGGTTTGATGCAGGGAAGTGGTATTAGTATAACCACTTTTCCTATTGTACCGAATTATAAAAAATATCCTGACACACAAGGAAGACAATTAGGAAAAACCTTTGGAGAAATTGGCTTGGC
>RCMY010003817.1_pt1 | contig 13215 bp, 14 predicted proteins | sample 2041341 | NCBI WGS metagenome assembly RCMY01 (sample SAMN09708234, study PRJNA481090) | Marine sediment metagenome, whole genome shotgun sequencing project. | reverse complement strand
CAAGTTCCGAAACGGCGTCGAGGTGACAGACGCCACAGAAACCAGCGCCGCCTGATCAGGTCGCGTCACCCAGATTCAGACATAGCTCTCGTCGCCCTCTTACACCCCCTTCACCGGCGTCAGGCCGTTTGCTGCTGCAGATAGATCTTGCAGCAACGAGCGGCGCTGGATCTCGATAATCATCTCTTTTTATCAGCGTGGCCCAAATCGCACGCGCCATTTTGTTGGCCAATGCGATTGCGACCAGCATCCGCGGCTTCTTGGCCAACATTCGCGCCGGCCATGAGCCCTCGGGAATTGTTTTTCGCCCCAGCCAGTTCAGTCTCGACATCACACCGATGATCAGCAAGCGGCAAATATCGGCCTGCCCAGCCTTTGAGACACGCCCAATCTGCTCGATCAAATCCAAACACTCTTCGCGAACCAGTGCGGGCAAGCCACTGTTGGGCCCATCAAGGATCGCCTAGATGCGCTTGATATGGCCTATGCCCTGTGGAATGGTGTGGCCATATTCATACATCACAGCGCGCAGAGCGTTCACCAAATCAGTGCGCTGATGGACCAAGCGTTCCCGCGCCCGGAATAGCACAGCTCGCGCCTGCTGCTCTGCGGATTTTGGCTCGACGAAACGCATCTCGGGTCGTTGCGCCGCGACTAAGATCGCTTCGGCGTCGGCCACGTCGTTTTTTTGTCGCTTCACAAATGGCTTCACATACTGCGGTGCGATCAACTTTACCTCGTGGCCGAGTTTGATCATTTCCCGCGCCCAGTAATGCGCGCTGCCGCACGCTTCCATCACCACGGCAGCAGGTCCCTGTTCGCTCATGAATTTGTGAAACTGCAGCCTCGTCAGCTTCTTGCGGAATTTCAAATGCCCCGCCATCGAAGCGCCGTGGAGCTGGAAGACATTCTTTGCCAGGTCCACCCCAATCATTGTATCTTTCATGTTGCCGGCCTCTCAGTTCAGTGGCTTTCAACACCACCATTTTGGCACATTGCGATGCCGTCTGGGGAGGGCGGCAACCATCCCATCTGTCATGTTCGAGGAGCGCTTCAATGCGAGACCGTATCTGAAACCCGCATGGGCCGGGCCAGATACACAGAGTTCATGACACTCCCGGGCATAGCCATGAAGTCTTTGACAACTACAGAGCCATCAACTTGAGGCCAGACAACCCCTACAACGGTTATTGGTGACGTTCTACCGTCTTGTTTGAATGTTGAGATGTCGTAGACGAAGGCCATGGGTGCAGTTCGAAGGCCTGGCCGACATTTTCCTTAAGCCCCTCTACCACATCCGCAACACGACCGTGCAGATGGTCTTCATTCACGAAAACGCCCAGCGAAAATATGCGCCCTTCGTCAACGACCCCCTGTGGAATCACACTGCGGCCTGTCAGGTTCGACAGTTTCTCAAAACAGCGCTTGAGTTTCTTGTGTTAGCTATAACTGTCGCGTGCCGCAGAGGGGATGGGCGACTAACGAAATTCGGTCTACGCAAAATCGGCCCATTGCGGACGGTCGCATTTATGCCTCGAACAACGGTCCCATCGTCCATAAAGGGCGGGGATGGAAGATTTTCTGCGGTTCTTCTCGCCATTAGGTTTCAGTCTCACATTAGACGGTGATGCCACCAATTTCTGATAGATGCGCAAGCACCTCTGCAAGTCCCTCCCCAGATTTAAGTGAGCAGAATACGGTTGGCAGCGTAGGTCTCATTCGGGCGCTGTCGCGGACCATCACATCGAGCGATGCGCCGACATAAGGCGCAAGATCGGTTTTATTTATCACCAGTATATCGGACTTTGTGATCGCAGGGCCGCCTTTGCGCGGGATCTCTTCGCCGGCTGCGACGTCGATCACATATAGGGTCACGTCTGCCAATTCAGGGCTAAAGGTCGCGGACAGATTGTCGCCGCCGCTTTCGATGAGGACGATCTCGACACCCGGATGGCGCGACACCATTTCCGCCACCGCAGCCAGATTGATTGAGGCGTCTTCGCGGATCGCGGTATGGGGGCACCCGCCGGTCTCCACCCCGATGATGCGGTCCTGCGGTAGCACCTGCATGCGCACCAGGGCTTCGGCGTCTTCTTGCGTGTAGATGTCGTTGGTGATCACCGCCACAGACAACTTGTCACGCAAGGCTTTGCACAGGGCGGCGGTCAGCGTCGTCTTGCCCGCCCCGACCGGACCACCGATACCCACCCGAAGCGGGCCGTTTCTACCTGTCATGTGCGAAAAATCCTCGAATACTGGGTTTCGTGTTTCATTGATGCGATATCGCTCATGAAGGCAGTGGAGGAGAGGTCGTCCAAAGTGCCCTTCATGGCTGTATCAGCGATGTCGATGCATGTCGCTGCGAGGTCTTTGATCACGATCTGGCCCTCGGTCTGACCCAAGGGAATAAGCCGCATCCCAGCCGCCGCCAGATTTGAGATGAAGGCATGCAGAAAGACCTGCAGCGTCTGATCAAGGGGCAGGCTCTGCATCCGCGCGGCGCATCCGACAGCGACCGGATAGGTCATCGCGGGCATGTCAGTATCCCAGACATCACGGGTGGCGCGGCTGAAGGCCTCGCCTTGCAGGACTGTCTCCCTCAGCCGTTCGACGGAGGGCGCGAAGGCACGGGCAAGGGCGTCAACCTCGCTGGTATCCTCAGCCCTGTACGCCGCGCAGAGGAACAAGGCGTCGGTCCGGCCTGCACCGTGCCGCAGGACAGTTTCGAGCCATGCTTTCAGCGTTTGCCGGTCGTTGACTTGCCGCGCATCGACGGCCCATTCCAACCCGTGACTATAGGCAAATGCCCCGACCGGATAGGAGGGTGAGAGCCATTGAACCAGCGTGAGAAGTTGGTCAGTGCGCATGGTCGTGAACGTGACCATGATCGTGACCATGGGTGCGCCCGTGACCATAGGCACCGCCCTCGGGCCGGAAGGGGGCTGTGACTTCGCGCACCTCGGCACCGATCAGGTGGAGCATCTTGCGGATCACATGATCGCGCTGGATCAACAGCCTGTCGGCCTCGATCTGGCAGGGGGTGTGACGGTTGCCCACATGCCAGGCGATCCGCACCAGATCAGCGCCCGTCACCTCCAGCAGTTCCTCATTCGCCGCGACGACTTCGACAAGGCGACCATCCTCCAGTTCGAAGGCGTCTCCGTGATCCAGAGAGGTCGTATGCGCCAGATCAACGAGAAAGCGGGTGCCTTGGGTCGACGTCAGCACTTTGCGCCGCAGGAAACGGCCATCGTAGGTCAGTTCGATCGTATCGAAGGCATCCGTCCACTCGGCGGCGCGGCGGATATTCTGGCTTGGGATAGGGGGCATGGGATCTCTCAAAAAAGGAAGTATCGTTGGGCCATCGGCAGGACCGACGCGGGCTCGCAGGTCAGCAACTCGCCGTCGGCACGGACCTCATAGGTCTCGGGGTTCACGTCGATCTTCGGGGTGGCCGTGTTGAGCAACAGGTCCTTCTTGCCGATGTTGCGGGTGTTGCGCACGGCGATGGTTTGCTTGGCGAGCCCGAGGCTTTTACCGATCCCGTCGGCTTGGGCCGCTTCGCTGACAAACACCACTGCCGAGTTCTCCACAGACCGACCGAAAGCCCCGAACATCGGGCGGGAATAGACCGGCTGCGGTGTCGGGATCGACGCATTCGGGTCGCCCATCTGCGCCATGACGATGCTGCCGCCGAGCAAGACCATTTCGGGTTTGACGCCGAAAAAGGCGGGCTTCCACAGCACCAGATCGGCGCGTTTGCCCTCTGCGATACTGCCAATCTCGCGGGAAATGCCGTGGGCAATGGCGGGGTTGATCGTGTATTTCGCGATGTAGCGGCGGACACGGAAGTTGTCATTGTCGCCGGTTTCCTCGGCCAGTCGTCCGCGCTGTTTCTTCATCTTGTCGGCAGTCTGCCATGTGCGGATCAGCACCTCGCCGACGCGGCCCATGGCCTGACTATCCGACGCGATGATGCTGAACGCGCCCATGTCGTGCAGAATATCCTCGGCGGCGATGGTTTCGCGCCGGATACGGCTTTCGGCAAAGGCCACATCCTCGGGGATGGATTTATCAAGGTGGTGACAGACCATCAGCATATCGAGATGCTCTTCGAGGGTGTTGACGGTGAACGGGCGCGTCGGGTTGGTGGAAGAAGGCAGGACATGCTCTTCGCCGCAGATTTTTATGATATCCGGCGCATGGCCGCCGCCCGCACCTTCGGTATGAAAGGCGTGGATCGTGCGCCCTTTCAGCGCCGCGACCGTGTGTTCGACAAAGCCGGATTCATTGAGCGTATCGGTGTGGATCATCACCTGCACGTCCATCGCATCGGCCACTGACAGGCAACAATCGATGGCCGCAGGCGTGGTGCCCCAGTCTTCGTGCAGTTTCAACGCGCAGGCCCCCGCCTTCACCTGTTCCTCAAGCGCCGCTGGCAGCGAAGCGTTGCCTTTTCCTGCAAAGGCGAGGTTCATCGGAAAAGCATCTGCGGCTTGCAGCATGCGCCCGATATGCCAGCCGCCGGGGGTGCAGGTGGTCGCCAGCGTGCCATGGGCGGGGCCGGTGCCGCCGCCGAGCATGGTGGTCAGGCCGGAGTGCAAAGCGTCCTCGATCTGCTGCGGGCAGATGAAATGGATGTGGCTGTCAAAGCCGCCTGCGGTGAGTATCCTGCCCTCGCCGGCGATGATCTCGGTTCCCGGCCCGATGATGATGTCCACGCCCGGTTGGGTGTCGGGGTTGCCTGCCTTGCCGATCTTGGCGATCCGCCCGTCTTTGAGGCCGACATCGGCCTTGTAGATACCCGAATGGTCCACGATCAGCGCATTGGTAATCACGGTATCGACCGCTCCGCCTGCGCGGGTTACCTGAGACTGCCCCATGCCATCGCGGATCACTTTGCCGCCGCCGAACTTGACCTCTTCGCCATAGGTGAGCGTTTTGCGGCCCGCCCGCTCTGCGGTCAGGTCCCGCTCCACCTCGATGATGAGTTCGGTATCGGCAAGGCGCACCTTATCGCCGGTCGTTGGGCCGAACATGGCGGCATAGTCGCCGCGTTTGATGGTTGCCGGCATCAGAGATCCCCCATCACGGCCTGATTGAAGCCGAATATCCGGCGCGCACCGGCGATCGGGATCAGTTGAACTTCACGACGCTGGCCGGGTTCGAACCGCACGGCAGTGCCCGCCGCAATGTCGAGACGGCAGCCACGGGCCGCGTCACGGTCAAATGTCAGGGCCGGATTGCTTTCGGCGAAATGGTAGTGGCTGCCGACCTGCACCGGACGGTCGCCGGTATTAGCGACCATCAGCGTGATCGCTTGCCGGTCAGGGTTCAGCGTCAGGGAACCTTCGGCGGGAAACACCTCGCCGGGGATCATGATCGCGAAACCGCTTTGCGGCGGTGCAGGACGACCAGTGAAATAATGCTGGCCGCGGCGAGGCATGCCGCAAGCCAGTTGAATTCACCTGTGTGGGTGTGTGCCGATGGCTCGACATGCGCCATTGCGGGCGCGGCCATAACGGCAGCAAAAATGGCGTAAACGAAAACCTGTGGACGGATCATTGTGGGCGGTCCTTATCTGATGGGGTTGTGAACGGTGACGAGTTTGGTCCCGTCGGGGAATGTGGCTTCTACCTGCACTTCCGGGATCATCTCGGAGATGCCTTCCATGCATTGCGCGCGCGTGATGACATGGGCTCCTGCCTGCATCATATCCGCGACGCTGCGGCCATCGCGCGCGCCTTCAACCACCGCATCAGTGATCAGCGCGATCGCTTCGGGGTGGTTCAGCTTCACTCCCCGCGCAAGACGCTTGCGGGCCACTTCGGCCGCCATCGAAATCAGCAGTTTGTCGCGTTCGCGAGGGGTCAGTTGCATGTCAGGTTATCCATGATCGGGGGAGCGCGTCGGCGCTGAGTTGACGCAGGATCGGCATGAGCGATCGCCGCAATTCAAAGCTGTCTGGCGCAAGTATACGCGCCACCAAAAGATCGGGGCCGAGCAGGCTGGCCCCTGCCGAGTTGGGTAAAAGCGCGCGCAATTTGGGCAAATGCACCTCGGCATCGGGGGCGACATAGACGACCGTCGCCAATGCGCCGGCCCCCGCAGCGATGTTCGCGGAGGCAAGATGCGCCGTCACATCGCCTTGCAAGGTGATGGCGTCGAGGTAAAGTGGCCGCCCTCTACGCCGGATCTCGATGCGGTCTTTGAAGTTGATCTTGCGGAGCACCTCACCCATTGCGGCACGGCCAAACACCAAAGGCTCGACCAGCAACAGGGACGCCCCTTCGTCCAGATCGACCGACAACCGCCGCCGCAGCGCGCAGGCTTCATAGAGGATCGTCTCTTGCGGCAACCAATGGAGCGTCGCACCCTGTTTCACCATGAGCCGGTTGCGGATATTTGCGACTTGACCCGGCTGTGCGCGATAGGCGCGTTCGGCGGCCTGAGTGGTCAGGGTGAGAAAGGCATCTTCTTCGGCGCAGGCTTTCAGGGCGAAGTCATCGCCCCCCGTCACCCCGCCTGCCGTGTTGATCACGATGGCCTGCAAGGCGGCGCTATCTGGCCGCGGGAAGAGCAACTTCATCGCGCCGGATTGGCGCAGATCGGCGATCGCCGAGCGGTCAGCCAGCCGCTTTGCCCGCACCATGACGGCACCGATGGCACGCGGTTGCGCTGCGGGACAGGCAGCTGTGGGTATGATCGCCTCGCGTGTAATCTGTCGCGTTCCATACATGGATTGGGCCTGTTCGTACCCACCACAGGCATGGTGCCGTGTCATCGATTCGGAGCATTTGCGCCTGTGCGCCTCGTGCGATGCAATAATTTTGAGCACCAATTTACCGAACAGGTCAAAATTTAGGCATATGGTGACGAAGTTGACTGTGATCGGGGCATGACGCTTGCCAGTTTCGCTGCAACGCAGAAACGATCACCTTGCCATCCCGGCTGCTCACTGTGTCGGAAAAGGTGTGTGGTAACCGGACGAAGTGAAGCCCGACCCGGCCACCACACGGATTGCAACAATTAAGTTGCGGGATTGACGTAGGGCACTCAGCGCTGCCGCGCAAGATCGCCTGCGCTCGTCCTGCGAGGAGAAACATCATGAATACCCTTAATTCCGTACTGGCCGGTACGCTTGCCTTTACCGGTTTTGCGGCTCCGGCACTTGCCGCCGATTGCCCGATCAAAGTCGGCGTCCTGCACTCGCTGTCCGGCACCATGGCTATTTCGGAAACAACGCTGAAAGACACCATGTTGATGTTGATCGAACAGCAGAACGCCAAGGGTGGCCTGCTCGGTTGCGATCTTGAGGCGGTTGTGGTCGATCCTGCCTCGGATTGGCCGCTGTTTGCCGAAAAGGCGCGCGAGTTGTTGTCTGTTCACGAGGTTGATGTGATTTTCGGCAACTGGACTTCGGTCAGCCGCAAATCTGTTCTGCCGGTGATTGAGGAGCTTAACGGTCTGCTGTTCTACCCCGTGCAATACGAGGGCGAAGAAAGCTCCAAGAACGTGTTCTACACCGGCGCGGCACCCAACCAGCAGGCGATCCCCGCCACGGACTATTTCCTCGAAGAGCTTGGCGTCGAAAAGTTTGCGCTGCTGGGAACCGATTATGTGTATCCGCGGACGACAAACAACATTCTCGAGAGTTATCTGAAGTCCAAGGGCATCGCCGAAGGCGACATCTTTCTGAACTATACGCCTTTCGGTCACTCTGATTGGTCCAAAATCGTGGCCGACGTCGTGGCTCTTGGCGCAGACGGCAAGAAGGTCGGCGTGATCTCGACCATCAACGGCGACGCGAACATCGGCTTTTACAAAGAACTGGCCGCAGCAGGCATTTCCGCTGACGACATCCCCGTAATCGCCTTTTCAGTGGGCGAGGAAGAACTCTCGGGCCTTGATACCACCAACCTCGTCGGCCACCTCGCCGCATGGAACTACTTCCAGTCTGCCGAAGCCGAGGCCAACACCAGCTTCATTGAAGCGTGGAAAGCCAGGATGGGTGAAGAGCGCGTGACCAACGATCCGATGGAGGCGCATTACATCGGCTTCAACATGTGGGTGAACGCGGCCACAGCGGCGGAATCAACTGAGGTCGACGCTGTGCGTGCCAAGATGTACGGGCAGGAATTTCCTAACCTGACAGGCGGCACCGCCGTGATGCTGCCGAACCATCACCTCGCCAAGCCAGTGCTGATCGGGGAAATTCAGGCCGACGGGCAGTTCGATATTGTCAGCCAGACTGCCGAAGTCCCCGGCGACGCATGGACCGATTTCCTGCCAGAAAGCGCGCGGCTGACCTCGGATTGGAAAGATCTGGACTGCGGCATGTACAACACAGAGACCAAGACCTGTGTCCAGACGTTGTCCAACTACTGATCACTGACACCGAGTAGCGGAAGGGGCGCGTTGTCCCTTCCGATCCTTGCGGGATTTTTACATGAAACATCTATTGATTGTGGCCCTCGCTCTGGCGATGACCTGCTCGCTTGCGCGCGCTCAAGAAGCACCGATACAGGCGATCCTTCAGGCGCAAGCTGCGTTGATCATGGAAAATTCGCGCAGGACTGTCGCTCCGGCAATCGCCGCCGTGTCGGACAGTGGATTGCCTCAGGCGCAAGACGTTTTGCAGGCTTGGCAGGGCAAGAAGCTTTGGCAACGCACCACGGATGGGCTGTTTTTTCGGGCCGAGAAGGCCGAGGGCAAGACCTATAAGCTCTATGATTTCGACACGCGCGAGACTGCCGGATCTGCTCCTGCCTCTGATCTGGAACAGATCAAACCCAATAGCGGCATCCGCGCTTTGATCGGCTCGGCGCTGGTCCAATTCCAGTTGCAGGATGCCGATCCCAAGAGGCGGCTTGCCGCACTCACGTCGGTGCAGCGCAACCCCAGTGCGGATGTGCTGGAACCGCTCAGAGGGTCGATCGCAGCAGAGACTGATCCGACGATCCGTGCCATGAAAGTCAGGGCCGAGCGTTTGCTGACCATCGCCTACGATCCCGATGAGGCCGAGCGGATCAAGGCCATTTCCGAGATGTCCGGCGACCTTGGTGTTGATCTTCGGGCCACGCTCAACCCTTTGCTCGCAACCCGCAGGGCGGTTTTCGCGGGCGCGCCGCCAGAGACACTCAACATTGCCGAAACGCTGGTGCCAGGAGCCTCTGTCGAGGTGATGCAGGCCTATGACATGCTGGTGGAGGCCGACGTTGCCCCGCCCCGGGTGACGGACGCGCAGGTGCGCAACGCGCTGGCAGAGAACGCCAAAGGTGGCATGGTCGGGGGCATCCCGATCCGCCAATTGGATGATCCCGACATGCGGCAGCGCGCCTATCGTGCTTTGTCCGCTGCGGGCACCGTGCCGCCTGCACCGGATGCCGCGCAGATCGCAGGGGCGCTGGAGGCGCACAGCATCGTCGACGTCTATCTGGAGCCCTCGCGAACAATGACAAACGCCGTTTCCGAGGCGCTGGATACCATCGCGCTGACGGTCGGCGTGAACCAGACGGTCGACCTTATTCTTGATGGGCTGTCGCTCACGTCGATCTACTTTCTCGCGGCCATCGGGCTCGCCATCACCTTTGGCGTGATGGGCGTCATCAATATGGCGCATGGCGAGTTTATCATGATGGGTGCCTACACCGGTTATGTGGTGCAGCAGATTATCCCGAACCACACCGCCAGCATTCTCGTGGCGATTCCGGCGGCCTTTGCGGTGACCTTTGCTGCCGGTGTGGTGATGGAGCGGCTGGTGATCCGCTGGCTTTATAATCGCCCCTTGGAGACCCTGCTTGCGACCTTTGGCGTCTCCATTGCGCTGCAGCAATTGGCCAAAAACATCTTCGGGACGCAGGCGCGCCCGCTGACCTCTCCGGCGTGGCTGGATGGCGCTTGGGTGATCAACGATGTGGTGGCGATCAGCTTTATCCGCATTGCCATCTTTGTGCTCGCCGTGTTTTTCCTCGGCGTTTATCTGTTCATCATGCGGCGCACGCGGTTGGGCCTGGAGACTCGCGCGGTGACGCAAAACCCGCGCATGGCCTCGTCGATGGGGATCAACCTCAACAAGGTCAACATGCTGACCTTCGGCCTTGGCTCCGGCATTGCGGGGGTCGCTGGGGTTGCCATCGGGCTTTTTGCCAAGGTCACCTCCGAGCTGGGCAGCGACTATATCGTGCAAAGCTTCATGACGGTGGTTGTCGGCGGCGTCGGAAATATCTGGGGCACGCTGGCGGGGGCCGCGATGATCGGTTTTCTGCAAAAGGGCATCGAATGGTTCAACCCGTCCAACACGCTGGCGGCGCAGACCTTCATGATCGTGTTCATCATCATATTCATTCAGTTCCGGCCAAGGGGCATCATCGCCCTCAAGGGCCGCGCGGCGGGGGATTGACGCTATGCACCTTTTTCACAAGCGCGGTGCTTCGACCGTGATCTTTCTCGCGCTGTTGGTGGCCTTTACCATTGTCGTGACGCTCTTGTCCGAGGGCATGGGGGTCGGGGTAATTTCCACCAGTTTTGTCAAGACGCTGGGCAAGACCCTCTGCCTCGCGCTTGTTGCAATCTCGATGGATCTTGTCTGGGGCTATGCGGGGATTTTGAGCCTCGGGCATTTCGCCTTTTTCGGGCTGGGCGGTTATATGATCGGCATGTGGCTGATGTACGAGCGCACCCGCGAGATCGTCGTCAGTTCTCTGGCCGACGCGCCAATTCCACCCACAGTGCAAGAGGTGTCCGACGCCATCGCCAATCAAATCTTTGGCGTGGTGGGAAGTACGGAATTCCCGTTGATCTGGGCTTTTGCGGACAGTCTGTTGGCACAGCTTATGCTGGTGGTTCTGGTGCCGGGGGTGCTGGCAGGGGTATTTGGCTGGCTGGCTTTTCGCAGCCGTGTGGCCGGTGTCTATCTGTCCATCCTGACGCAGGCGATGACCTTGGCGCTGTCGCTTTACCTGTTCCAGAACGACAACGGGTTGCGCGGCAACAATGGTCTTTCCGGTTTGCAAAACCTGCCGGGGCTGTCGGATGTGTCACAAGCCGTGGTGTCTGTCTGGTTCCTCTGGGGTGCAGCACTTGCGTTGGGGCTGGGCTATTTGCTGGCGGTCTGGGTCGTGTTTGGCAAGTTCGGCTCGGTCTTGCGCGGCATCAGGGACGACGAGGCCCGTGTGCGTTTCCTCGGCTATCCGGTGGAGACCTACAAGCTGGTGCTTTTCACCGGCACCGCCTGCATGGCCGGTATCGCAGGTGCGCTGTATTATCCCCAGGCTGGCATCGTCAACCCCGCAGAGATGGCCCCCATCGCCTCAATCTATCTTGCGGTCTGGGTCGCCATTGGCGGGCGGGGGCGGCTTTATGGCGCGGTGATCGGGGCGGCTTTTGTCAGCCTTGTGTCGTCGTGGTTCACCGGCGGTCAGGCACCTGACGTATCGCTGGGGTTTTACACGATCAAATGGGTGGACTGGTGGTTGGTTGTGCTCGGACTGTCCTTCGTTCTCGTCACGCTTTTTGCTCCCAAAGGGATTGGCGGTCTGTTCGACCTGTTGGAACGGCGCACCGCCCCTGACCGGCATGGCGCCGATCTGGGCCCTGATCAGGGTGCGCTGCGCGAAAAGGAGGCAAGCGAATGAGCACATTGCTTGAAGTCTCCGGAGTTTCGGTCAGCTTTGACGGTTTTCGGGCCATAAATAATCTGTCGTTTCACATCGGTCCGGCAGAGATGCGCGCGATCATTGGGCCGAACGGCGCTGGCAAGACCACGTTCATGGATATCGTGACCGGCAAAACCAAGCCGGACAAGGGGCGGGTGATTTGGGGCGCACGCCACCTGTCATTGCTGGGACTGTCAGAGGCCCGCATCGCCAGAGAAGGCATCGGGCGCAAGTTTCAAAAGCCGACCGTCTTTGAAGACCAAAGCGTGCAGGAAAATCTGCTCATGGCGCTGAAGAACCCGCGCGGGCCGCTGTCGGTGTTGTTCTACCGCCCGTTGGCCGCACATCTGGCACGGGTCGCGGCGCTGGCCGAAGAAATCGGGCTGGCAGATCATCTTCAGCGCAAATCGGGCGCGTTGAGCCATGGCCAGAAGCAATGGCTGGAGATCGGCATGTTGCTCGCGCAAGAACCGAAGTTGCTGCTCGTTGACGAGCCCGCCGCCGGGATGACCCCAGCAGAGCGCGAGCATACCACAAATATTCTGGTTGAAGCGGCCAAGACACGGGCCGTTGTCGTGGTCGAACACGACATGGAATTTGTCCGCCGCCTTGGCTGCAAGGTCACCGTTCTGCATGAGGGCTCTGTGCTGGCAGAAGGCAGTCTCGATCACGTTACGGCCAATAAGGAGGTCATTGATGTCTATCTCGGGCGCTAAATCATGTTGAGCGTGCAGGATCTGACCCTGCATTACGGTCGCTCTCAGATCCTCAACGGTATCAACCTTGAGGCGGCACGCGGCGAAGTCACCTGTGTGATGGGCACCAATGGCGTGGGCAAGACCAGCCTGATCAAGGCGATCTGCGGGACGCATCCAAGATCCGGCGGCACGATCTCGCTCGATGGTGAGGTGCTGCCTGTACTGCCACCACACCTGCTTGCCCGGCGTGGTATCGCCTGCGTGCCGCAGGGCCGTGAGATATTCCCTTTGCTGACAGTCAAAGAGAACCTCGAGACCGGCTTTGGGTGCCTGCCCACTGCTGACCGACGGATACCTGAAGAGATATTTGATCTCTTCCCGGTGCTGAACGAGATGAAATCACGTCGGGGGGGCGACCTGTCAGGTGGCCAACAACAACAGCTGGCCATTGCCCGCGCCTTGATCACCCGCCCCAAGCTGTTGCTTCTGGATGAACCGACCGAGGGCATTCAACCGAACATCATTCAACAGATCGGACGTGTAATCAGCCAGCTCCGCGAGGAAGGGCAGATGGCGATCGTGTTGGTCGAACAGTACTTCGAGTTTGCGTACGAACTGGCCGATCGATTCATCGCTCTGCAGCGTGGAGAAGTGATCCTCACGGGCGGGAAGGGTGATTTTTCGAAAGGGGATTTGCTGTCGAAAGTCTCGATATAGCATCGGACAATTAGAAAGCGCTGTGACGCTGTCTACCGGAAGCGCCAAAAGGTGATCAGCGATTTGTTGTAGTGGTGCCCCCTATTGCATCGGCGTTTGAGCCGCCTCTCTGCTTTGTAGTTCGCCCACTTAGAGCGATATCG
>RCMY010003816.1_pt1 | contig 13215 bp, 7 predicted proteins | sample 2041341 | NCBI WGS metagenome assembly RCMY01 (sample SAMN09708234, study PRJNA481090) | Marine sediment metagenome, whole genome shotgun sequencing project. | reverse complement strand
TGGACGACGGACGTCGCCTGGCCGCCAGTTATGCTAATTTCCTGATCATCAATGGCGCGGTACTGATACCTGCCTATGGCGACCCAGCCGATACGGAGGCGCAAGCCGTGCTCGCCGAAGCATTCCCGGACCGCGAGATCGTCCCCGTCCCATGCCGGTCCTTGATCTGGCAGAACGGCAGCCTGCACTGCATCACCATGCAGCTGCCTCGAGGGCTTGTCGCGTAAGACGCGCCCCGACACGTTTCGGAGCCTTCCTGCGTACGGATCTTCCTGCCCGCGGAGTGAACCCATTGGGCAAGGGTGGCTGAACCGTGTTGTCGATCCAATCCGATCAATCCGGCGCCAGCCCCTACAATGACCGCGATCGCAATCAACGCAGCCCCAATCAACGTGACCCAATGACCCATACAACCCTTCCCGTCGCCTTGGTGCAAGACCGCAACCAGGGCGATATCGAAGCCAACCTCGCACTGATCGAGCAGCGCGTCGCCGAGGCTGCACGCCAAGGCGCCAAGCTGGTCCTGCTGCAGGAGCTGCATAACGGCGCCTACTTCTGCCAGCACGAATCGGTGGACGAATTCGACCGCGCAGAACCGATCCCCGGCCCCAGCACCGAACGATTGGGCAAGCTGGCCAAGGCGCATGGCGTGGTGCTGGTTGCCTCGTTGTTCGAGCGCCGCGCCGCCGGGCTGTACCACAACACCGCGGTGATCTTTGAAACCGACGGGGCCATCGCCGGCAAATATCGCAAGATGCATATTCCCGACGATCCAGGGTTTCACGAGAAGTTCTACTTCACTCCGGGCGACCTTGGTTTCACGCCGATCGACACCTCCGTCGGTCGCCTTGGCGTGCTGGTCTGTTGGGACCAGTGGTATCCGGAAGCGGCCAGGATGATGGCGTTGGCGGGGGCCGAACTACTGTTGTACCCGACTGCCATTGGTTGGGATCCGGGTGACGACCAGGCCGAGAAGACCCGTCAGCGCGATGCCTGGATCCTCAGCCATCGCGGACATGCGGTCGCCAACGGGTTGCCGGTGTTGTCGTGCAATCGCGTCGGTCACGAAGCCTCCCCGCTGGATACGGCCGGCATCGACTTCTGGGGCAACAGCCATGTACTCGGACCCCAGGGTGAGTTCCTGGCCGAGGCTGGTGGCGAGTCGCAATTGCTGCTGGCCGAGGTCGACATGCAACGCAGCGAAGACGTGCGCCGGATCTGGCCATTCCTGCGCGACCGGCGCATCGACGCCTACGGCGACCTGCTGAAGCGCTATCGTGACTGAGGCCTCGACGGAAGTGAACGCGACAACGGAATCCACCGTGCCATTCGACTGGCGCGCACAACCGCATGCGATCGTCGAGCGCGACGGCGTGCGCTACACGCTGCTGGGCACCGCGCACGTATCGCACAGCAGCGTCGACGCCGTCCGGGCCGCCATCAACAGCGGCCAATTCGACGCGATCGCGGTGGAGCTCGACCCGCAGCGACTGGCGGCACTCACCGACCCAGACGCCCTGTCCCGGCTCGACCTGGTTCAGGTGATCCGGGACGGCAAAGCCGCGCTATTTGCCGCCAACCTTGGGTTGGCGGCCTACCAACGGCGACTTGCAGAGCAACTCGGCATCGAGCCGGGCGCGGAACTGAAGGCAGCGGCACACGAAGCGCAGGTGCGTGGACTGCCACTGCACCTGATCGACCGCGATGTCGGCATCACCTTCAAGCGCGCCTCGCAACGCCTGGGCTGGTGGGGCCGCGCGAAACTTGGTGGCGGCCTGGTGATGAGCCTGTTCGGCGACGAGGAGGTCGGCGCTGAAGAGATCGAAAAGCTCAAGCAAGGCGACCTGCTGGAAGCCAGCTTCGGTGAATTCGCCGCTGGCAGCCCAGCCCTGTACGACACCATCATCGCCGAGCGCGACCGCTACATGGCCGCACGGTTGCGAGAATCGGCAGGACCGTCAGAGCCATCACGCGAAGTGCTGGCCGTGGTGGGTGCCGGCCACCTGCAGGGCCTGGCTCGGCATCTGCGTGAAGACGACGACGCACCACAGCAGGTCCGGGAAGAGCTCGAGTCCCTACGGCAGAAATCGAAGATCCCCTGGGTGACGCTGGTGATTACTGCCTTGCTGGTTGGCGGCATCGCATGGGGTGTTTCGCGCGGCGGATTCGAAGTGGGAGCGGACCTGTTGCTGCAGTGGATCGTGATCACCGCTGCCGGTGCCGCCATCGGTGGTGCGCTGGCAGGTGGGCATCCTTTGAGCGTACTGGCTGGCGCGGCGGTTGCCCCGTTCAAGCCTTTCCGCCCCGCGATTCCGCCCGGCGCCGTCGGCGGCCTGATCGAAGCGCGGTTGCGCAAACCGACCTACGCCGATTTCATGGCATTGCGCGACGATGTACGCGACCTGCGCGGTTGGTACCGCAACCGCGTGGCCCGGGTGCTGCTGGTGTTCGTGCTGATCAACCTGGGCACGATCCTGGGCGAGTGGCTGGGCATCGTGCGGATATTCGGCAAGCTGACAAGCTGACCACAGCAGCGCTTTGGCTTTTTTGTCGGAGCGGCTTCAGCCGCGAGCTCTTGCCTGTGTTCAGTCCCTGGCTTTTTGTAGGAGCGACGTAAGTCGCGATTGCTATCCGGGACTCTGATCGCGACTTACGTCGCTCCTACAACAGCCGAAACAACAGCAAGATCAAAAACTCGCGGCTGAAGCCGCTCCTACATGTTTGGTGTCAGTCCGTAGCCATCGCGCGGTTGCCACCGACCGGCTCCCCACGCCTGCGCTTGGCACGCTGGATCAGCCGCGACGTCCCCAAGCTCGCATCGTCCAGCATCGCGTAGATCGTCGGCAAGAACAGCAGGCTGACCACGGTCGAGAACGCCAACCCACCGGCGATCGCGCGTGCCATCGGATAGTACGGCGGCCCTTCCCCGCCGATCTGGGTGCTACCCATCGCGATCGGCACCATCGCAAGGATCGCGGTGCCCATCGTCATCAGGATCGGCCGCAGGCGTTCGCGGCCACCGGTGACCAATGCCTCGGTCCGATCCATGCCGCGCCGTCGCAGGTTGTTGATGTGTTCGACCAGCACGATACCGTTGTTCACCACCACGCCCATCAGCACCAGGATGCCGATGAAGGCCATGATGTTGAACTCGGTCCCGGTCAGCCAGAACAACCAGAACACGCCAAACACCGAGAACAGCACCCCGCTCATGATCGCCAACGGGAACAACAGCGACTCGAACACCGCCGCCATCACGATGTAGATCATGATCAGCGCGATCCCCAGGTTGAACATCATCTGGGTGGTCGCCTCCTGCGAATCCTGGAAGCCGCCGCCACGAAAGCTGTAGCTGTATCCGGGTGGGAAGTTCATGGTCTTGAGGGCCTGCTCGATCGCCGCCTGCGCCTCGGGCGTCGTCGAGCCGGACGCGATGCCCGCCTGGATGGTCAACGTGGTCTGGCGGTCATTACGCTCGACCTCGGTCGCGGAGGGCTCCACGCCAACGTCGACCATGGCCAACAGCGGGACACTGCGACCATCTGTCGTGCGCACGGTGAATCCGTCCAGGTCCCCCACGCTGTACTGGTCGGCACCAGCAAAGCGCACCGTCACTGGAAGCTCCTTGTCGCCATGCCTGAACTCGCGCAACGGTGCTCCACGCAGGGCCAGGCCGACAAAGTTGGCGACCTCTTGCGCGCTGAAGCCGAACGCCGCGGCACGTTCGCGATTGACACGCACCGTCAACTCATTGTTCTGGTCGCCGGTATCCACGCGCACGTCCTGCAACTCCTTGCGGCGGGAGAGCACCGGGATGACCTGCTTGGACAAGTCTTCCAAAGCCTCCGCAGAGTCACCGACCAGCCGGAACTGTACGTTCTGCCCGGGTGACCCACCGCCGCCCGGACCACCTTGGCCGCCGATGCCGAGGTTGACGCGCGCCGACTTGGGCAAGCCCTTGCGGATCTCGTCGATGATCGGCGTAGTGACGTTTTCGTCCTTGGTGTCGAAATCGATCGAGGTGCGCCCCCAGCCGCGCTCGCTGAAGCGCGAATACACCTGCTCGATATGGAATCGCTTGCGGTTCGTGTCCAGGTACTTCTCGACATTGCCGACCTCGGCAGACATCTGCTCCTTGGTATAGGAACCCTTCCATTGGTAGTAGATGTCGGTCTGGCCGGGATCCTGCTCGTCGAACATGTTCTTCTTGGTCATCATCATCGGCACGATGCTGATCGCGATGACCAGCACGATGCCCAGGACGCTCCAACCGCGATGCTCGAGGGTCCAACGCAGGAAGCTTGCGTACCGTCGCTGCAGGCGCACGATCATGCTGCGCTCGTCGTTGACCGTCGGAGGGGTCTTCAGGCGCGCCGACAGCATCGGGATCAGGCTGACCGCGACCAGCCAGGACGCCAGCAACGACACCGAGATGGTGATCGCGATCTGCGACATGTAGATGCTGATCATGTTGCGTTCGCCGAACAGCGTCGGCACGAACACGATGCAATGGCACAAGGTGCCTGCGGTCAGCGCGATGGCCACGTGGCGCGTGCCGATGATCGACGCAAGCCGTGGCTGGCCGGGCATTCGTTCGCGCTCCTGGTAGATGCTTTCCACCACCACCACGGCGTTGTCGACCAGCATGCCGATCGCCAGCAACAGCCCCATCATCGACAGGATGTTGAGGGTGACGCCAAAGAAATACATGAACCCCAGCGTGATCACGAAACAGATCGGGATTGCCAGCGTCACCATCGCCGTCGATGGCCAGTGACGCAGGAAGAAGAACAGCACCGCGATCGACAGCAACAAACCGATGGCGCCGGCTTCAGCCAGTTCCGTCAGTGAAGTGGTGACGTTTTCGCCCTGGTTGTCGGTCACCTTGACATCGATCCCTTTGGTCGCAGGATCACTCTGGATATCCTTGACTTCGGCCAGGACCTCGCGCGACATGCTCACCAGGTTGGCGCTGGGCTCCTTGTAGATATCGATACCGATCGAAGGATGGCCATCGACGCGGCGTTCGTAGTCCATGCGCTCGGGTTTCATGCGCACGTCGGCAATGTCACTCAATCGCAAGCCATTGCTGCCAATCACCATGTCGCGTAATTGTGAAAGGTCGGAAATCTCACCCACGGGCTGCACGCGCAGGCGCTGGCCACCGTCGGTGATCTCGCCCGCGGAGACCGAGAAGTTGGCGTCGCGCAATCGCTGGGTCAGTGTGTTGAGGTTGAGCCCGTGCGCGAACAAGCGGTCGGGGTGGATCGCGATCTCGACCTCGTTTTCAGGTACGCCCTCGACTTCCACCCGGGCGACACCATCGATGCGCTCCAGCCGTCGTTTGAACTCGCGGTCGATCAGGTCGAACTGACTGGAAAGGTCCATGTTGCTGGTCAGGCGCAGGCTGATCGCTTCCTGATCGTTGCTCGACCATTTTTGCACCATGTAGCGCTGCAGGTCGTCGGGCAGGTCATCACGTACGGCGTCCAGCCGTTCCCGTGCTTCGGACGCTGCGATCGCGGTATTGCGCGTGAAGTCGTTGAACATGATGAAGATGCTGGCGCCATTCGCATTGGCCCTGGAGCGCATCGATTTGATCCCGGCCATCGTCGCAAGCGCATCCTCTGCGGGACGCAGCACGCTGCGCTCGACCTCCTCGGGCGTGGAGCCGGCGTATGGCAGGTTCACGAAAATAAATGGAAAGCTGACCTCCGGAAATGCTTCCAACGGCAACCTCACCGCCGCGATCAATCCGATCACGAACAGCGACACGAAGATCATCACAGTCGTGACCGGGCGCTTGATGCTGAGCTCGGTGATGTTCACGCCGGCTCCGCCCCGCCTTCGTCCTGTCCACCGTGGGCCAACGGATCGTGTTCATGGCTGAGTCGTTCGGCCGTCGCCCGTGCGTCGGCAAGGCTGCGCTTTGCGCGATTGCTGTAATAATCATCCGGACGACGATCCAGCAGGTCATACACCACCGGGATCACTACCAGTGTCAGCAACGTCGACACCAATAGGCCACCGATCACGGTGACCGCCATCGGCGAACGCACTTCGGCGCCCTCGCCAAATGCCAGCGCCAGCGGCAGGAAGCCGAACAGCGTGCACAGCGTCGTCATCATGATCGGCCGCAGGCGCGAACTTGCTCCCTGCAACAGCGCATCGCGTTTTGCCACGCCTTCCTCGCGCAACTGATTGACCTTGTCGATCAGGATGATCGCGTTCTTGACCACCAGCCCGACCAACAGGATCAGTCCGATGAACACCACCACCGACACCGGCGAGCGCGTCAGCAACAGCGCCAGTACCGCACCGACCAACGCCAGCGGGATGGTGAACAGGATCACGAAGGGATGCAGCAGCGACTCGAACTGCGACGCCATCACCAGGTACACCAGGAAGATCGCCAACCCAAACGCGAACAGCAACGACCGGATCGAATCACCCAGCTCTTCGCCTTGTCCGCCGATATGCACGCCAACGCCTGGCGCCAGTGGATGCTCAGCTACCAACTGATCCACCTCGCGCACCGCAGCACCCAGGTCGATGTCCCGCAGGTTGGCCGAAATGATCGCGACACGCGCCTGGTCGGTGCGATGGATTTCGCTGGGTCCCAGGGTGGACACGATGTCGGCCACCGACTGCAGGCGCACAGGTCGGGCGCTCCCGGGATTGACGATCAGGTTACGAATATCCTCGACCGAAGCACGCTGGTCTTCCTGCGCCCGTACAAGCACGTCGATCTTGCGATCACGAAAGCTGTAACGCGTGGCGACATCACCCTTGACCTTGTTGACCACGATGTCGGCGATCTGTCGTGTGGTCAGGCCCAATGCGGCGGCACGATCCTGGTCGAAGCGGATCTGGATCTCGGGGAAGCCCTGCTCCACCGTGGATTTGACGTCCGCATAATGGTTGTTGGCACGCAGCAATGCCGTCAACTTCTGGCCAGCGACGCGCAGCGTTTCCAGGTCCGGTGATTGCAGTTCGATTTCAAGCGGTGCGGAAAAACTGAACAGCTCCGGCCGACTGAAATCGACCTGGGCATCTGGAAAATTCTTCATCGAGGCACGCAGCTTTTCAGTTTCGGCCGCCTCGAGTTCCGAACTGCCGCCATCGGCCATGACAACAGTGACCTTGCCGATGTTGTCACCACTTTCCGTCGGGCTGGCATCCAACCGGGTGCCGCTACCGCTGACGCCGTAGAGCGCACGGATACCCTTGTCGCCGGCGTGAGCGCCCTGCAACTTGCGCACCAGCGCATCGGTGTCGCGCAGTGGCGTGCCGGGGGGCAGTTTGACCGTCATGTCGAAACGATCCTGTGCCAGCTGCGGGATCAGGTCGGTCCCCAACAAAGGAACGACGGCCGCAGTTGCGACAACGGCCAGGCCAGCCAGGCCCAGAACCAGCCCTGGTCGCCGTAACGCGTTGGGCAACAGCTGCATGTCCCCGCGCTCGGCGCGGCCGTAAGGTGCCATTGCCAAGTCGCTGGCCTTGCGCATGACAGGGCCTACAGCAGCGACCAATCCGCGCCAGATGCGGATGATCAGCCATGCGATCCCGAAAAACACACCGCGCACCCCATAACCAATGCCGCGACCAGTCGCGGCAACGGGCTTCTGCAGGCGCGATTCCGGTCGCCATTGCGCATGTCGCTGCTCTTCCGGGAACGCCATCGGTGGCCGTCCCTTGAGCGCGCTGAGCATCGGGATCAGGGTCATCGCCACGACCAGCGACACGCCGATCGCCAGCGCCACAGTCAGTGCCTGGTCGCGGAACAGTTCGCCCGCGATGCCCTGTACGAACACCAGCGGCAGGAACACCGCCACCGTGGTCAGGGTCGAGGCGACCACGGCCATGCTGACTTCACGGGTGCCCGTAATCGCGGCATCCAATACGCCCAACCCGCGTTCTCGCGCCTTGGCTATCGATTCGAGTACCACGATCGAGTCATCCACGACCAAACCGGTCGCCAGCGCCAAACCTCCCAGCGACATCACGTTGAGATTCAGCCCCAGCTGTCCCATGAAGAAGAACGTGGTGACGATCGACACCGGCAACGACAGGCCGATCACGAACGTGCTCCAACCATCGCGCAGGAACAGGAAGATGATCAGGATCGCCAGCAATCCACCGATCACGCCGTCGCGCTTGACTTCGTGCACCGCGCTGCGGATGAACTGCGACTGGTCGTCGATGGTGGTGATCTCGATGTCCGGCGGGATCTGCGCCTTGAGATCGTCCAAACGCTTGCTGATGGCATCGGCGGTGGCGACGGTATTGGCGTCACCCTCTTTGTAGATCGCCAGTTCGACCGCTTCCTTGCCACCCAGGCGGATGATCGACTCGCGCTCCTTGTAGCCTTGGCGCACGTCGGCAACGTCCTTGAGGCGCACGGCCACGCCACCTGCGGCAGACGCGCTATCGGACGATGAGGCGCTCTGCACCGATGCCGCCGCGGCCATTGCATTGGCATCGCCGGAAGCCGCGGCTACGCGTGCCATCTGTGCGGCCGCATTGGCGCTGTCACTGTTGCCACCACTGCTGGTGGTGACCAGCATGTTGCGGATTTCGTCCACGCTCGCAAACTGGTTGACGGTGCGCACCAGGTAGCGTTGCGAACCTTCTTCCAGACGTCCAGCGGAAACGTTGATGTTTTCCTGCTGCAGGCGGTTGATGACGCTATCGATTGGCAGCTGCAACTGCGCCAGCTTCTGCTGGTCGACATCGACCTGGATCTCGTCTTCCAGGCCGCCGCCGACCTTGACCGCGGCAACGCCATCGACCGGCTCCAGCTTTTTCTTCAGGTCATCGTCGGCATAGCGTCGCAACTGGGTCAGGTTGCGCTCGGTATCGGCCGGCGTCTTGCCTGCGCTCCTGGCTGACAGCGCCAGTCGCATGATCGGTTCTGTACTGGGGTTGAAACGCAGCAGCACTGGCGGCTTGGCCTCCAGTGGCAACCGCAGGGACTCCATCTTGTCGCGCACGTCCAGGCTGGCCTGGTCCATGTCGGTCCCCCAGGCGAACTGCAGCACCACGTCGCTTTGACCGGCACGCGATACCGATGACAGCTTGCGCAGGTTCTTGACCACGCCGAGTGCTTCCTCGGATGGCTCGGTGACCAGGGTCTCGACCTCGGTCGGCGCCGCGCCTTCGTACTCGGTGCGCACGGTCAGCGTGGGGTAGCTCAGGTCGGGCAGCAGGTTGACGCTGAGGTTGCTCAGGGCAATGAAGCCGAACAGCACGAAGGTCAGCGTGACCATCGCGACCGTCACCCGGCGGCGGGTGGAAAACTCAACCAGGTTGAAGCCTGGTGGTGCGTCGTGCGGCGCGTCGTGAGGCGCACCCGATTGCTGCGAACTCATCGTGATGTGCCCGTCCCGGAGGCATCTTTGCCAGCCGCCGCCGGTTGCTTGGCAGGCGTCTTGTCGGCATCGCTGATCACCTGCACCGGGCTGCCCTCGCGCAATGCCACCTTGCCAGCGGTAACCACTTGCTGGCCCAGCACCAGGCCGTCAAGCAACTCGACCCATTCGCCATCGGCGTAGCCAAGTTTCACCGGCGTGCGCACTGCCTTGCCGTCCTTGATGGTGTAGACCGCCGACTGCGCCTCGTCATCCAGCAGTGCGGCACGCGGCAGCACCAGCGCATTGGCGCGCTGGTCGTAATCGATCTGCAAGCGCCCGAACATGCCCGGCTGCAGGATGCCGGCACTGTCGAAGGCGCAGATCACACGAAAAGTGCCGCTACCCGAATCCACCACCGGTGCAACGCGATCGACCGTGCCCTGGTAGGCCTTACCCGGCAACGCATCGACGCGCAGGGTCACCGGCAAGCCGGGCTTGAGGGTTTCCAGCTCGCGCTCGGGCACGTTGAGGGTCGCTTCCAGCCGCGAAATGTCGACCACGCGGATGACCGGCGAGTTGATCTGCACGAAGTTACCCGGCTTGATCGAGACCTGCGCGACGACGCCGGAGATCGGCGTCTTGACGCTGGCGTAGGACAACTCGAGGCTGGCCATGCGATTGACCGCACGTGCGTTTTCCAGGTCGAACTTGATCTGGTCGATGTCGTTGGCGCTGATCAGCTGCTGCTCGGCCAGCTTGCGTGAGCGTGCGTAATTGCTTTCCAGCTTGTGCATCTGCGCAGACGACTGGGCGGCCTGCAGCGCAGCGCGCGAGGAGTCCAGCCGCACCACGGTCTGTCCGGCCTTCACCTGCTCGCCTTCCTTGACCAGGACGTCCAGGGCAACGCCGGAAGTCTTGGCGACCACCTGCGATTCCGCGCGGGCTTCCAGCGGTGCGGTACCGGTATAGCTGGCAGCGATCGCACGCCGGGTGACCTTGGCCACTTCCACGGGGACGGCTTCGACCACCTTGTCACCGGCAGCCCCGGGCTTGTCGCCTGGCCCGCCATTGGACGGGTCACCACCACCGCGTCCACAGGCAGCCAGAAACAGCGCGCCAGACAGCAGCACGCAGCAGGACAATGGCGACAAAACACGCGATCGGCCACGGGTGGGGTCGGTCGTACGGATCATGGGGACAACTCGTTGTGGGGTGTTGTATGTAGGTATATCACCTACGGCTTGATCGCCAATCGGCCAGAGGTCATGGTGCCTTTTGCTGAAACGGTCGATGGCTGCCCGCATTATCCACCTGATTTCCCCGTCATGCTGCCTTGGCATGGCCTGCCCACACGCTCTGCAAACATGGCATGCCCACACGAACGAATTGGGTTGCAGCCACGACGCCGCTATACTTTCAGGATTGCGTGTACGCGAGGTCGCGGTTGGCGCACCCTTGATGCGGCCCCTGCCGAAGCCTCCAGCTCTTGAATCCACGGCTCTTTGAATCCCGGCCCTTGAATCCCTCCGGCTCTTGACCCCTTTGATCACGGACAACCCCATGCTGCGCACCTTGCTGATCCTCTCGCTGACACTGGCCATCGCGCCTGCACTGGCCCAGGAGGCCGACACCGAGGCCGCACCCGCCCCGGCAACCACGCCAGCCGCCGCTCCAGCCGCCGCTCCAGCCACCACACCGGTCGGTGACGTCGCCCGCGGCAAGCAGCTGACCTACACCTGCCGCGGCTGCCATGGCGTGGAGGGTTACAAGAACGCCTACCCCAACTTCCATGTCCCCAAGATTGGTGGCCAAGCGCCTGAATACCTGTCCAGTGCGTTGCACGAATACAAGCAGGGCCATCGCACCCATCCCACGATGCAGGTACAGGCACAAAGCTTCTCGGACCAGGACATCGCCGATATCGCCGCCTTCCTTTCAGGCCTCAAGTGAGCTGCCCCGCCATGACGAAGACCAAGATCGCCACCGCCCTGCTCGCCGCCTCCATGACGATGGCCATGGCCGCCTGCACCTCGCCGGACAATACGCCGGCAGAGCACTCCTCGGCTGACCGTACCCAAGGGCACTCCAAGTCATCGTCCGGCTTGCCTGCCGGCCATGCCGAAGCCGGCGAAAAACTCGCTAGCACCAAGAACGCCGCCACCGGTCAATCCTGTGTCGATTGCCACGGTGCCGCCGGCAATGCGCCGATCGCGCCGATCTATCCGAAACTTGGCGGCCAGTACTACGACTACCTGGCGCACTCGTTGCAGATGTATCGGGATGGCGACCGCGACAACGCGTTGATGAACTCCCAGGCCAAGTCGCTCAGCGACCAGCAGATCGCCGACCTTGCCACCTACTTTGGCGAGCAGGAATCGCACCTGCGTGACCTGCACGGGCTGAAGTGACTGGCCTTTAGTGACCGCGCCAATGTTGCTTGAATCGAAACCCGGCTTAGGCCGGGTTTTTCGTGGGCGGCTATTGGGTTGGCTTGTATAGAAGCGACGTAAGTCGCGATCCAATCACGGATGAAAAACAACACAACTCACGGCGGCGTGGTCGGCTGCCGCAACGCATCCTGGTCTTCCTGCAACTCCGGCTTGAACGGAATATCCGGCGGCGGCCGCGCAATCGCTTCCTGATCCTGCATGTTTGGATCATCGATGCCGCAACCACCACCCGCCTGCAGGATCGACACCACGCAGTTCAGCTTCTTCGAAGTCCCCGGGATCGGGATCGAAATCTTCTTGATGCCACGCCTGACCCACTCCTGCAGCAACGTGCCGCCCGGGATCCAGTATTGGTCGAAGCGGGTGGGCGAAAAGTCGATCGGCGGACGCTTGAGCCAGGTGCCGGAACGGTCGAGGTTGTCGATCTTTCCTTCGACAATGCCCGGCGGCAATCCACCTCCGGCCTCGGCACGGTTGCCCGGCGGCAGGCGGGGCCTGCCATTTTTGTCGAACAACCCCTGCTTGCCGCTCTGTCCGCCTGGCCGGTTTCGATCCGACAAGCCCCAATCGTCCCCCGCCTTGGGTGTCGACCAGGCCCCAGGTTTCGCGGCTTTCTCCGGACCTGCGCCTGCCGTGGCGGGATTGCCCGCCGTGCCACTGACTGCTGCCGGCGGACCGCCTGGTTTAAGGGCGTCGGCAGCAGGTTGGCGACCTGTTCCCTTGCCCTGGGCTACGTTGTCTGCACTCTGCTTTTCAGCAGCATCTGCTGCAGCATCTGCAGCCGCCTGGCCGGCCACTGCTGCTGATGTGTCGGGGGTTGGCAAGTCAGCGATCGCATCCTTCAGCGTCGGCGCGCGCAACCGTGCCTGCGGCGTTTCGACTTCGCGCGGACGCACGGCTTGCATGCTCGGCTGTGGCTGCGGCAAGGCTTCTGCCTGGACCTTGATATCCGGCACGGTGATGCGGGCCGTCGGCAAGTCCGGTCGGACCTGTTCCACGGGCGCAGGCGCCGGGATATCGACAGCCTCCAACGCTTCCGCCGACGCACTCAGCTCAGGCACCACGATTTGCGGTTGGGCTATCGCGACGGTACGTGGCGTCGTGGGTGCCAGCACAAAACTACTGTCCGGCTGGTTGGTCTGCGTGACTTCCAGTGGCTGCGCCCGGGGCTCGCTGGGAGGTGCTGGGCGGGGTGGTGTCGGTTGCGAAGGCGGTTGCCGCGGTTGCGACAGGGGTGGCACCTGGGTCAGTTCCGCCCGGGTTGGCGCCGTTGCCGCCGCTGCTTGCGGTGTGCGAGGCACCGGTTTCGACTGCGTGGCTTTTGAAGGAGTAGCGGCAACGGGCTCGGCGACATCCGCTGCCGGTGCGCCACCGCCTTGTTCGCGGGGCGTGCCTTCGCCGATAAACTCGAC
>RCMY010005557.1_pt1 | contig 13217 bp, 10 predicted proteins | sample 2041341 | NCBI WGS metagenome assembly RCMY01 (sample SAMN09708234, study PRJNA481090) | Marine sediment metagenome, whole genome shotgun sequencing project. | reverse complement strand
AACGGTGGGAAGGCCTGTCCCTTAAACTTCTCTCCTGTTGTCTCATCTGTGATGATACCGGAATCAAAGTCCACTGTCACCTCATCACCGGCATTTATTGCCTTTGCTGCCTCAGGGCACTCGATAATAGGAAGACCTATATTGATTGCATTTCTGTAGAAAATTCTTGCAAATGTCTCTGCGATAACACAGCTTACGCCGGCAGCCTTGATGGCAATCGGTGCATGCTCTCTTGATGAACCACAGCCGAAGTTCTTGTTGGCTACCATGATATCTCCGGCCTTTACATTATTTACAAAATCCTTGTCGATATCCTCCATGCAGTGTGTTGCAAGCTCCTTAGGATCAGAAGAATTCAGATATCTTGCAGGAATGATTACATCTGTATCGACATTGTCTCCATATTTAAATACACGACCGTGTGCTGCTTTCATTGTGCTTCCTCCAATCTTTACATAACATCCTTTGGTCCTGAAATCTTACCTGTAATGGCACTTGCAGCTGCAACAGCAGGGCTTGCCAGATAAACCTCAGAATCCACATGACCCATACGTCCGACAAAGTTACGGTTTGTGGTAGATACGCATCTCTCGCCCTCAGCGAGCACTCCCATGTATCCGCCAAGACATGGTCCGCAGGTAGGTGTGCTCACAATGGCACCAGCCTCGATAAATGTCTTAAGAAGGCCCTCTTCCATAGCCTGAAGATAAATCTTTTGTGTTGCAGGAATCACGATAACCCTGATACCATCCGCAACCTTTTTACCCTCAAGAATCTTTGCTGCAATACGCAGATCATCCATACGGCCGTTGGTACATGAGCCGATTACTACCTGGTCAATCTTTACATCACCCACCTCATCGATGGTACGTGTATTGTCAGGCAGATGTGGGAATGAAACTGTAGACTTAAGTGTGCTAAGGTCGATTGTATACTCCTCATCATACTCTGCATCACTATCAGCCTCATACTCTGTGAACGGACGCTTTGAATGCTCCTTCATGTACTCTCTTGTGAGATCATCTACAGGGAAGATACCATTCTTGCCGCCGGCCTCAATTGCCATATTGGCGATAGTAAATCTGTCGTCCATAGAAAGATATTTAAGTCCATCTCCGACAAACTCCATTGACTTATAAAGTGCACCGTCCACACCAATCATACCGATGATATGAAGGATGACGTCCTTGCCGCTGATCCACTCAGCCGGTTTTCCGACGATATTGAACTTGATAGCAGAAGGTACCTTAAACCAGGCCTTGCCTGTAGCCATTCCTGCTGCCATATCAGTACTTCCCACACCTGTAGAGAATGCTCCTAAAGCTCCGTATGTACATGTATGAGAATCAGCTCCTATAATCACATCACCTGCCACGGTAAGTCCCTGCTCAGGTAAAAGTGCATGCTCGATGCCCATTTTTCCTACATCAAAGTAATTTGTAATCTCGTTTTTGCAGGCAAACTCGCGAACACATTTACAGTGTTCTGCTGACTTGATGTCCTTGTTTGGTGCAAAGTGATCCATAACGAGTGCGATTTTATCTTTATTAAACACTCCCTCTACCTTCATCTTGTCGATCTCATGAATCGCTACAGGTGAGGTAATGTCGTTTCCAAGCACAAGATCTAAATCAGCCTCAATGAGCTGTCCTGCACTAACAGAGTCAAGGCCTGCGTGTGCAGCAAGAATCTTCTGCGTCATTGTCATTCCCATGCTTATATTCCTCCTAGCATATAAAAATATTGTATTATGATTGTATCTGAATCAAGTTTACTTAAGACATCATAACATATGATTTACCATAATAAAAATACATAATAAACATATTTACCATAACTAAATCTCATGGTATAATATACACAGATTTGTTGATGTTCACACCCTTTTTGTGACAAGCAACGATTACAGCCCATTAAAAGTACAAACCACAGGAGGTACAAATGAACCAGAATCTCTCATCTTACTGGATTTTCTATACTGTCGCCAATGCCGGCAATATATCAAAGGCAGCCAAGGAGCTCTATATCAGCCAGCCTGCCATCAGCAAGTCAATTCAAAAGCTCGAGGACGGACTGGAATGCAAGCTTTTTTCCAGAAGCTCCAGAGGTGTCGTCTTGACCGATGAGGGCAGGCTTCTTTATGATCATGTAAGCGAGGCCTTTGAGGCATTAAATGAGGGTGAGGAAAAGCTAAAGCGCTCAATAGAGCTCGGTGTCGGCCAGCTTAAGATTGGTGTCAGCTCAACACTCTGCAAATATATGCTTTTGCCATATCTCAAGGAATTCATACACAGAAATCCTCATATAAGCATCTCAATCGAATGTCAGTCCACCAATGAGACCTTAAAGCTCCTCGATGATGACAAAATAGATATAGGTCTGATTGGAAAACCAGCATCCCTTAAGACTTTCAATTTCTATTATCTGGACAACATCGAAGATATATTTGTCACTACAAAGGACTATCTGCGCAACTTAAGCGCCCGTGGTGTCAAAAAGAGCGAGATTTTGCAAAACTCTACTCTCATGCTTCTCGATAAAGGCAATATGACACGTAAATATATTGATGATTATCTGCAGGAGAACCAGATACACGTAAAGGACTCTATAGATATATCAAATATGGACCTGCTCATCGACTTTGCCAAAATAGGCGTAGGTGTGGCCTGCGTCATAAAAAGCATAGTTTCAAAGGAGCTTGCTGACGGTACCCTGATTGAAATTCCTCTCGGCATACCAATCCACAAGCGTGAGGTTGGCTTTGCTTACAAGGAGTCTTCAAAGCTTTCCACCTCTTTACAGACCTTTATCAAGTTTTATGAGAGCTACACACCAGAGGATTTTTAAATAACAAAATATGACCCCGGAGGTATTACCTTGAAAGAACAAATACACACTATCCCCATATCAGACGCCTTTGACAATGCCGGCGAATGCCCCTTCTGCTATATAGAAAAACGCACCGAGGATCACGTCATGGATTTTGTACTTGGTCATGGTGCCTCTTACATGGAGGCTGACATACGCGATATGACCGATAAGGAGGGCTTCTGCCGTGCACATTTCAAAAAAATGTTTGACTATGGCAATTCACTCGGAAACGCCTGGATACTAAAAACCATGTACATGCGCCATATTGAGGAGATGGACAAAGAATTTAAGAACTTTAAGCCTGATTCAGTGCAAAGGAGCGGTCTTTTCAAAAAAGCAAACGCCTCCTCCAATTCCATCGTGGACTGGATTAACAAACGTGAATCAACCTGCTTTATATGTGACAGCGTAAACAAGACCTTTAATGCATACATGAAGACCTTCTTCACTATGTATGAAAAGGATCCTGAACTAAAAGAAAAATTAAAGAACACAAAAGGCTTTTGTCTCGATCACCTGAAAGTGGTTCTGGAAGGAGCTGACACTTATTTAAAAGGTGATAAGCGCAAAGAATTTTACGATATCGTGCTCCCTCTAATGCACGAAAACATGAACCGCATATATGAAGATGTTGCATGGTTCATCGAAAAATATGATTATAAAAATAAAGATGCCGACTGGAAAAATTCCAAGGATGCGATCCAGCGCGGTATGCAGAAGCTTCGCGGAAGTGATCCATCACTTCCACCACATGTTCTCAAAAAATAAAATCACCCGGTATTCTGCCGGCCATCTAATGGCTGTGCAAAATACCGGGTAATTTTTATTTCATTACGATGTTTACAATACGTCCCGGAACATAAATCTCTTTTACGATATTTCCTGTAAGCTTATCTGCAATAACATCCTTTGCTTTTGCAATAACCTCATCCTTAGGATCCTGTTTTCCGATTGCAAGAGTGCCCTTAGTCTTTCCGTTGATCTGTACAGCAATCTCTACTGTATCCTCAACAGTCTTTGCCTCATCGTATACCGGCCATGGCTCAAATGCGATTGTATCGTCATGTCCCATTCTCTGCCAGATTTCCTCACCAACATGTGGACATACACAAGAAAGCATCTTGATAAGTCCCTCTGCAAACTCTCTAGGACATCTGCCTGCCTTGTATACTTCATTGACAAAAATCATCATCTGGCTGATAGCTGTATTGTAGCCAAGTGCCTCGAAGTCGTTTGTGACCTTCTTTACTGTCTGATGATAGATTCTTGTGAGCTTTCCGTCATCCTCTTCGATAATATTCTCAGGCTCTGTAAAGAAATTCCATACACGTGTGATGAATCTCTTTGCTCCCTGTACGTTGCTGTCGTTCCAAGGCTTTGAAACCTCAAGTGGTCCCATGAACATCTCGTAGAGACGAAGTGTGTCAGCGCCGTACTCCTCGACTACATCACTAGGATTTACTACGAACTCCGGGAATCTCTTGCCCATCTTGATACCGTTTGATCCAAGGATCATTCCCTGATGTACGAGCTTCTTAAAAGGCTCCTTTACAGGAGATAAGCCCTGATCAAAGAGGAATCTGTTCCAGATTCTTGAATACATGAGGTGTCCTACCGCATGCTCCGGTCCACCAACATAGAGATCTACAGGCATCCAGTGCTTTAAGAGCTCCTGATTTGCAAATTCCTTATCATTGTGTGGATCGATATATCTCATATAATACCATGAGGATCCTGCCGAGCCAGGCATGGTGGATGTCTCACGAGTACCCTTTACGCCGTTTCTGTCATACTGCTTCCACTCTGTAGCGTTCTCAAGAGGTGCCTTGCCATTCTTGCCCTTGTAATCCTCAAGCTCAGGAAGGACAAGCGGAAGCTCATCATCAGGAAGGAAATAGATTGAACCATCCTCCTTGTATACACATGGAACAGGCTCTCCCCAGTATCTCTGACGTGCAAAAATCCACTCACGGAACTTGTAGTTTACAGTTCTCTTTGCCACGCCCATCTTCTCAAGCTTGGCTGTGATAGCTTCCTTAGCATCCTCAACTACCATTCCGGTAAACTCCTCTGAGTTGATGAGCTTGCAGCCCTTTCCAAGGTAATCATGCTTCTCAAATGCATGCTCTGATACATCTGCACCATCAATTACCTGAATCATCTCAATATCATGAGCCTGTGCATACTCGAAATCTCGCTGATCATGGGTAGGAACTGCCATAACAGCACCTGTACCATAGCTTGCCAGTACGAAATCACCGATGAACATGCGCACTTCCTTGCCGTTTACAGGGTTGATACAATGAAGTCCCTTAAGCTCACAGCCTGACTTTGTCTTGTTAAGCTCAGTTCTGTCCATATCACTCTTCTTTACAGTCTCATCTATGTAAGCCTGAACCTCTTCTTTGTTCTCGACTCTGTCCATGAGACCCTTTACTATATCTCCGTCCGGAGCAAGCACCATAAATGTGATACCATATATTGTCTCGATACATGTAGTAAAGATAGAGAACTCTCCACCGCCTACAATCTGGAATTTGACCTCGACACCTGTGCTCTTGCCAATCCAGTTTCTCTGCATTTCCTTGGTAGACTCAGGCCAGTCTATCTCATTAAGCCCCTCAAGGAGCTTTTCTGCAAATGCCGGCTGGTCAATAACCCACTGTTTCATGTTCTTGCGGACTACAGGATAGCCACCACGCTCTGACTTGCCATCTATAACCTCATCGTTTGAGAGAACTGTTCCAAGCTCCTCGCACCAGTTTACAGGCATATCAATATGCTTTGCATATCCGGCCTCATAAAGCTTCTTGAAAATCCACTGTGTCCACTTGTAAAACTCAGGGTCACTTGTAGAAATCATCTTTGACCAGTCATAATCAAAACCAAGCTCTCTTAACTGCTTTGAGAAGGTCTCTATATTCTTCTGAGTGAAACCGTTTGGATGATGACCTGTGTTTACAGCATACTGCTCTGCCGGTAAACCGAATGAATCATATCCCATCGGATGAAGTACATTGTAGCCCTGCATTCTCTTCATACGCGACATGATATCTGTAGCTGTATAGCCCTCCGGATGTCCAGCGTGAAGGCCTACTCCTGAAGGGTAAGGGAACATATCAAGTGCATAGTATTTAGGCTTTGAAAAATCCCAAACATCTGTCTTGAATGTCTCGTGTTCTTTCCAGTATTCCTGCCATTTTTTCTCTATGGCCTTGTGATTGTATGGTTCTGACATACTTGCCTCCTTATATCAAAAACGCTCCGCCTCTCAAAGAGACGAAGGCGTATTTTTAATCCGTCTGATTAACATTCATAATTTTACACATCACACTATATTTTGTCAAGTTTTGCTATATAAAAAACCCGGTGCATCACTGCCCCGGGTCTTATTGTCATATATATCTGACAGATTAGTTGTTGATGAGCTTGTCGCTCTCATCATTCCAGCTGTAAAGCTTACGGATTTCCTCACCAACCTTCTCTGAAGGATGCTCAGAAGCAAGCTTTCTCATAGCCTTGAAGTGTACCTGACGTCCTGCCGGTGACATATCAAGTAAGAACTCCTTAGCAAATGTACCATCCTGAATGTCAGAAAGAATCTTCTTCATAGCTTTCTTTGTCTCAGCTGTAACAATCTTAGGTCCTGTTACATAATCACCATACTCAGCTGTATTAGAGATAGAGTATCTCATACCTGCGAAGCCTGACTGGTAGATAAGGTCTACGATGAGCTTCATCTCATGGATACACTCGAAGTATGCGTTTCTTGGGTCATAACCAGCCTCGCAAAGTGTTTCGAAACCAGCCTGCATAAGTGCACAAACACCACCACAAAGAACTGCCTGCTCACCGAAGAGGTCTGTCTCTGTCTCTGTACGGAATGTTGTCTCAAGAAGTCCGGCTCTTGCTCCGCCGATTCCAAGACCATATGCAAGTGCAAGGTCCCATGCCTTTCCTGTAGCATCCTGCTCTACAGCGATAAGACAAGGTGTTCCTTTTCCTGCCTGGTACTCTGAACGTACTGTATGTCCCGGAGCCTTAGGTGCGATCATAGCTACATCTACATCCTTTGGTGGCTTAATGCATCCAAAGTGGATGTTGAAGCCGTGAGCGAACATAAGCATGTTGCCCGGCTCAAGGTTTGGCTCGATGTCCTTCTTGTACATATCTGCCTGTAACTCATCATTTATAAGAATCATGATGATATCAGCCTGCTTTGCAGCCTCTGCAGCGACATATACCTTGAAGCCCTGCTCTTCTGCTCTCTTCCATGACTTGCTGCCCTCATAAAGACCGATGATGACATTGCATCCTGAATCCTTTAAGTTAAGTGCATGTGCATGTCCCTGGCTGCCGTAACCGATAATGGCAATTGTCTTGCCCTCTAATAATGAAAGGTTACAATCATCCTGATAAAATAATCTTGGTTCTGCCATTTTGTTTTCCTCCTGTTAATTTAAGTAAACTATTTATATGTAAGGATTGTCCTGTGACTAATCCAACATAACTACATCATCGGAACCTCTGGTAAGTCCTGTGATTCCCGTTCTTGCGAGCTCTAATATTTCATAGCCGCTAAGTAAGTCTATGAACTTATCAAGCTTGTCCTGTGTACCTATGAGCTCAATAATCATAGAGTCATGAGTGACATCAACTATCTTGCCGTGGAAGATCTCAGTCACATTCATAACTGCCTGTCTTTGTGTATCGAGTGCTCTTATCTTTATCATAATAAGCTCCCTGCACACTGAGAGTCCCGGCTCAAGCTTCTTGATATCAAGTACATCCTCAAGCTTCGCCAACTGCTTCTCTATCTGCTCAAGCACCTGCTCATCACCGCTTGCAACAATTGTGATACGTGTGTAGCGCGGATCTGCTGTAACCCCTGAGGAGAAACTATCAATATTAAATCCCCTGCGACTGAACAGTCCTGAAATACGACTGGTCACTCCGGGATTGTTCTCAACTAAAAGAGATAATGCCTGTCTTCTCATCGAAAAACCTTCCTCACAATTTCTATTATTTCTGTTCACATGATGATAATATTACTATAATCTGTATTTGTCAAGCAATATCGTTAATATAACTTAAATTCATATTATCAATAACAATATTTATACATCCATAACCTCGATAAATGCCTGTTTTATAACGTTTTATACAGTATCTTCAAAAAAAGCCGGGCGACATACAACCGCCCGGCTTTAGAATTATCTAATATAATTCTGTTTAATATATTATAACTGTGGTCCTGCTGCAACAAGTGCTTTACCAGCCTCATTTGTTGTGTACTTAACAAAGTTCTTGTTGAATCTCTCTGCAAGATCTTTAGCCTTTGCCTCCCACTCAGAAGCATCAGCATATGTGTCACGAGGATCAAGGATTCCTGAATCAACTCCAGGAAGCTCTGTAGGAACCTCGAAATCGAACATAGGGATCTTCTTTGTTGGAGCATTAAGGATATCACCAGAAAGGATAGCGTCGATGATTCCTCTTGTATCCTTGATTGTGATTCTCTTTCCTGTTCCGTTCCATCCTGTATTTACAAGGTATGCCTTAGCACCGCTCTTCTCCATCTTCTTAACGAGCTCTGCAGCGTATTTTGTAGGATGAAGCTCAAGGAATGCCTGTCCGAAGCAAGCTGAGAATGTAGGTGTTGGCTCAGTAATTCCACGCTCTGTTCCTGCAAGCTTTGCAGTAAATCCTGAAAGGAAGTAGTACTGTGTCTGCTCAGGTGTAAGAATAGATACTGGTGGAAGTACTCCGAATGCATCTGCTGAAAGGAAGATTACGTTCTTTGCAGCCGGTGCTGAAGATACTGGCTTAACAATATTTGTGATGTGGTTGATTGGGTAAGATACACGTGTATTCTCTGTTACACTCTTGTCCTCGAAATCAATCTTTCCATCATCAGCAACTGTAACGTTCTCAAGAAGAGCATCTCTTCTGATTGCGTTGTAGATATCAGGCTCAGACTCTTTGTCAAGACCGATAACCTTAGCGTAGCATCCACCCTCGAAGTTGAATACGCCGTTGTCATCCCAGCCGTGCTCGTCATCTCCGATAAGAAGACGCTTAGGATCTGTAGAAAGTGTTGTCTTACCTGTTCCTGAAAGACCGAAGAAGATTGCTGTGTTCTCTCCGTTCATGTCAGCGTTTGCTGAACAGTGCATTGAAGCGATGCCCTTAAGTGGGAGGTAGTAGTTCATCATAGAGAACATACCCTTCTTCATCTCTCCGCCGTACCATGTATTGATGATAACCTGCTCTTTTGATGTGATGTTGAATGCAACACATGTCTCTGAGTTAAGACCTAACTCCTTGTAGTTCTCAACCTTAGCCTTTGAAGCATTGTATACTACGAAATCAGGCTCGAAGTTCTCAAGCTCCTCTGCTGATGGCTGGATGAACATGTTTGTTACGAAATGAGCCTGCCAAGCAACCTCAACGATGAAACGAACTGCCATACGTGTATCCTTGTTTGCTCCACAGAATGCATCTACTACGAAAAGCTTCTTGTTGCAGAGCTCTTTCTTAGCAAGATCCTTAACTGTTGCCCAAACATCCTCTTTCATTGGATGGTTGTCGTTTGGATACTCAGGTGTATTCCACCATACTGTGTCCTTAGAATTCTCGTCCATAACGATATATTTATCTTTAGGAGAACGTCCAGTGTAGATACCTGTCATAACGTTAACTGCACCAAGCTCTGTCTCCTTACCAACCTCGTAACCCTCAAGGCCGGCTTTTGTCTCTTCCTCGAATAATGTCTCGTAAGAAGGATTGTGAACGATCTCTGTTGTTCCGGTAATGCCATACTTTGTTAAATCAACATTTGCCATTTGAATAAACCTCTTTTCTATAAATTATGGATTTACATCCATTTCTTTTGTTAGTATATATGTTTGTTAAAAAAAAATCAATATCTACTTTTCAATTTACACTTATTTCACACTTTTTCGACATGTATAATATATTTCCCACACATCAGCCGTTCGCATATCTGGTGAGAAACTGCCTGGTACGCTCCTCCTTCGGATGGTCAATCACCTCATGTGGGTCGCCATGCTCAACAATCACACCACCGTCCATGAAGATCACCTGATCCGCAACATCACGCGCAAAGGCCATCTCATGCGTGACAATAATCATTGTGGTATTCTGCTGCGCAAGGGAACGGATGACCTTAAGCACCTCTCCGGTAAGCTCCGGGTCAAGAGCTGAAGTAGGCTCATCAAAGCAGAGTATATCAGGCTTAAGTGCCAGTGCCCTTGCTATAGCTACACGCTGCTGCTGTCCACCTGAGAGCTGATGCGGATAATGGTTCATCCTCTCAGCAAGCCCCATTCTGTCCAGAAGCTCCTTTCCATGCTCATCAATACGTGTAAGGATTGCTTTTTTATCCTTTTTAAACTCAGGTGTCTCCTGTGCCAGAAGGCGCTCTGCCAAAGTGACATTCTCAAGCGCTGTGTACTGTGGAAAAAGATTAAACTGCTGAAACACCATACCAAAATGCAGTCTCTTTTTGCGAAGCTCTGCGTCTTTATCCTTGCCCGCTTCGGAAGCATCAAAAAGAGTCTCACCATTTACAATAATCTGGCCACTGTCAGGTCTCTCAAGGAAGTTAAGGCACCGTAACAGCGTAGTCTTTCCTGAGCCTGATGAACCGATTATGGCAAGAGCATTGCCCTCCTCCATGGAAAAACTGACATCCTTAAGTACATTAGTCACATTAGTCCTTCCAAAGTGTTTTTCTATATTTCTAACCTCTAAAATTGCCATGTCTTCCTCCTACCTGAAATAATCCAGCTTTTTCTCGATATAATTAAATAAAAGTGTAAGGATTCCGACAAATACGAGATAAAATACACCTGTATAAAACAGCGGCCATGTAAGTCCGTCAGATTTCATAAACGCCGCTCCCGCAAAGGTAAGCTCGTATGCCGCAATAATTCTGGCAAGAGAAGTATCCTTTACAAGAGTGATTATCTCATTTGACATAGGCGGAACAACACGCTTGATCATCTGAAGCAGAGTGATTTTAAAGAAAATCTGCTGCTTTGTCATGCCTAACACCTGTCCTGCCTCTCTCTGACCGGCCGGAACACCCTCTATGCCACCTCTGAATATAACAGAGAAATAACATGCATAGTTGATGACAAACGCTACAACCGTCGCTGTAATACGTCCGGTCTCGTCACCACTCCATATAGCCTGATGAAGCCACAAACCCGGTCCGTAGAATATAATGATAAGCTGAAGCATAAGCGGTGTGCCGCGGATAACCCATACAAACACATTCATGACAGCCTTGACAGGCTTAAACCTGCTCAAAAGCCCATGCAAATATAAGCCCCAGTGGCAGTGAAAATATAAGTGTCAGTATAAATATTTCAAAGGTGGTCCACAGACCACTCATTAGTGCTTGTGTAACATTCCAGAACATTTTATTTCTCCCGCTCAACAACTACCTGTGCATTGTTACAGTATGCATTTGTGCATTCCATAGACTTTGTAACCTCATCTGTGAGTGTCATGCCATTCCAGACAACGTCAATCTTCTTTGAATCAAGCTCCATAACCTTGTTGTCCCAGTCGATAACTACAAATTCAACATCCACACCGAGCTTCTCACCGACAAGTCTTGCCATATCAGCATCAAAGCCAATCCATTTGTCATCCTTATCCTTGTAATCCATAGGCTCAAACTCTGTGATACCGACAATCATCTTGCCCTGTGACTTGATATAATCCACATCACTGTCGCTGTCAGACTGCTTGAACTCGCAAGGCTCCTGCTCAAGAAGTGAATCCTGTACTCCGTATTTCTTTGCAATCTCCTGCGCGCTGCCGTCAGCATATGATTCTGCGAATACACTGTTGATATATGAAGCAAGATCAGAACCCTTACGGCATCCGACACCATACTTCTCTGATGTAAGCTCTGTTGTATGTACTAAATCAGGGTAGCTTGTGCCCTCTCCAATCATGGCTCCTGCCATTAAAAGGTCTATGATTGCCGCATCAGATGTACCTGATTTAACCTCCATAAGCGCATCAGCCTGTGATGAAACCGAATTGTAATTAAAGCCCTTTTCCTTTGCCACAGCCTCTCCTGCTGAGCCTGCCTCAACTGCGTAGGTCATGCCGTCGCCCTTTTCGCTTTTTTGTGTTCCCGCACCCTTGCTGCCACCACAGGCAGTCATTGAAAGTGCTAAAGTTGCTGTCAAAAGAAGTGCTAATCCTCTTCTCATGCTCATTTCCTCCATATGTTAAATAATCATTGTAATTATTCAAAATCATCCAATAACTACAACCTTTTAACATATTAGCAAATTATCACGCTAAAGTAAAGAGGAATTATCCACCAAATCAACAGTTATGTTCTTCCATTTTATACAAGCCCCAGACTTTTAATTATATAAAGCCAGAGAGTCAGCGTAAACGCACTGAGCAGTGTCGTGAGCATTATCGTGGTCGATGAGATAACGCCCTCATGCCCCATATTTCTTGCCATGACAAAGCAGCTTACTGTAGTAGCTGAGCCAAGCATCACAAGAATTGCAATAAGCTCACTGTCCCTGAACCCGAAGGCTACCGCAATAGGAAGAAATACTGCCACAAAGCCTACAAGCTTGATAAATGTGGCTGCAAATGCAGGCTTCGCCTTTGCTGATGCTTTTTTCAAATCAAATGTGGCACCCATAGCCATAAGTCCCATAGGCGTTGCCATATTGCCAATGCTTGTCACTGCCTTTGCCGGTATTCCCGCAAACGGCAGACCAATAGCTGACCACAGAAGTCCTGCAACAATTCCTAAAATAATAGGATTGGTCACTATTCCCTTAAATGTCTTTTTGAGTACTGCCATGTCTATGCCGTTTTGCCCCGGCTTAAAAAATGAAAGCACTATAACAGCCATCACGTTGTAAAGCGGTACGCTTCCTATAATCATGACGGGTGCCATGCCTGCGTTTCCATAAATGTTCAGGATAAAAGCAATTCCAAGCAGCGCAGCACTGCTTCTGTATGAGGCCTGTATAAACTCGCCCCGTATGGATTTATCCCTCCACAGACAGGAAACAAGTGTTGAGATTGTGATGCTTATCAATGTAACAACAAAGCAGAATACTATAAACTTAATATTCCACACCTTCGAAAAATCAACTGCGGCAAGATCACCAAACAGTAAAAAAGGTAAAGGAATCTTAAACACAAACTTATTCATCCTGTTCGCAAAATCTTCATCCAGTATTCCCACTTTGCGAAGAAAAAGTCCAAACACCATCATCAGAAAAATAGGTCCTGTGGCATTTAGACAAAACATTAAATTTTCCATCTCA
>RCMY010003815.1_pt1 | contig 13218 bp, 8 predicted proteins | sample 2041341 | NCBI WGS metagenome assembly RCMY01 (sample SAMN09708234, study PRJNA481090) | Marine sediment metagenome, whole genome shotgun sequencing project. | reverse complement strand
CCCAATAATAAATTTCAAAATAATGAAAACCAAACTAATTTTTACTCTTTTATGCTGTGCTGTGGTATCCATTTATGCACAAGATTCAGATTCTGTCGTTAAAAAATGGACATTGCAAGAGTGTGTTGATTACGCCATTGAAAATAATCTTTCGGTAAAACAAAGCGAATACGACATAGATCTAGCTGAGATTGATAAAAAAGATGCAATAGGTAATTATTTACCTTCGCTTAATCTGAGTGGTTCCCATTCATGGAATACTGGTTTGACAACCGATGTTACCACAGGGGTTTTAAGAAATCAAACCAATCAAAATACAAGTGCAGGCGCAAATGTTGGAATTGCAATTTACGGAGGCTTGCAAAATTTGAACCAATTGCGAAAAACAGAAATTGGTATTTTGGCAAATCGCTATCAATTGGATAAAATGAAAGATGATATTTCTTTATTTGTTATCAATGCGTATCTCGATGTTTTATTTAATAAAGAAGCTGTGAATGTGGCGAAACCTCAATTGGAAATTTCAATGGAGCAACTGAACAGAACCAGTAAATTAGTCGAAGCTGGTACGCTTCCGAAAGGAGATTTGTTAGATATTCAAGCAACTTTAGCGATAGATGAACAAAATTTAATCATTTCAGAAAACAATGTTACGCTATCTTTATTGAGTTTAGCGCAATTATTGCAGTTGCAAGATTATGATAGTTTTGATATTGTTGAGTCAGAAATTGAGAGTTTACCATTAGTGAATTTGGCGAATTACTCTGTCGAGGATATTTATAATAAAGCCTTAGAAAATAGAGGAGAAGTAAAAGTTGCGAAAGCTAATATTGACTTAGCCGCCCAAGATGTAAAATTGGCAAAAGGTGCTTTACAACCAACATTATCAGGTTTTTATAACTGGAATTCGAGATATTCAAATTTAGATAGAATTGTTGGTTTTGAACAAGATCCTGATAATCCATTTCAAGTAATTGGAGCTGTAGAAGGCACAGGACAAAATGTGATTGCGCCAAATAATATGGCAATAACTGGGAGTCCGGATGGTTTTTTTGACCAGTTTGATAGAAATAAAGGTAGCTCTTATGGTTTGAGTTTGCGTATTCCTGTTTTTAATGGTTTTAGAGCTTCAAACAATGTAAAAAGAGCTGAGATAATTCAAGATAAGCAAGAATTTCAATTAGAGCAAGTTGAACTCGATTTAGAAAGAACGATTCACTCTGTTTATTTAGATGCTCGTGGAGCTTTGAAAGTTTATGATGCAGCACAAAAATCGGTAGATGCACAAGTAGAATCTTTTCGATATGCACAAGAAAAATTCAATGTAGGTGCTATGAACTCTTTTGAATTTAGCCAAACGAAAACCCGTTTTGTAAAAGCACAATCGGATTTATTAAGAGCGAAATACGATTTTATTTTTAAAGTAAAATTATTAGAGTTTTACTACGGTATTCCTGTTTCTATATATTAATCATAGTTGGTTTAAAATTATAACAAAAGTTTGCCTATAATTCTAAATATTGAAACTGCTACAAAAAACTGTTCGGTAAGTATTGCCGAAAACGGTAAAGTTCTCTCCTTAACGGAATTGAACGAAGGTAATTTTTCGCATGCGGAAAAACTTCACAGCTTTATTTTAGATGTTTTAAAAAAATCGGGTAAAACCATGCAAGATCTAGACGCCATTGCGGTTAGCAAAGGCCCAGGATCTTATACGGGTTTGCGCATAGGAGTTTCTGCAGCAAAAGGTCTTTGTTTTGCTTTAGACAAACCCTTAATTGCAGTTTCAACCTTATCTTTATTAGTACATGCCATTTCTGAAAAGGAGTATGACTTTTGTATTCCGCTTTTAGATGCCAGAAGAATGGAAGTTTATAGTGCTGTTTTCAACCATAAGCAAGAGCAAATTAGAGAAACTGAGGCAGAAATTATTAATGCAGATTCTTTTTCTGAATTTTTATCCAAAGGCAAAGTTTGCTTTTTAGGCGATGGAGCAGCGAAATGCACAGACTTTATTATCCATGAAAACGCTATATTTTTAGAAGATTATTTTCCATCAGCAAAAGAAATGGCTAGCGCATCTTTTGAGAAATACATCAATAAAAATTTTGAAGATGTCGCTTATTTTGAACCGTATTATTTAAAAGATTTTGTTGCCGGAAAACCGAAAAAACCTTTATTTTAATTGAAAAGAATTCTTGAAGGATTTGCCTGTTTTTTCGTTACTCGTCATTCCCGTGCAAACGGGAATCTCACGAATAAAAATTTATTGGTCACAATCGTTAGCTGCAACTATGAACTTTTAGTGCAAGACTTTCAGTTAGCAGTTAGGGTTGATGAGAGTTACTGATTATTAAGGCGTAACTACTGAATAACCCAATAACTCTATAACCAATTTGGTTACTTTTCAAAACTTATAAATTTTCAATCAACAGTTGCTTATTTTAAGCTCGTTTTAATTTGTTGTAAAGCTTCTTTGGTTTCGGTAACAGGTAATTGGCATGCTCCGTCAACACAGACATAAATAGTAGTTTTATTTTCAGTATATTTAAAGGCTAAAAGAGGTAATTTACTTTCTTTTGTGCTTCCCACAATTAACTTATTCGGAATAAAATTTTGATGCAGTTCTTTTAATTTTTCTTTTGCGTTTTCGCCAACGATGGCTACTTCATAATAATTTCCGGCATAATTTGCATATAAATTCAACCAATTAGATGCTCCGGCACCATATTTTAGTGCATTTTCTTTTACGTTATTTAGCATCGTTTTTGCATTGGAGCTATAATTCTTATTTTCAAAATAATGTCCGAGTTTGAATAAATTATTTGCCATGATAGAATTGGAAGACGAAATTACATTGTCATCAATTTCCATTTTTCTAGTGATCAAATTTGTTTCTTTATCTGAAGTAAAAAAGAACATTTTACTCTCGGTATCATAGAAATGGTCAAAACAATAATCAGTTAATTGTTTGGCTGTTTGCAACCAATTTTCATCTATAGTAGCTTCATATAATGTGATATATGCATCGATTACGGTAGCATAATCTTCCAAATATGCTTCGATTGAACTTTTACCATTTTTATAATTGCGATATAAACCACCATCTTCTTTTAGTTGTTTATTGATAATAAAATGCGCATTTTTTAAGGCTATTTTTAAGAAGTGTTCCTCTTCAAAAGTGGTATATGCATTTACATAAGCTTTCAGCATCAGGGCATTCCAAGAAGTTAAGGTTTTGTCATCTAATCTTGGTAAAGGTTTTTTATTTCTTTCTTTTAATAAAATGGTTTTCCAAGTTTGCACTTTCTCCTGAAGTTCAAGCGCAGAAATAGTATGCTTTTTTGAAAACTCTTCATCCGATAAGGTCCGGATTAAATGATAGGTGTCTTTTTCCCATTTGCCATAAAGATTCACATTGTAGTAATCAGAAAACAAATCAAAATCTTTTTGTAAAATGGATTCCAATTCTGGTTTTGTCCATACATAATATGCGCCTTCTTCTAGCTCTCCGGTTGCCGTTTTACTATCCGCGTCAAGCGAAGAATAAAAAGCACCGATTTCATTATATAATTCACGTTCGACAAATTTTGTAGTTTCGAAAACCACTTCTTTATACAACGGATTCTTATCTGTTAAATAAGCTTTAGAATATAAAGAAATCAGTTGAGCATTGTCATAAAGCATTTTTTCAAAATGAGGAATATGCCAATGGTCATCGACGGAATAGCGAGCAAAACCGCCACCAATTTGATCGTAAAGACCACCATAAGCCATTTTTGTTAGACTCCTTTTTACATATTCTTGAATTTGTTTGTTATCGGTTTGAAACCCATAGCGCAATAAAAATTGATAATTATTCGGCATGGGAAATTTTGGAGCTCCCATTCTTCCCCCATTTTTAAAATCCATGTTGGGTTGCCATTCTGCAATAGCATTATTCAAATCAGAGGCTGTAAATAAAGGGGCTTCGGTATTTAAAGTAATAAGATCTGATTGCTTCACTCCTGCGGTGAGCTTTGCAGCAAATTCTTCTGCTTTTTCAGGAGTGTTTTTATATAAATCGGCAACTTTAGTTATTGCCTGCATCCAATTATCTTTCGGAAAATAAGTACCTCCCCAAATAGGTCTTCCATCGGGCAGTGCAATGCAATTCAAAGGCCAACCGCCACTTCCGGTTAGTAATTGAACGGCATTCATATAAATTTGATCCACATCGGGTCTTTCCTCGCGATCCACTTTTACGTTGATAAAATGTTCGTTCATAATGGTAGCAACTGCAGGATCTTCAAAACTTTCATGTTCCATTACGTGACACCAATGGCAAGCTGCGTAGCCGATAGAAATAAGTAAAAGTTTGTTTTCTTTTTTCGCTAAATCTAAAGTTTCTTTGTTCCAGGCATGCCAGTCTACCGGATTATGTGCATGTTGCAATAAATACGGACTCGTTTCATGAATTAAATCATTGGTAAATGTATGTTTAGTTTTCATTTCTTGCTTATTTTGGTTGTTACAACTATAAAATATAGAAATTAGGAAGGACAATAAAATAAATTTTTGAAACATGAATTTTTTCTTCAAATATACATATTTCTATATTTCATTTTTTGAATCCATAAGCTCTTTGATGTTTACGTTTTTTTAAGAGGAAAATTATTGTTTTTGCTTAGAATTGCTTTCCAAAAAGTAAAGTTTTGATGTTTTAAGAAAATTAATTTTGACTATTATAGGATAGCTTTGTTTTAATTTGAACCGAAAATAGATATCTAAAAAATGTAAAGTACTGAAATGTAGAATTGTACAAGTTGATAATTAAAAATAAATGTTAAAAATTATTTCAATTTTGAAGATGATGGTTAATTATAATAAATACATTTGTTAACACTAAGGTAACATTAGCCTTAGCGGACTTATTTAATTTTGCAGTCGTAAAATACAAAGAATGGAAAATATATACATTTTAATGCTTATTGCATTGGTGACCTTGGCAATTATTGATTTAGTTGTTGGCGTTAGTAATGATGCAGTTAATTTTTTAAATTCAGCAATTGGATCGAAAGTAGTATCCATGCGAACTATTATGATTGTTGCCAGTTTGGGGATTGCCATTGGAGCAATTTTTTCAAGTGGAATGATGGAAGTTGCCAGAAAGGGAATTTTTAATCCCGGTGAATTTTATTTTGATGAAATCATGATAATTTTCATGGCTGTTATGGTTACTGACATTCTGCTACTAGATTTTTTTAACACGCTAGGTATGCCTACGTCAACTACAGTTTCAATTGTATTTGAATTATTGGGTGCAGCAGTAGTAATGGCATTATTAAAAATAGCCTCTTCTGAAACAGAAACTTTATCCAATTTATCGCAATATATCAACTCTAGTCAAGCTATGACCATTATTTTTGGCATACTGCTTTCGGTAGTCGTCGCTTTTAGCATTGGTGCAATTGTTCAATATGTATCTCGTTTATTATTGACTTTTAATTTCGAGACAAAGCCAAAAATTTATATTTCTATTTTTAGCGGAGTAGCTCTAACAGCAATTACGTATTTTATTTTTATCAAAGGTTTAAAAGGTATTTCATATTTCGACAATTTTGAACTATTTTTAGAAGAACATAGGTTTACAATTATCGCTGGATCTGCTGTTTTATGGACTAGCTTATCTTTTGTATTAACCAAGTTTTTAAACGTTAATCTGTTTAAAATAATTATTTCGGTTGGTACATTTTCGCTTGCCCTTGCCTTTGCAGGAAATGATTTGGTAAATTTTATTGGTGTGCCGATGGCAGCTTGGAATTCTTATGAAGCATGGCATGGTTCCGGAGTGGCGGCAAATGAATTTAGTATGGAGGTTCTTGCCGGCAAGGTGCCTACACCAACATTATATTTATTTATTTCTGGTTTGATTATGGTTGTTACTCTTTGGTTTTCTTCGAAAGCAAGAAAAGTTGCTGCTACAGAAGTGAATTTGGCACGTCAAGATGAAGGACATGAGCGTTTTCAACCAAATACTTTGTCCAGATTTATTGTAAGAATAACGGTTAGTTTAAGTGGCTATACAGAAAACATTATTCCTGCCTCGTTACAAGAAAAAATTGATAAAAAATTCAAAAAACCAGTAGTTACTATTTCGAAGAATAAAGTTTATGAAATGCCTGCTTTTGATGCCATTCGTGCTTCAACGAACTTAATGGTTGCAGGTATTTTGATTTCCATAGCAACTTCTTATAAATTACCATTATCTACAACCTATGTTACTTTTATGGTGGCGATGGGTACCTCATTAGCCGATAGAGCTTGGGATCGTGAAAGTGCTGTATATAGGGTAGCCGGAGTTTTAAATGTAATTGGAGGCTGGTTTATTACAGCAATTGTTGCCTTTGTAACAGCAGGAATTTTTGCTTATTTAATTCATCTTGGTGGAATTGCGGCAATTGGATTAATCTTAACTCTCGTATTCTTTTTAATTATTAAGAATTTCATTAAACACAAAAATGAAGAAAAAGAGAAAGCAACAAGTCGTCAAATTAAGCGATTAGATTTGATTAATGTTAATGAAGTAATTGAAGAAACGTCTCAACATATATCTGAAATCGTTAAACGGGTAAGCAAGTTATATTCCAACGTCGTTCAAGATTTATCAACGCACGATTTGAATAAATTAAAGAAAACAGATAAACATGTAAGTAAATTGAATAACGAAGTAGATGCGTTAAAAGATGAAGCTTTTTATTTTATTAAATCTCTAGACGAAAAGTCTGTAGAGGCAAGTCGATTTTATATTGTGATCATGGGGTATTTACAAGATATTTCACAATCGATCAGTTATATTTCAAAGGCAAGTTATAAGCATGTGCACAATAACCATAAAAACTTGAAAAAAGAACAAATCAAAGATTTAAAAAATATTGATAAAGAGTTATCAGAAATGCTTAGTGATATTCAAAATATTTTTGACAATAGAGCATTTGATAATTTGGGAAAAATCATTTCTGAAAAACAAAGCTTATTCAATGATGTGACGGAGTCTATTGAAAAACAGATTGGTAGAATAAGAACGGAAGAAAGTAGCCCAAAAAACTCAACACTGTATTTCGGTAATTTATTAGAAACCAAAGATTTGATTTCGGCTATTATGAATTTGTTAGAATTATACCAAGATTTTCATTTAAGCATGAAAAAGGAAAATATGAAGCAATAATAGCACTCTTTATTTTAAACAAAAAACCCTGTAAATAATTAATTTATAGGGTTTTTTGTTTAAAGAATTTTACGATTTAAACAGCGGTTTAAAAGCGCTCCAATGGTGGTAAAATAAAATGATAGCAATAATTGTGAGAACAATACCTGGTAAAATTCCAGCCATGGCTAGAAAAAGGTGAAACAATACAATGTTTACCAATACCGGAGCAATTAAAACCAAGGCCAGCGGCACCCATTTGTTTGTTAAAAAAAGAATTCCGGTAATTACTTCAACAAGAGCAACAAGTTTAAATAAATAACCGGTTTCCATCATTGCTCCCATGAAGTTACTTGCTCCTTCTGGCATGCCTTCCGGAGCTGGTAAAAAATTAAAAAATTTGTTGGCTCCAAAAACCAACATTGCTAATCCTAATACAATTTGTAATACTTTAATTAATTTTGAATTCATAATTTTATGTTTTAAAGGTTTGATATGTAAGACGTAACAATAAAAATAACTTACAATTGGTAACATAGGTAGCAAAATAAAATTAATTTTTTACGTCACTTTGTCCTATTAAAAAAATGGCACGCATATTGCATTTTTTACTGTAAACGATTATAAATTTAAAAAATAAAGATGACAGAATTATTGACCAAAGAAACATTTTTAAAAAAAGTGTTCAATTTCGAAGAAAATAAAGAGTGGAAATTTGAAGGAAACAAACCATGTATCATTGATTTTTATGCCGATTGGTGTGGTCCTTGTAAAATGGTTGCTCCAATTTTAGAAGAATTATCAGAGGAATATAAAGGTAAAGTTGATATTTATAAAGTAGATACGGAAGTGGAACAAGAACTTTCTGCGGCTTTCGGAATCCGAAGTATTCCATCGATGCTTTTTTGCCCGGCAGAAGGAGAACCTCAAATGGCGCAAGGCGCATTGCCAAAACATAACTTAGAACAAGTAATAAGTGATGTTTTGAAAGTTGAGAAATAAGTAAAAGTCAAATTAGAATGTATAAAAGCCGATGTTTGTTAAAACAAACATCGGCTTTTAACGTATAGTTTACTTTTATTAATAGCATTTGTTTTATTTTTGTTTCATTAATCGAGAAAGATGAAAACCTTCATTGCTTATTTTTTCCTTTTGACCATTTTTGCTTGCACTTCTTGTAGCGATTCTGAACCTACTCCCGAACCTGAAATAGAAATTCCCGAAGAAGCGCCAAAATTTTATTATGGTGCAGATCTATCCTATGTCAATGAAATGGAAGATTGTGGTGCTGTGTATAAAGACAGTGAAAATAATACAAAAAACCCGTATCAAATATTTAAAGAAGCCGGTGCAAATTTGGTTAGAGTTCGACTTTGGCATAATCCAGAATGGACAAACTATTCCGATTTTGAAGATGTGAAAAAGACCATCCGTAAAGCAAAAGAACAAAAAATGATTGTGTTGCTTGATTTCCATTATTCCGATACATGGGCAGATCCCTCGGTGCAAAAAATTCCTGCAGCTTGGGAACGTCAAATAGAAAACAAAGAAGCCTTAGGTAAATTATTGTACGATTATACCTATAAAACTCTGAAAGATCTAAACGATGCCGATTTATTACCCGAAATGGTGCAAGTTGGTAATGAAACAAATCCAATGATTTTGCAAGGGGAAGAATTAGTTTGGCCAATTGATTGGGAAAGAAATTCGTATTTAATTAATCAAGGCATAAAAGCGGTTAGAGATATTTCTAAGGATACCGATAAAAAAGTAGAGGTCATGCTCCATATTGCGCAGCCCGAAAACGGAATCTGGTGGTTTAAAGAGGCAACAGCAAATGGGATCACTGATTTTGATTGGATAGGTTTATCGTATTACCCGATTTGGTCAGATTATAAATTAAATGACGTTGGATCTGCTTTAAAAGAATTGGTTGATACCTATAAAAAACGTTTGATGGTCGTAGAAACTGCTTATCCGTTTAGCCTAGAAAACAAAGATACCGCCAATAATATTTTAGATACTAATGCCCTGATTTCGGGTTATCCTGCAACAGAAAAAGGGCAGTTGGATTATTTGAATAAATTAGCAGAAATCATCAAAAATTCTGGTGGTGAAGGATTGATTTATTGGGAGCCGGCTTGGGTTTCAACCGATTGCAGTACCCTTTGGGGAAAAGGTTCTCATTGGGAAAATGCGGCGCTTTTCGACTTTAATAACAAAGCAAATTTGGGCATGCAATTTTATAATGGCTCCTTAATAAAATAGATTTTAATAAGATTTTTATAATGACTTTTACAACAAAATTGAACCGATTTCTGTCACTTATTATCGTTGTTATTTTATTCCCTCACGGGGAAATTATGGCGCAAAAAAGAGAAATTATTATATTAGAATCCGATTGGAAATTTCAAAAAGGAAACTCAGAAAATGCTTTTGAAGTTAATTTTGACGATTCAAAATGGCAAAACGTCACTGTGCCACATGATTGGGCAATTTATGGGCCTTTTGACAAAGAAATTGATAAACAAGAAGTGGCAATCGTGCAAAACGGAGAAAATGTTGCTACAGAAAAAACAGGCAGAACAGGTTCTTTACCGCATATTGGTACCGCCTGGTACCGCAATAAATTTACCATTCCGAACTATGAAAGTGGTAAGAAAATGATCTTGCTTTTCGAAGGCGCCATGAGTGAGCCTCAGGTTTATTTGAATGGTAAAAAAGTTGGAGAATGGGCATATGGTTATAGTTATTTTTATTTCGATGTTTCGGAATTTATTTTGAAAGGAGAAAATACTTTAGCAGTTCAATTAACGAATAAAGAATTTTCTTCCCGATGGTATCCTGGAGCTGGTTTGTATCGAAAAGTACGTCTTATTGTAAAAAATAAAGAGAGTATCGATCAGTGGGGAACTTTTATTACAACTCCTTTTATCAGTAAGGAAGAAGCTCAGGTTACGATTAAAACAAAGGCATCCGGAGCGAATATGGAGTTGGTTACGACAATTTTTGATGCAAAAGGAACCAGAATTGCAACCAATAAAACAGCAGAACAATTTGGAAAAAACTTTGAGCAAAATATAAAAGTCTCAAACCCGAAATTATGGAGTCCGGAATCTCCCTATTTATATACAGCTGTTTCTCAAATTTTTGTTGGAACAGAATTGAAAGACGAACTTACTACCACTTTCGGAATTAGAGAAATACAATATGAACCTGACAAAGGGTTTAGTTTAAATGGAGATATTAGAAAATTCAAAGGTGTTTGTTTGCATCATGATTTAGGTCCTTTAGGAACAGCTGTTAATAAAGCAGCCTTAAAAAGACAATTAACTATTTTAAAAGATATGGGGTGCGATGCGATTCGAAGTTCTCACAATATGCCATCTTTAGAACAATTAGAACTATGCGATGAAATGGGTTTTTTATTTTTGGCAGAGAGCTTTGATGAATGGGCAATACCGAAAGTAGAAAATGGCTATAACCGTTTCTTTGAAGAATATGCCGAAAAAGATGTTGTCAATTTAGTGCAAGCAACTCGAAATCATCCTTCTATTGTGATGTGGAGTGCCGGAAATGAGGTGCCAGATCAATGGGGCGAAGAAGGTGTGAAACGTGCCAAATGGTTGCAAGATATTTTTCATAGAGAAGATCCAACTCGTCCGGTAACGGTAGGAATGGATCAAGTACAAAATACTATGGAATCCGGTTTTGGAGCATTGTTAGATATTCCAGGTTTGAATTACAGATTGCATTTGTATGAGGAGGCTTTCAAGAAATTCCCACAAGGTTTTATTTTAGGTTCAGAAACTGCTTCAACAGTTAGTTCGAGAGGAATTTATAAATTTCCTGTGGTACAGGAAAAAATGAAACAATATGATGATTTTCAATCTTCATCGTATGATTTAGAAGCTTGTAGCTGGTCTAATGTTCCTGATGAAGATTTTGCGTTGCAAGATGATAAACCTTGGGTAATTGGCGAATTTGTTTGGACAGGTTTTGATTATTTAGGAGAACCAACACCTTATGACGAAAGCTGGCCTTCACGAAGTTCTTATTTTGGGATTTCAGATTTGGCAGGTTTGCCGAAAGATAGGTTTTATTTGTACAGAAGTCGTTGGAATACAAATGACGAAACCTTACATATTTTACCGCACTGGAACTGGAAAGGGAGAGAAGGCGAAACAACACCGGTTTTCGTCTATACCAATTATGATAGCGCAGAACTTTTTGTCAATGGGAAAAGTATGGGAATTCAAAAAAAGAATGATGCAACACCACAAAACAGATATCGCTTAATGTGGATGGATGTAAAATATGAACCCGGAACATTAAAAGTTGTTGCTCTTGACGAAAATCGACAACCTATTTCTGAAAAGGAAATTAGAACAGCAGGTAAACCACATAAAATCGTAATGAATGCTGATAGAAAAACCATCAAAGCCGATGGAAAAGACCTATCGTACATAACCGTATCGGTAGTAGATAAAAACGATAATCCTTGTCCGACAGCTACAAATCAATTAAAATTTAAAGTAAAAGGAGCAGGGGTCTACAGAGCTGCATGTAACGGAGATGCGACTTCATTAGAGCTTTTTCATAAACCTACAATGAAATTGTTTAGTGGAAAATTAGTTGTTTTGGTACAAGCAACAAAAGAAGTAGGTTCGATCGAATTATCAGTTTCCGGTAAAGGACTCATAAGTGAAAAATTACACATAAATTCTACCGATTTAGAATAAAAGACGCGAAAAAATTACTTCTTTCGCGTCTTATTTTATGGTTTAATTGATTTTATATCAAATCATTAGCAATTAAATATTCTCCAATTTGAATGGTATTGGTTGCAGCTCCTTTTCTTAAGTTATCGGCAACAATCCATAAATTTAAGGTCTTTGGCTGTGATTCATCTCTACGGATTCTTCCAACAAAAACTTCATCTTTATTATGCGCATAAATTGGCATTGGATACGTATTTGTATCTAAATTATCTTGAACAATTACACCAGGCGTTTCACTCAATAATTTACGAACATCTGCTACATCAAAATCATTTTCAAATTGCACATTTACAGCTTCCGAATGTCCTCCGGCTGTCGGAATACGAACCGCAGTTGCAGTTACAGAAAACGAATCATCATTTAAAATTTTCTTTGGTTCTTTTACCAATTTCATTTCTTCTTTGGTGTAACCATTATCTAAAAACACGTCACATTGAGGTATCGCATTTCGATTGATCGGATAATGATATGCCATTTCCCCTTTAATACCTTTGGTTTCATTTTCTAATTGCTCTACTGCTTTTATACCGGTTCCTGAAACGGATTGATAGGTCGAAATAACCATGCGTTTCATTTTATATTTTTTGTGTAAAGGTGCCAAAGCCATGACTAGTTGAATGGTTGAACAGTTTGGGTTTGCAATAATTTTATCTTCTTTGGTTAAAACATTTCCGTTAATTTCTGGAACAACTAATTTTTTGGTTGGATCCATTCTCCATGCAGAAGAATTATCGACTACGGTCGTGCCAACTTCTGCAAATTTTGGAGCCCAAATTTCCGATGTCGTTCCTCCAGCAGAAAATAAGGCAATATCCGGCTTTTGATTTACAGCATCTTGCAGCCCGATTACCTTGTAATCTTGTCCTTTATAAGAGATGGTTTTTCCAACCGATTTTTCTGAGGCGACAACTAATAATTCCGTTATCGGAAAATTTCTTTCCGCTAAAACTTCTAACATAACAGTTCCTACCATTCCGGTAGCACCAACTACAGCTAATTTCATTTTAAATAAATTTTAAATTTTGAAGTCGCAAAGATTGCGAATTTTTTACTCTTGAAAGCAAGTAAATATCAGGTTTTTATACAAATTGTTTAATTTTTGTCAAATAACGATTCCAATAGTTAAAATTTAACAGGTCAATAAAGATTAAATAATATGTTGTAATTTTGCAAATTCCAATTAAAAACGGAAATAATACAAACTAAATGGTTACAAACAGCGAGAATAAGATTGAGTTAATGGCACCTGCA
>RCMY010004180.1_pt1 | contig 13219 bp, 11 predicted proteins | sample 2041341 | NCBI WGS metagenome assembly RCMY01 (sample SAMN09708234, study PRJNA481090) | Marine sediment metagenome, whole genome shotgun sequencing project. | reverse complement strand
TACAGACTTTCACAGGCAAACGTGACTGCCTGTTTCAGGTCTTCAGGCAACTCGTCAAAGACCTTGCTGTTAACGCCGCATTCCTCAGCAGAAGACGGCTCGCCCACACCGGGCCAATAGTAGTTCTTGGCAACCTGATAGAATCCCAGCGCCGAGTCAGACCACGGACCAATAAATTCACCGGCATCAAGAGCGCCGGTTTGCAGTGCCTGGAACATGGCGGGGCCACTCATGGCTTCGGCTGCCATGCCCAGTTTGGTCGCCATTTCAGAGGCAAGACCGGTGGTGCGGTATTTCATGCCTTTCAGATCTTCGACAGACTTGATCTCATCACGGAACCAGCCTGCCCACTGCGGACCCGAATTGCCACACAGGAAAGGCTTGATACCGAATCGCCCATACATCTCGTCATAGAGAGCCTGACCGCCTCCATGCGCCATCCAGCCAAATTGCTCATCGGCGCGAAGGCCGAAGGGTTGTGATCCGAACAGGAGAATGCCTTTCGACTTGGACCCCCAGTATGAAGGCACCGCGTGATACAGCTCTGCCGTGCCTTCGGTTACCGCGTCGAATACACCCGGACCGGGTACAAGTTCTCCTGCAGCGTAGAGTTTGACTTCGATGCGTCCACCAGACAAAGCGCCGTGATCCGGTCAGCCAGCATCTGGGCGGCAACACCCGGTCCCGGCAAGTTCTTTGGCCATGCCGTTACCAGCTTCCACTTGCGAACGTCCTGAGCGATTACCGGTGCAGTGATAGTAGCTGTAGACGCTACTGCCGCGCCCACCAAACCAGCTTTCACAAATTGTCGTCTCTTCATGGTGCTCCTGATCCTGTTGAACTTGCCTTATCGGACTGGAGCTATCATATGTGTATACATATATTTTTGGCAACGATTATGCGAAAAGAACAGGAAAATGCCGATTCAGGCCTTATGCAGCGCGCTAATCATGACCGGTAAAGTGCCCTTATATTGCCGAAAACTATCGTTGTGCCCATACGTAACCACTTGGCAGACTACTGCGTATAGCAACAATTGATATTCCGCTGAGCAATACGGCAATCAGGAGGGCCATCATGTAGGAACCTGTCTGATCAAATAACCAACCACTTATCCAAGGCCCCAATAGTCCGGCCAGACCCCAAGCCGTAAACACTTGGCCATAGATCCTCGGTGCCGCCAATCCACCGAAAACATCGGCGACTGCCGCCGGATACACGGCGATGATCGCACCGTAGCAGTAGCCCACCAGACCGAGACCAATGAACACGACAACCCACACAGTTCCCAGTGGCCAAGCCAGCAGTAGAAGGCCAATCGATGTGAATAGTGGGAGCCAGCGAAGTAGGACACGACTGGACAATCGATCTGCGAAGTACCCCGCGCTGAAGCCGCCCAACATATTCCCGACCGCGACAGCCATTGTTGCCCAAGTAGCCGAGCTTGCATCAAGACCCATCCAGGCCGCAATCCCATAGGCGTGGCCAATGACCATTAACCCAGCAGCGACCGCGCTACCATACGCAACCCACATTAGTACTCGCGCGCGTTTGAGAATCGGCGATAATGCTTGAATTGCTGAAGCTGGCTCACTTTCGTAGCGTGCTTTAGACCATCGGACCAGTGCAGCGGCAGCTAGCGACACAACTAAAACGATCGCACTCATGACCTCCAGAGCCAACGCATTGCCCCCTCGGCCAATAAGAAATACAAACAACAGTGGAGAGGCAGTAGCCCCGACGGCATAGAATGCGGTCACCAGCCCCATTGCAAGACCACGACGGGCTGTAGCTGCCTGACCCGACAGCTGCAGGGCGTATCCGTAACCCAAGCCATTGGCACCGCCAAAAACCAAGCCATAGGTGAGATACAGCGAGGCGAGCGATGACCCGCCAGCCGACAATGCCAACCCCAATGCCGCAACCATACCGACTGTCGCAAAAATAGCGAACGGCGGTAGTCGCTGATACACGCGGTGCCCAAAGAGCACGGCTACGGTCAGTGCAAGCAAGGCGGCTGAATATATGAGGCTGACACTGGCGCGATCTGCGCCTTGCAACCTCTCCCATTCTGGGATGAAAACAGAGAATGCGTGAATTGAACCTAGCACCGCGCTCAATGCAGCCGATGCGGCAATTGTGACGTTACGGCGAAGTTCGCTCATTGTAGTAATCACATCGGTGTTGTTGCCAGATACCCCCTTCCAACTTAGCATCGTATAATTCGATTCGACACTGGAAACTCGGCCAGGAAGCTAGTGGTCATATAGCTGACGAAAACGGATGGTCGGTTCTTGTCAGTGGCCCGACCTCATATCTAAGGGAATTTGCTGCAAACCGGACACATTTCTACTTGTTGCTAACAGTCCTGCCATCGCGGCCGGAGGTATCGTAACGGTGCGGTCCACAGCGGATTTCTATCCCCTTATCGCCCTATCGCCTGTGCGTTGGATGCCCACGGCCGCTTGAATATGCGGGCATACGAATCTTAGCTTGCGGCGAGTCAGCACCACAAGTTGGCAGGTTTGCTTAATCGATGACCCAGCAGCCTTCCTCGCCGGGATTCGGACAGAAAACCAGTTTCAGATCGCAGAAATCGAGGTCCGGATCCTCGACATTGGAGCAATCCCAGAAAGTGCCGACGTAAGGAGCAGAAGTGGTGCCGTCGTTTCCCGGAATTTTCGCGATCTGAAAGTCCTCGATGGAAGCACCGCGCATGAGCGCGATCCTTGGCACATCACGCGAACCAATCAACGCTTGCGGCACAGCGGCATCTGGTGCCGCAATTACTATGCTTGTGTGCGAAAACAAAACGACCGCTGTCGTCGCAGCACCGATAGCAATAGTGAACTGTTTCATCGAATTTGGCATCTTGACTACTCCGCTAATATGAGCCCTTTTGGACATGTTGGGTTTGTCGTTATAGTCTTCCCATATTCATGTACCGACGGCGCAAGCAAAATATCAATCCGCTTGATGCATCGAATAGCAAAACACAGTGAGACGATGGAGAAAACCGTAAGGCGGTTTCTCTCTGTGTCCTAACGTACTCAAAGTCAGCAGAGGCGTATATGGTAAAACTCACAGAGCAAGAAATACAAACATTGATATGCTGATATACATATGTACGTCAATCAGCCATGATCCGCTCGAATCCATCGAGTGACAGATCCTCAGCACCGCTGTTTCCTGTTGCACCACACAGGGCGCAGAAATTGACCACAACAAATTTGCTAGCGGCACACGCCTGCATCGGCATCGCCAACCTGGACATCGACGCTGCTGATGCCTTGAAATTCTGCCTGTGTCTGGCTTATTGGAATAATGCCGTAGTGATATATCCGGTTAGTCTCAGGAACGGTATCGAGAAAGCTCACACCCGTTGTGAATGCGAGAAATTCACCATCACGGTGGATTTCATAACCGCGCAGTTCGGACGTATCCGGACGATCCCAGAATAATTCCAGCAACTTGCCACCATAGACCGATGCGGTCAGACCCGTTGGCGTATGCGGCCGATCAGGTACCTGGTAATCGCCGGTGCCGCCCGGGTCGCTATAGCGATTTGCCGTATCGACAGTGATCGCCTCTGACAAATCCCCTGTTGACCCGTCGACCTGCACGCGTCTGACCGTGTAGACCACAGGCACACCAGCTTGTAATTCGGTATCTATAAAGCTCGAAGCATTGGGCGTGAAGGCGAATACTTCACCATCGCGTAAAATTTCATGACCGGCAAATGCTATGTGTATATTATCTGGAAAATCCCAGAAAAGCTCTACTGTGCTGTCGGAATAGATTTCTGCGCGCAAACCAGTTGTGGTGTCAATAGTGAAATCACCGGAGTCTACCCCGGGAATTGGCAACAACTCCTGACGTCCCCAGCATTCAACACTAGCTGCGCTGTTCACCGCACAGATATTCAAACCATTGACGGCTAGTGCCGTGTATCCAGGCGTGTCGGGAATCTTGTCCAGAACATCCTGAAAACTGCTACTGGGGTTGTTGGAATAGGTAATCCGGCAGTGAATTCTGCCATCAACGTCCAAGCCACAAAATTCTGCATATGGCCCAGTATCCGGTGTACCACTGACCGTCATATCAAAGTCGATGAACGGACCACCTTCGGCAATAGGAAAATCGAGACCCCAGCATTGCACACTGCCATCCAGCAACAAGGCACAACTTGCGCTTCTACCAGCAACCACTTGTTGCGCTGCAGGTAACTCATCTGGTGGCGACGCCGTGCCCGAATCATTTGCACCCCAGCATTCAACAGTGCCATTGATGGTTAGTGCACAGGTATCTTGCTCCGACACAGATACCTCAATGAATGTGCCCTCTGGTGCTGCAAGACGATTATTTGTCGATAAACCCCAGCACTCGATAGCGCCTGCGTTATTGATCGCGCAAGCATGTGCCTCACCTGCCGACACAGAATGATAGGGTGCGCCGTTGGAGGGTGCCTGCAATTGCCCGTGCCCATCATCACCCCAGCAGCGTAGAAATCCGTCGGATTGAACCGCACAGGCAAAGTCGTTACCCACCGATACATTCACCACCGGCGGCATATCATCGGGGAGTTCGAATCGCGGAACGATGTGACGAACCGGGCATGACAGACTGCCATCGAACCGCAATCCACAGGTGATGTCATTACCTATTTCAACATCGATGAAATCGCTACTGGATTGAGCGAAGACAGCACTGCTTGCAAAACCAACGCATAGCAACACTAGCGATGCGTACAACGTTCGATTCAGCTTCATGGCGAGATGTTATCGAGTCGATTTGATCAACGATAGCAAACCCAGGTGCGGTATACCACTGCTGAAATATCTCGTTTGCGACAAGAACCTACAGATCAATCGTCATCCGGTAACCCGCTGCATAAACCAGTTGAACGAAAGTGATCGTCGCACCTTGGGTATTGCGGGTCGTGCGTTCAGCATTGAACAGTGCAGCCTGACTTTCACACGCAAGCACCTCAGCTTCATGATCGTTCGCATTACTGGCCCCCAATACCAGATCACCACCGCTGAAAGGGACGTTTTCCACCAGCCATTCGTTCGGGCTTTGGCTTGCAAAATCGGCGTTCTGCGCGGCAGGCACCACATCAATATCTATCCAGCGTTTTTCCAGGACGTAGGGACGCTCGTTGGCACTATGAATGGTGCGCATGCACAACACCCTGACATCCTCAGAGATCTTCATTTTTTCCCTGATCAACCGCGATGGTCGTACCAGGCGCCGACTGAGTAACTGATACCCATAGTCCAGACCTAGTTGTTCGACCTGTTGCCGGATGACAGGGATATTGAAAGTTGCCTTGCGTTCGGGATGTATGACGACTCGAGTTCCACCGCGCCTACGCCGCTCAAGCAATCCATCATCGGCAATGGCTTGCAAAGCTCGATTGACAGTCGTTCGGGCACAGCCGAATTCGGTTGCCAGGTCCGCTTCGCTGGGCAGTAATTCGCCAGGTTTCCAGACTCGGGTATGCAAGCGTTGCAGAACTTCTGCCTGCACATCCATCCAGCCATTGATCAAGGACTTGTTCAGAAGAGTATTCCTGAGTATTCAGTACCCAATTCGCAAAGTTCAGTATACGCATGTAGCAGAGAGGGTATGACAGTGACTTGACAAAACCTTATTGTCCATACATATTTACCGTGGATACCTCTGAAACCAACGTCCATGCGCCTCGCCAACTGCACGATCGCAACCCTTGACCACGAAGTGCCCTATGGACTGATCGAAAAGGGTTCGGTGATTATCGAGGACAAGAAAATTCTCTGGACAGGTCCTGACGATCAGCTACCTGGACACTACGCCAATCATGCCACGGAAGATCTTGAGGGACGGCTTGTTACTCCCGCATTTATCGATTGCCATACACATATCGTGCACGGTGGTCATCGCGCCGTTGAATTCGAAATGCGACTTGAGGGCGCCAGTTACGAAGAGGTGGCGCGTGCCGGCGGCGGCATAGTCTCCACAATGCGTGCAACCCGCGCTGCGAGTGTCGAGCAATTGATCCAGTCCGCCCTGCCACGTGTGGACGCTTTGCTGGCAGAAGGGGTTTGCGTTTTGGAAATCAAGTCAGGTTATGGACTTGACCTTGCTACGGAGATTGCCATGCTGCGGGCAGCGCGTGCTATCGAAACCATCAGGCCTGTGCGCGTACGAACCAGTTTTCTTGGCGCGCACTCAGTGCCTCCCGAGTACAAGGATCGCGCCGACGAATACATCGATGAAATGTGCATACCAACACTGCGCGCAGCCCATGCGGAAAAGCTGGTCGATGCGGTTGATGGATTCTGCGAAGGTATTGCGTTCAGCCCAGAGCAAATAGCCCGGGTATTTGATGAAGCAGCCAGACTGCAATTGCCGATCAAATTGCACGCGGAGCAGCTTTCGCATATTGGCGGTACGGCCCTGGCGGCGAGCCGCGGCGCGTTGTCAGCCGATCATGTGGAGTATGCCAATGATGATGACGCGCGCCTCATGGCAGCATCCGGGTGTATTGCGGTTTTGTTGCCGGGTGCGTTCTATACCATACGCGAAACACAATTACCGCCAATAGAGTGCTTTCGTGCGCACGGGGTACCCATGGCGTTGGCCACCGACTGCAATCCAGGATCATCCCCCGTCACCTCCTTGTTGCTGGTCATGAACATGGCATGTACCCTCTTCCGCATGACGCCCTCGGAAGCGTTGGCAGGCGTCACCCGCCACGCGGCGGCTGCGTTGGGCTTGCACGATACCGGTATCATCAGGGCAGGCTTGAGAGCCGATCTGTCAATCTGGGATGTCGAGCACCCGGCTGAACTGTCCTATCGGGTGGGCACTAACCTGTTGCAACGTCGGATATTTGCAGGCGTCTGATGCGACTGATTGCCCCTTCGGAATTCAAGACAACGCGCTGGAAGAATGGCAAGGGCGTAACAACCGAACTGGCTATCAGCGAAGCCGGCACGCTTGCCGATTTTGACTGGCGAATCAGTATGGCCACTGTGGTTGAGGATGGCCGCTTTTCGGATTTCTCAGGCTTTGCTCGCGTCCTTGTTCTACTTGACGGAGCAGGAATGTGCTTGCTTCATGAATCGGCGGAGGGCCAGCGTACTACAAACCACCTTGAAAACACGCTGGATTTAGCGGAATTCGATGGAGGCAGCAGGACGACGGCAATTCTCACCGGTGGACCCATTACTGATTTCAACGTCATGGCAAAGATCGGATATTGGCATGCAACCGTACAGATTGTTCAAGAAGACGACAAACTGACATTGGAGCGCTCACTGAAGTCGTTTGTTTACAGTGCCGTGGGTAAGACCCGATTGCTGCCCCCGGACCCTGAAGCGGCATGGGAGTTGCCACAAGGTCATTTACTGCAGCTTGAGGCAGGTGATTATTCGATGCTTGCCATCAAGAGTCGCGGTTGCATTGTTATGCAGATTCGCCCCTTCGTCAGCTAACAGCTTGCAGAGTTTTCATGACTTCGCGATAACGTTGCACGATAGTGTCACGGTGTTTATGCTGCCCGGCTGTAACCTGGTGTCGCCCCGCTGACCAGACCTCCTTCACCATGCGATCGTCACCGGAAAAAATGAAGGTATCGAGTACGGTATCACCTGTTTTTCCTTCCAGATCAGGGTGCTGTCCATCCAGTGCTATAAGATCAGCCCATTGCCCTGTTTCAATTTTGCCGGATTGACGGCCAGCCGCCTGCGCACCGCCTCGAACGACTTCATCGTAAAGTCGTCTACCAGTGGAGTACTCTAACGTTGCCAGTGCTGCCCGGGAGTGATCGCGCAAACGCTGTGAATAGTCGAGTGTGCGTAGCTCTTCACTCAGCGAAATACGGACATTGGAGTCGGAACCGATACCAATGGAACCGTTCTGATTCAGATAGTTCACGCCATCAAAGATACCATCACCCAGACTGGATTCAGTAATCGGACACAGGCCGGCAACCGCTCCGGTGCGAGCCAAAGCCTGTGTTTCGAACGCCTGCATCTGCGTGCAGTGGATCAGGCACCAGCGGCTGTCAACCTCGGCATTTTGCAACAGCCATTCAACGGGTCTTGCACCCCATGCATCTTTAACTTCATCCACTTCAGCGATTTGCTCGGCTATGTGCATGTGAAAAGGCGCCTCTGGCGCAATTGCCAGCAATTCGGGCAAGCTCTCGCGAGCAACCGCTCTCAGACTATGTGGGGCAACTCCGATCAGGGAGTCGGCGGGCAAACAACGGATGGCTTGTTCGGCCTGCGCCCACAGTCTGGCGTAACTGGACAAGTCAGTTCCAAAACGACGTTGCCCTTCACTTAATGCACGCTGGTCACAACCACCAAACTGATAGTGCACGGGCAACAAGGTCAGGCCGATGCCCGATGTCTGCGCAGCCGCTGCGATTCGCGTTGCCAGTTCCGCGGGGTTATCGTATTCCCTGCCACCGGACTGGTGATGAACATAATGGAACTCGACGTTAGTAGCGTAGCCAGCCTCCAGCATTTCCATTTGTACAAACGCCGCAATGGCCTCCATGTCATCGGGTTGCAAGCGATCCAGGAAGCGATACATCAGGCGTCTCCAGGTCCAGAAGGAATCTTTCGGGTCTGGACCACGCCGCTCAGTCAAACCCGCCATGGCCCGTTGAAAGGCGTGGCTGTGCAGATTCGCGGGAGCCGGCAGTAGAACTTGTACGTATGTGTCAGCCGGCTTCTGATCCCTGTCAGGAATCTCGCCGACGGCTTTGTCAATGGGCTCGCTGAGAGGCTGTACAAAACCGATTCGTCCATCATCCGTCAAACCCACGCGCACATCCGATGCCCAGCCATCGGGAAGTAGTGCCTGGGCTGCGTGAATTATCTTCATTGTGATGTCACTCTCGACTTGACATTTTTAATATGTATGGACATATTTACACCATTGGTCTTCAACTGGCAAGTTCATCATGAGTATCATTCTCGTTCCTGGTTCGACCACCCTCGCCACGTTGGAGCAACTCTGGCGGGAAGGCCTGGCCCCTTCACTGGATGCTTCCGCGCGGCCGGCCATGCAAGCGGCCGCCGACCTGGTTGCACAGGCTGCGGCTGGTGATACGGCTGTTTATGGTGTCAATACGGGCTTTGGAAAACTGGCCAGTCTGAAGATCGAGCCAGCCGATACCGCGACCTTGCAACGCAATCTGGTGTTATCCCACTGCTGCGGTGTCGGTGAAGCACTGGATATTCCCACAACACGCCTGATGATGGCGTTGAAGCTGTTGTCGATAGGTCGTGGCGCATCCGGTGTCTCGCTGGATACAGTGGATCTTGTTGAAGCCATGCTGGCCAATGGAGTAACCCCGGTTGTCCCTGTGCAGGGGTCAGTGGGAGCCAGTGGCGATCTGGCCCCCCTGGCTCATTTCGCGGCCACCTTGATGGGTGAGGGCCACGCCTTTTTCGGCGATGAAAAACTGAGCTCCGGAGAAGCGCTGAAAAGAGCAGGATTAACCGCCGTCATACTCGGGCCCAAGGAAGGATTAGGGCTGATCAATGGTACTCAATTCTCAACCGCGTGTGCGCTGGCCGGACTGTTCAGAGCCTGGCGAAGCGCAACGGCTTCGACAGTCATAGCCGCCATGTCGACCGATGCCATCATGGGCTCGACTGCCCCCTTGAATCCGGCAATCCACGCACTACGCGGGCATGCCGGACAGATAGTGGTTGCCGATACCATGCGAACACTACTGGATGGCTCGCAGATTCGAGAAAGTCATCGTGAGGGGGATACTCGCGTGCAGGATCCCTACTGTATTCGTTGTCAGCCACAGGTGCTGGGTGCGGCAATCGACTTGTTGGGTTTTGCGGGTAGAACGCTACAGATAGAGGCCAATGCCGTCACTGACAATCCATTGGTTTTGGTGGATAGTGGAGAAATTGTCTCAGGGGGTAACTTTCATGCAGAGCCTGTGGCTTTCGCCGCTGACCAGATTGCCATCGCGATTGCCGAAATCGGCGCTATTGCCCAGCGTCGCGTGGCCTTGATGGTGGACCCGACGCTGTCTTTCGATCTGCCCCCGTTTCTAACTCCGGCACCGGGTCTCAATTCGGGATACATGATTGCCGAGGTCACAACGGCGGCGTTGATGAGCGAGAACAAGCATCTGGCCAACCCCTGCTCCACCGACTCCACTCCCACCTCAGCCAATCAGGAAGATCATGTTTCCATGGCGGCACATGGGGCACGACGCCTGCTCCGGATGAACACCAATCTGACCAACATTCTGGGTATCGAATTGTTGTGCGCCGCGCAGGGTATTGAATGTCGTGCGCCCCTCAAAACCAGTGAACCACTGGCAAGTGCGATTGCTGTACTCCGGTTGAAAGTGCCCAGTCTCACGGTAGATCGTTACCTGGCAGATGATATTGCAGCTGCAGCAGAACTGGTGGAGCAAGGCATCGTCGCCAATGCGGCAGACACAGCTTGCTTATCCACACAGTGAACAGCTGCCTGTCGACTACGCCTTGGCGAAGGCCGAAACATTCCGCAACTTAACGTCGCTCGATCCTGCAATCCCTGAATATCTTGCTAAAGGACTCCTCAACATGACCGATTCCACCACCAGTCAGAACACCACTGCCACTCCCGGCCCACGTCATAACCAACGCATCGTCATGCCGGCCACCGGTAGTGAGATCACCTGCAAAAGCTGGATGACGGAAGCTCCCATGCGCATGCTGATGAACAATCTGCATCCGGATGTGGCTGAAAATCCGCACGAGCTGGTCGTTTATGGAGGTATTGGTCGAGCGGCACGAACCTGGGAAGACTTCGATCAGATCGTGGCCAGCCTGCAGGAGCTGGAATCTGACCAGACACTACTGGTGCAATCCGGTAAGCCCGTCGGAGTATTCCGCACGCATAGTGATGCCCCGCGTGTGCTGATAGCCAATTCCAATCTGGTGCCGCACTGGGCCACTTGGGACCACTTCAATGAGCTCGACAAGAAAGGGCTCGCCATGTACGGGCAGATGACCGCCGGTTCATGGATCTACATTGGCAGCCAGGGCATTGTTCAGGGTACTTACGAGACGTTTGTCGAAGCCGGCCGACAACATTTCGATGGTAATCTGACCGGTCGCTGGATTCTGACTGCTGGTCTGGGAGGTATGGGTGGCGCCCAGCCGTTGGCCGCCGTCATGGCAGGTGCTTGCTGCCTGGCCGTTGAATGTGATGAGACACGGGCCGAGTTTCGACAACGGACCCGGTATGTGGATGAGAAGACGCGTGACCTTGATGAGGCGCTTGCCATGATCGAAGCATGGACTTCTAACGGGGAAGCAAAATCCGTGGCCTTGATAGGCAATGCGGCTGATATCTTCCCTGAACTGGTAAGACGTGGTGTGCATCCGGATATGGTCACCGATCAAACCAGTGCGCACGATCCCCTTCACGGCTATCTGCCACAAGGCTGGACTGTAGCCGAATGGAAAAGCAAGCAGGAAAGCGATCCGAAAGCTGTGGAGAAGGCTGCCCGTGCAAGCATGAAGACGCAGGTGGCTGCCATGGTCGACTTCTGGAATGCAGGAGTACCCACGCTGGACTACGGCAACAACATTCGTCAAGTAGCGTTGGAAGAAGGCCTGGAGAATGCATTTGCCTTTCCGGGCTTTGTACCCGCCTATATTCGCCCTTTGTTTTGCCGAGGTGTCGGACCCTTTCGCTGGGTCGCCCTCTCGGGTGATCCGGAAGACATCTACAAGACCGACGCCAAGGTCAAGGAGATACTCGCCGACGACCAGCATCTGCACAACTGGCTGGATATGGCGCGAGAACGTATTGCCTTCCAAGGTCTACCCGCTAGAATTTGCTGGGTAGGTCTTGGGGTACGCGACAAACTGGGACTGGCCTTCAATGAGATGGTTCGAACCGGGGAGCTCTCGGCGCCAATCGTGATAGGACGTGACCACCTGGACTCGGGCTCGGTTGCCTCACCCAACCGCGAAACAGAGGCGATGCGTGATGGCTCGGATGCGGTATCCGACTGGCCATTGTTGAACGCACTGCTGAACACGGCTTCGGGGGCTACCTGGGTATCAATCCATCACGGCGGTGGCGTAGGCATGGGATTCTCTCAGCATTCCGGCATGGTCATCTGTTGCGATGGCAGTGAAGAGGCTGACAAACGAATTTCTCGCGTACTGTGGAACGATCCCGCCACCGGCGTCATGCGACATGCGGATGCGGGTTATCCGGATGCGTTGGCTTGTGCGCGTGAAAACGGCCTTGATCTGCCAGGCATACTGCGCTAGTCGTACTGTTCAGCGGATCGAATATGGTGCATGCTTTAGTTTTTCTCAGGCCACGAAGAGTCAGTCGCCCATGCAACCGATCCCTCTTAATGCCTTGCGTGTTTTTGAATCGGTGGTGCGACTGGATAGTTTTCGAGCAGCAGCGGATGAGCTGTGTGTCTCGCAGTCGGCCGTAAGCCACCAGATCAGGCATCTGGTGGACTGGTTCGAGAATCCGTTGTTTGATCGTACTGGTAACCGTCCTCGCCCGTTGCCGCACGCACAAGGTCTGGCGTCCTCACTGGAGGGCTCGTTCGTGGATATCAGCCAGGCCTGCCAGCGTGCCCGCCGGCGATCTGATACATCCGCCTTGGTCATTGCGGCCATTCCATCGGTGGCCACGTGCTGGCTCGCCCCTCGTCCGTCCGCATTTCGAAAACGTTTCCCCGGAATCGAGATTCGCATCATTTACGCCTTCCATGGACAGAAAATCGATTTCAGTGAGATTGATCTTGCCTTTGTCTACGCCGAGGATAAGCCACAAAGAGCAGGCACGTGTGCCTATCTTTTCTTGGCAGGCATCAGCGCTCCCGTGTGCAGCCCCAAGGTGTGCGTGCCATAAAGTACTCTAGTCATCTCAGATAAATACGAAATCGATTCTGTGTTCATTTCTCATTCATCATTCGGCGCTATCCGGCAAGCGCATCGCAAAGGCTCAATACAAATATCGTGAAATCAACAGTAGAACAGGATCCTGACCAGGTCCCTGGCCAGGCCCCCGCCTGGATAGCTGTGGATTGGGGCACTTCCAATCTGCGCGTCTGGATCATGAATTCTGTCGATCAACCGTTGCGCTTGCTGGAGTCACCCGCCGGGATGGGGACGCTGGAACCCGCGCAATTCGAACCTATCCTGCTGGCGTTAATCGAACCATTTCT
>RCMY010003814.1_pt1 | contig 13219 bp, 13 predicted proteins | sample 2041341 | NCBI WGS metagenome assembly RCMY01 (sample SAMN09708234, study PRJNA481090) | Marine sediment metagenome, whole genome shotgun sequencing project. | reverse complement strand
GCATCCACAGCCGCACCTTTGATGATGGTCGTGGGCGTCGGTATCTTTGCGATGCCCGTGATTTTGATGACATGGGGCGCACGTTTTGCAGGGCACTGGGGCGAAGAACGCGCCGCAAGCCGTCTGATCTTTGCACCCATCGCAATTGCGATGGCTTCGGTCTATGCCGTAACCCTTTCACCTGGCCCAACATGGCCTGCGAACTTTGGCCTCGGCGGCATGTTCGGCGACACGGTCCTCGCCGTCGTCCTGACCATCCTGCCGTTCGGCACTGGCTTCGCAGTCAAATTGTTCTCACTTTTGTCGGGCATCGCCTTCTTGGCAGTTTTCGCCTTAGTCCTTGGCTGCACCAAAGCCGAGATCAAACGCTTCACGCGCTTCCTCTTGGTTGGCATGATCGTGACCTACGCGGCTATTCTGCGCCTCGTGGGTAAGACTGCCGAAGTCTCGGCAAAAGCCGCCCAAAGCGGCATGGCAACCGTGCAGGCCAAGCGCGAACAGTCGCGCCAGCACCGCGAAGAACTGGCCCTTTATGTCGAGCAAGAAGCGGCAGCACAGCGCCTGATCCCGAACCCCGAGCTCAAGGCACGCGCCGCTGCGGTTGTGCGCGCAAACCCTGCGATGCCAACCCGCGCTGCGGCCCCAATGCAACAAGCCGACGGGCGCAAAATGCCGCCAATGTCCGCCCCAAAAGTCGCCGCCGTCGCGGCACCTATGGTCGCCCCACAACGCGCCGAGCCGGCACCACAATCTGGTGGCTTCCTGTCAGGTCTGCTCAAGCGCAGCGAGCCAATGCCAGAACCAGAATTGGTGGCATCCGCGACATTTGATAAAGACGCACCCGTGGTTGACGGCGAACGCGTGAAGGCCCGCATTTCCGACGCGATCCGCGCACGTAAAGATGCCGTTGTCACGCCGCCATCCGTGACCCGCATTGAACCGACACTGACCGCAGGACGCGGCCCGCGCCCGCTCGTTTTGAACTTACGGAGCGACGACGAAGATGTGGCCGAGCTTATCGAAGTTGAAGACGACACACCCATCGCGGCTCCCTTGATCGCACCGACACCCATCATGCGCGCGACTGCGGCCCCAGTCCCCGCGCCAACACCAGTCGCTCGCGTCACAATCCCGACACCAGAACCAAAAAAGGTCGTTCAGCACTCGCTAAAACGCGCCGTGATCCCGTCCAAACAGGCCCAATCGGAAGCGCAACCAAAACTGCAATTCGAAGACAAATACGCAGACTATGAACACCCGCCACTCAGCCTTCTGGCCAGCCCGTCCGCCATCGAGCGCCACCACCTGCCCGACGAGGCACTGGAAGAAAACGCGCGCATGTTGGAAAGCGTACTCGACGACTATGGCGTCAAAGGCGAGATCGTTTCGGTCCGCCCCGGCCCCGTGGTCACCATGTATGAACTGGAACCCGCCCCCGGATTGAAAGCCTCCCGCGTCATCGGTCTGGCCGACGATATCGCGCGCTCCATGTCGGCCCTCTCCGCACGTGTTTCCACCGTCCCTGGCCGCTCGGTCATTGGTATTGAGTTGCCAAACGAGAAGCGCGAAATGGTTGTGCTGCGCGAAATGCTCGCCGCACGCGATTTTGGCGACAGCAACATGAAACTGCCGCTGGCTTTGGGCAAAGACATCGGTGGCCAGCCGATCATCGCGAACCTCGCGAAAATGCCGCACCTGCTCATCGCAGGAACAACCGGTTCAGGTAAGTCCGTGGCGATCAACACCATGATCCTGTCACTGCTTTACAAACTGACACCCGAAGAATGCCGCATGATCATGATCGACCCGAAAATGCTGGAACTTTCGGTTTACGACGGTATCCCGCACCTGCTCTCGCCCGTCGTTACAGATCCCAAAAAGGCAGTTGTGGCCCTCAAATGGACCGTGGGCGAGATGGAAGAGCGCTACCGCAAAATGTCTAAAATGGGCGTGCGCAACATCGACGGCTACAACAGCCGCGTAAAAGAAGCACTCGCAAAAGACGAGATGTTCAGCCGCACCGTGCAAACTGGCTTCGACGATGAAACGGGCGAGCCAATCTTCGAGACCGATGAATTCACCCCTGAAGTGCTGCCCTATATCGTCGTGATCGTCGACGAAATGGCCGACCTGATGATGGTCGCGGGCAAGGAAATCGAGGCCTGCATCCAGCGCCTTGCACAGATGGCGCGCGCGTCTGGCATTCACCTGATCATGGCGACACAGCGCCCGTCGGTTGACGTGATTACGGGTACGATTAAAGCCAACTTCCCGACCCGTATCTCCTTCCAAGTGACCTCGAAAATCGACAGCCGCACGATCCTTGGCGAAATGGGTGCAGAGCAACTCTTGGGTATGGGCGACATGCTTTACATGGCGGGTGGCGGCAAAATTAGCCGTATTCACGGCCCGTTCTGTAGCGACGAAGAAGTCGAAGAAATCGTCAACTTCCTCAAAGGCTTCGGGCCACCAGAATACATGTCCGGCGTGATCGAGGGGCCATCTGACGAAGCGGGCTCCAGCATTGATCAGGTCCTCGGGCTTGGTGACGGATCAGAGACCGAAAACGCGCTCTACGATACGGCTGTTGCGATCGTGCTGAAAGACCGCAAATGCTCGACCTCCTACATCCAACGCAAGCTCGCGATAGGCTATAACAAAGCCGCGCGACTGGTCGAACAAATGGAAGACGAAGGCGTCGTTTCTGCCGCAAACCATGTGGGCAAACGTGAAATTCTGGTGCCTGAGCAACACCAGCAATACTAACACTAAGGCGTCTGTTTTTACTGGGGCGGGCGGCACAAACAGCGGACAGGGCAGGATTTGTAACCATCGGCGGCACTGGCCTGTTTTGATGTTCATTGATAGCACAGTAAGATATTATGTTTAAACCATTTGACTGGAGTGGCACCGCGACCCGCACGCATTTTTGGAGCCTGTTTCTGATCTGGTTTTTTGCCATGATCGGCACATCTGCCTTGCCTCTGGGACCAACAGCTTTCGGTGCGATATTGCTGGTATTGGCCGTCCTACAAACGCTTTTGGTCTCTGTCATTGTGCGCCGGCTTCATGATTTCGGGCGCAGCGGACTATGGGCAATCCTGACGTTTGTGCCGCTTGTAGGGTTGGGCGTGATCTTGTGGATCGGCTTGGCAAAGGGACAACCTGAACAGGCGACCGATTGGCCACCAAAACGGCGCTACAGGCTCGGCCAATTCCTTGTCGTTCTCATCGGCATGATTATCGTCTCGCGCATGTTTTGGACACCCTATTGGATCCCGTCATCCAGCATGAAACCAACTCTCTTGATTGGGGATTATCTGGCGGCGACACCAATAGATAACGCCGAATCACCGCGCACAGGTGACGTCTACCTATATCGGCATCCGGTCACGCTTGATATTTTTGTCGCCCGCTTGATTGCGGTTGCTGGCGATCGCGTGCAGATGAAGGATGGGGCCATCATCTTGAATGACCAGATGGTTCCGCGCGACCAGATTGCTGACTTTGTTGAACCTTTTGGACCTCAAGGAGCAATGCGAAACCTGCCACGATGTGCTAACGGGTCAACGGCCTTTGGCGAAAGTTGCATAAAACAACAATTCGTCGAGACCCTTCCGAACGGGGTAAGTTACCATACGCTAGAAATCATGCCGTCGACGCTTGATAACACTGGCGTTTACACTGTCCCTGATGGGCAGTTGTTCTTCATGGGCGACAACCGCGATAATGCGATCGATAGCCGGATCAGTCCGGCGCAACGCGGGGTCGGCTTTGTGCCCGTCGAAAACCTCGCCGGTAAACCCACCACCATTATTTTCTCGTCTGCAGGGCCGTCTCTTGGGGCGTTTTGGAAGTGGCGCGCAGATCGGTTCTTTCTGCGTATAGACTAAAGTCGTATTTTTTCGACAGAAGATGCGCGCGCAAATCACCCTGCACATCAAACAAAAACCCCGCCAGATCGCTCTGTCGGGGGCCTTTTAGTTTTCAAAACGAGGATCGGACTGCTTTACAGCAAACCTTCACGCTGGAGCTTCTTCCGAGCCAACTTGCGCTGACGACGGATAGCTTCTGCTTTCTCGCGTGCTTTACGCACGGACGGTTTCTCGAAATGCTGCTTAAGCTTCATCTCACGAAATACGCCCTCACGCTGGAGCTTCTTCTTCAGAGCACGCAACGCCTGATCGACGTTGTTATCACGAACACTAACCTGCATGTGGTTTTCACCACCTCTCTAGTTAAATTTGCAAAATTGCAGGAAGTTGTCGCATAGCAAAGCGCAACGATTCTGTCTAGTGTTCTTGCAAGACAGGAGAATACACCATGACCCAACGCGACGCCCTACTTGATGCCGTAATCCCCCATGTGGCCTTTGATGGCTGGTCACCCACCAGCTTTGACGCAGGTGTCGCAGATACGGGCATGGACCCCGCACTTGCCAAGACACTATGCCCGCGCGGCGCGGTTGATCTGGCCGTAGCCTACCATAAACGCGGCGACGCGCAGATGATGGATGCAATGGCCGCCGCTGACCTATCAGACATGCGCTACTCTGAAAAAGTGGCCCATGCGATCCGCCTGCGCCTCATTGCCGCCGACGACAAAGAAGTGGTGCGCCGTGGTACCTCGCTTTTCGCTCTGCCAATCCACGCTGCGGAGGGTGCAGCACTTATCTGGGGCACCGCAGACGCAATCTGGAACGCACTTGGCGACACCTCGACAGACGCAAACTGGTATAGCAAACGCGCCACCTTATCGGCGGTCTACGGGTCCGTTGTGCTATTCTGGCTGGGCGATACCGAGGGTGCCACCGACGCCTTTATTGATCGGCGCATTGCCAACGTCATGCAAATCGAAAAACTTAAAGCGAAGATCAACAAAAGCGCAATTCTCAAGCCGTTCACAGCGCCACTTGGTAAGCTATTCGGCGCAATCAAAGCCCCAAACCACACGCCAAACCCCGACCTTCCGGGCATCTGGATCGACGGAGACAAGCGATGAAAGCCATTGAAATCACAACCTCTGGTGGCCCCGAGGTCTTGCAATTAACCGACCGCCCAATGCCCACGGCAGGCTACGGCGAAGTGGTGATTAAAGTGGCCTACGCTGGCGTAAACCGCCCCGACGTGCTTCAGCGCGCAGGGCTCTACAACCCACCATCTGGCGCCAGTGATTTGCCCGGATTAGAGGCCTCTGGCGAAGTCGTTTCCATTGGCGCAGGCGTCAAAGGTCTTGCCGCAGGCGACCTCGTTTGCGCACTTTTACCGGGCGGCGGATACGCGGAATACGCGGCCACACCCGCCGCACACTGTCTGGCAATCCCGGTCGGCCTATCGCTCAAACAAGCGGCCTGTTTGCCCGAAACATTCTTCACCGTCTGGTCCACGGTTTTCATGCGCGGCGGCTTGCAAGGCGGCGAGCGGTTCTTGTTGCACGGCGGCAGCTCTGGCATCGGCACCACAGCGATCCAGCTCGCCCGCGCATTTGGCGCGCGGGTATTCACCACGGTAGGATCAGACGCAAAATGCGCGGCCTGTCTGACGCTGGGTGCCGAGCAGGCAATCAACTACCACAACGCGGATTTTGTCGAAATAATGCGTAGCGTCGGGCGCGCCGACCTGATCCTTGACATGGTTGGCGGACCTTATATGCAGCGCAATATCAAAGCCTTAGCCAATGACGGGCGCATCGTTCAAATCGCGTTCCTGCAAGGACCAAAAGCGGAATTGAACATGATGGAAATTATGACCCGCAGGTTGACGATCACAGGTGCAACCCTGCGTCCGCAGTCCGATTTAGCCAAATCGCGCATCGCAAATCAGCTCCGCGAAAAGGTCTGGCCGCTGCTTGCCACTGGTAAAATCGCACCCGTGATGGACCAAGAATTTACACTCGCTGACGCCGCCAGCGCTCACACCCGCATGGAAACCAATGCCCATATCGGCAAGATTGTTTTAAAAGTTGCAGGCCAGTGAGAGACACCCTGCGCGTCAAAATGATTGCAACTTGCGACGCCAAAATCGCAGCAAAAGGACCAACCGTAGGCCTGTCATTCTACGCTTTTTTCGCCAATAAAAACGACGACCCTGACCTGCTGATGGAGGCTGCGACATGGTGGATCAAAACCCACGCGCTCGACCACTTTGAAAAGGCCACCAAGATCAAAGAAATGGCCGTGTCTGGCGTCTGATCACTGACGCGGCGGGAAACTTTTGTAGACGGGCAAGCGCCAGCCAAACGCAATGCTGCCGCCCCGCAAGGTAAAGGTGGCAACAGCGCAAACAAATAGGCTTTCCGGACGCGACAATCCGAGTTCCAAGGCGATCAAGGCACTCGCCGCACCCGTCAGCGCGCAGGTCACATATAACTCGCCTTGGCGCAACACAAACGGCACTTCGTTGCAAACTACATCGCGCATTAGCCCGCCAAAACATCCCGTTGTGATGCCCATGATCACGACAATCGCATGTGGTTGATCCATACTAATCGCCACTGCAACCCCCGCAGGCACCGCCACGGCCAATGCGGCAGCATCCAGCCAAACAATACTGCGCGCCCGACTTTCTAACAGGTGTGCCGTGAAAAACACCAACAGCGCTGCCAGTGTTGCGACCCCGATAAACATCGGATCCCCGACCCAAAACACGTCTCGGTTCAAAATCACATCACGGACCGTGCCGCCGCCGACAGCGGTCAAACTGGCGATAAATACAAACCCGATCACATCCAATTGCGCGCGGCTGGCAACCAAGGCCCCCGTCAGCGCAAAGATGAAAACAGCCCCGTAATCCAATGCTGCAAGCAAGCTCATTTCTTGAACGGCTCCATGCCAGCACGGGCCAATTCATCGGCGCGTTCGTTCTCCGGATGCCCCGCATGGCCCTTGACCCACTCCCATTTCACGTCATGCATTTGGGTCGCGACATCCAAGCGCTTCCACAAATCTTCGTTCTTTACAGGCTTGTTCGCCGCTGTTTTCCAGCCGCGTTTCTTCCAGCCGAAAATCCACGCGGTGATTCCATCCTTAACATAAGAACTATCTGTTACAATCGTTAACGTTGTCTTGCGTTCCAAGGCTTCCAGCGCCGAAATCGCCGCCATCAATTCCATCTTGTTATTGGTCGTATGGGCCTCGCCGCCGTTCAACTCGCGGGTTTTCACAACCACATCGCCATCGCGCGCAATCATCAACGCACCCCAGCCACCTGGCCCGGGATTCCCCGAACATGCACCGTCAGTATAAGCAAATAAATCAGCCATTTTTACGTGCCCTTACAGCGACATAGGGGTCATCGGTGCCAGCGCAGCCAACTTCGTGCCCGTCTTCGGTCTCCAGCACGATAAAACCCGCATCCGCTAACATTCCGTGCAATTCAGCGACCGTCACATAACTATACAAACGGTCAATTTTATCACGCTCTTCGCCCACGCCGAGCTTCATTGCAACATGAAAAACACCGCCCGCCCTTAACGCGATATGCAGTGCCCGAAATATCGTGGGCAAGTCACCTATCGGGGCATGCAGTAGCGAAAAATTCGCCCAGACCCCGTCATAGGCGTCCACCATATCCACCTGGCTAAAGGTCATCAGACGCGCGCCAATATCATGGGTTTTGTTCGCCAGATCAATCATGCCTTGGGACGCATCAACAGGGTCAGGCCGGTGGCCCGCCTCGCGCAAATAAGCCGAGGCGCGCGCGGGACCACACCCCAGATCAAGCACATCCGCGCCATCAGGCAGCAACGCCATGAAAGACAGCAAAAGTGGCCCCGCTGACGCAGTTTCGTTCAGATCCGCATAGCGCGCCGCGGCCCCGTCATAAAATGCAATGGTCTTTTCGTCAGGCATCTTAGGCTTTTTCGCGCAACACGCGCGGCACTTTAAATTCGACGTTCTCAACAGCGGTTTCCACCATCTCAACGGTCACATCATAGCGGTCGCGGAAGGCGTCGATGACTTCGTTAATCAAGACCTCAGGCGCGGATGCGCCCGCTGTGATCCCCATCGATTTGATCCCGTCCAATGCGCGCCAATCAATGTCGGCCGCGCGTTGTACCAGTTGCGCATAGGCACAGCCCGCGCGCGCGCCAACCTCCACCAAGCGGCGCGAATTGCTTGAATTCGGCGCGCCCACAACAAGGATCGCATCGCATTTGGGCGCCATAGCTTTCACGGCTTCTTGGCGGTTTGTGGTGGCATAGCAAATGTCTTCTTTATGCGGCCCAACAATCGCTGGAAAACGGGCATGCAACGCGGCTACAATCTCGATAGTATCATCAACCGACAGCGTGGTTTGGGTCACAAACGCGAGCTTTTCAGTGTCGCGTGGCGCAACACGGGTCACGTCCTCAACGGTCTCGACCAACAACACTTCGCCTTCAGGCAGCTGCCCCATTGTGCCGACCGTTTCGGGGTGGCCTGCATGGCCGATCATGATCATTTGCAGACCGGCATCGGCATGACGCTGCGCCTCGATATGCACCTTGGACACCAGCGGGCAGGTGGCATCAACATAGACCATATTGCGGGCCTCAGCGGCAGTTGGTACCGATTTAGGTACACCATGCGCCGAGAAAATTACCGGCCTGTCCTGCGGACATTCATCCAGCTCCTCGACAAAAATCGCACCCTTGTCGCGCAAACTGTCGACCACAAATTTGTTGTGCACAATCTCGTGACGCACGTAAACAGGCGCGCCCCATTTCTCGATCGCCATTTCAACAATCTTGATGGCACGGTCAACGCCCGCGCAAAATCCACGCGGGGCGGCAAGATAAAGGGTAAGGGGCTGGTTGGTCATAGCATGCTCCGGCTGTTGCCCTAGACCTAAGGTGCTACGGAGCCCGCGTCCAGTGTGCGGCGCATGAAGAAATGGCCGGGTACTACCCCGGCCATTTGTGATCTAGTCTGCGTCAACTGAGGCGCGCTCATCTTCCTCACGCGGTTCACGGGTCGGACGACCCACAACATCGCGTAGTTCATCAAGCTCGATGAAATTGTCGGCTTGGCGGCGCAACTCGTCGGCGATCATCGGTGGTTGGCTGCGGATCGTGGAAACGACCGAAACCCGTACACCTTTGCGCTGCAAAGCCTCGACCAGCGGACGAAAATCACCGTCGCCAGAGAAGATCACCGCGTGATCAATATGTGGCGCAAGCTCCATCGCATCGACCGCAAGTTCGATGTCCATGTTGCCCTTCACCTTACGCCGACCCATGCTGTCGGTGTATTCTTTGGCCGGCTTTGTCACCATCGTGAAGCCGTTATAATTCAGCCAGTCGACCAAAGGTCGAATGGGCGAGTACTCGTCATTTTCCAAAAGCGCAGTGTAATAAAACGCCCGTAGCATTTTGCCACGGCGCATAAATTCTGCACGTAGCAACTTGTAGTCGATGTCGAACCCTAGCGACTTAGCAGCGGCATAGAGGTTTGATCCATCGATGAAGAGCGCAAGACGCTCGTCACGATAAAACATAAATTGTCCTTCCGAATGTGCGTCCCGTGGGTGTTCGTAAAAGTGTGAGTGGTATAAAATAAAAGGGACAACTTTGATATAAGGAACTTATAACATGTCACAACCCCATATCAAAATTGCGGCAAGCAAGAATGCGCTGATTGCCCTTGGAAGTAACGCAGCTTCGGTTTGGGGTGACCCAAGGGAAACTGTACAAAAGTCTATGCTTAAGGTGGGTATCGCCTTGAGTGGGCGCGTCGAAAAAAGTGCCCTTTACATGACCCCGGCTTTCCCTTCTGGCGCAGGGCCCGATTTTGTGAATGCAGTGATTCGGGTGCACACGACTTTAGATGCTGCTGCGATCATGGCCGCACTGCACCAAATAGAGGCAGATGCAGGCCGGATGCGACAGGTGCGCTGGGGGCAACGCACGCTTGATCTGGACCTGATCGCATTGGGTGATAAGGTATTGCCAGACGCACAAACGCATCAGAAATGGCGGGATTTACCGATAGCAGAGCAAGCAAAAACCGCGCCAGATCAACTCATTATCCCGCATCCACGGGTACAGGACCGCAGTTTTGTTTTGGTGCCTCTTGCCGATATCACCCCCGATTGGGTGCATCCGTTGCTCGGGTTGTCCGTGACGCAGATGCGAGATGCGCGCCCTTTGGATGAGATTGCCAGCGTGAGGCGCATCTAAGCGCCCGCAAGCCCTTGTCATTTCGACACAATGGGCATAGTGGAGGGCTTTCTGAAGTCATGTCCGATTGATTGGAGTACGCCAATGGCCCGCGTTACCGTAGAAGACTGCGTCGATAAAGTTCCGAACCGTTTTGAGCTTGTGATGCTTGCTGCACATCGTTCACGCGAAATCTCCGCTGGTTCCCCACTTACCGTTTCACGCGACAATGACAAAAATCCTGTTGTGTCCCTGCGTGAGATCGCGGAAGAGACCCAACGCGCTGATGATCTGCGCGAGCGCATGATCGAAGCGAATCAGACACAGATCGAAGTTGACGAGCCAGAAGAGGACAGCATGTCCCTCTTGATGGGTGCCGAAACTGATAAACCTGCCGACGACGATATGTCTGAGGAAAAGCTGCTGCGCGCTCTGATGGACGCACAAGGCCAGCGTTAAACACTGAGATGAAATAGATGCCGGACCAGATTTACACGACAGCCAACGATCTGGTTGCACTGGTCCGCATCTATAACCCTCGCTCCAATGAAAAACTGTTGCGTGATGCGTTTGCCTTTGGGGATGCAATGCACGAGGGACAGTTTCGACATTCGGGCGAAAAGTATTTTGTGCACCCTATCGCCGTGACCGTTATCCTTGCAGAAATGCAAATGGATGACGCCACGCTTGTCACGGCCCTGCTGCACGACACGATTGAAGACACTAAAGCGACCTATGCGCGCGTGTCTGAAGTGTTTGGCCGCGAGATTGCCGATCTGGTCGACGGCGTCACCAAGCTGACGAACCTGCAACTCAACAGCACCCAAACCAAGCAAGCCGAGAACTTCCGCAAGCTGTTTATGGCGACCAGCCGCGACTTGCGTGTGACCTTGGTGAAGCTGGCCGACCGCCTGCACAACATGCGCACGATCAAATCCATGCGGCCCGACAAACAGGTCCAGAAAGCCCGCGAAACCATGGACATCTACGCGCCGCTTGCAGGCCGTATGGGTATGCAATGGATGCGCGAAGAGCTGGAGGATCTGGCCTTCAAAGTGCTGAACCCCGAAGGTCGCAATTCGATCATCCGCCGGTTCATTTCGCTGCAACGCGAAGCGGGCGACGTGGTCGAAAAAATCACCGCTGACATGCGTGTCGAACTGGAAAAGGTCGGCATCGAGGCATCGGTGATGGGCCGCGCGAAAAAGCCCTACTCGATCTGGCGCAAAATGGAAGAAAAAGACCTGTCATTCAGCAGGCTCTCCGACATCTACGGCTTCCGCATCCTCACCGCGACCGAGGCCGACTGCTACCGCACATTAGGCGCGATCCACCAACGCTGGCGTGCTGTTCCAGGGCGGTTCAAAGACTACATCAGCCAACCCAAATCCAACGGCTACCGCTCGATCCACACCACGGTGTCGGGGCGAGATGGTAAACGGGTCGAGGTGCAAATCCGCACCCGCGAAATGCACGAAGTGGCTGAAACAGGTGTGGCCGCACATTGGTCCTATAAAAACGGCGAACGGGTCGAAAACCGTTTTGCCGTAGACCCGGTAAAGTGGATTGCGCAACTGACCGAACGGCTGGACGATAGCCATGACCACGACGACTTTCTGGAAACCGTCAAACTGGAAATGTATCAGGACCAAGTGTTCTGCTTCACACCCAAAGGTGACGTGATCAAACTGCCACGGGGTGCCACCCCCATAGACTTTGCCTATGCGATCCACACGCGCATCGGCTCGGCCTGCGTGGGCGCAAAAGTCGACGGCATCCGCGTGCCGCTCTGGACGCGTATCAAGAACGGCCAATCGGTCGAGGTCATCACCGCCAAAGGGCAGATACCGCAGGCCACATGGATCGACATCGTGGTCACAGGACGCGCCAAAACTGCAATCCGGCGGTCCCTGCGCGAAGAGGACCGCGACCGCTACGTGCGTTTGGGCCGCGAACTGGCCCGCGTGGCCTTTGAAAACGTGGGCAAAAAAGCCACTGAAAAAGCCCTGCGCACCGCCGCCAAAGCCATGGCAATCGAGGGTGCCGAAGAAATGCTTGCGCTACTTGGCAGCGCCGAGTTGACCTCGCATGAAATCGTGCGCGCGATCTACCCCGAACTGGTTGAAAAACAGGGCGACGAGATTGACGAAAAGCGCGCGGTTGTCGGCCTCGATGCGGATCAAAATCACCAGCGCGCAAAGTGTTGCCAACCTTTGCCCGGGGAGCGAATCGTAGGGATCACGTACCGCGGGCAGGGCGTTGTTGTGCACGCCATCGACTGCGAGGCCTTGGTTGATTTTGAAGACCAGCCAGAGCGTTGGATCGACTTGCAATGGCAAGAGGGCACACATAGGTCGGTCAATACCGTGACGTTTGACGCCACGATCACCAATGACGCAGGCGTGCTGGGTCGGATTTGCACGCTCATTGGCGAACAAAACGCAAATATTTCCGATCTGAAATTTATCGACCGTAAACCTGACTACTTTAGGCTGTTGATTGATATAGACCTGCGCGATAGCGAACATATGCACCGCGTGTTCAAGGCGCTTGATGCGGACAGCAATGTCTCGTCACTTGAGCGGCACAGAGATCCCGGACTGGCCAGCGCCGGACGGGGCTAGGGAATTGAAGGGACGAGTGATTGGTTTTCAAGCGTAGGGATAGACGGACGCTCGGCGAGATCGTCGGCAGGGCGCTCTATCCCCGTGGCGGGTGGGCCCGCGCGTTTGAATACGTCAAACACCGCGTGCGGCGTCTGCCCGACACCCCCGAAAAAATCTCGCGCGGCATCTGGGCGGGCGTGTTCACCACGTTCACACCGTTCTACGGGCTGCACTTTGTGGTCGCCGCCATCGTCGCAAAAGTCATGCGCGGCAATATCCTTGCCGCCCTGCTCGCCACATTCTTTGGCAACCCGCTGACCTATCTGCCCATCGCTATCGCATCGCTGTCCACGGGGCATTCCCTGCTCGGCACGCGGCCCAAACACGGCCCGCTCGACTCCTCTCTGGGCGACAAATTCGCAGGCGCAGGCGGCGATCTGTGGCACAATATGCTCTCGCTTTTCACCTTCCAGCCG
>RCMY010003812.1_pt1 | contig 13223 bp, 12 predicted proteins | sample 2041341 | NCBI WGS metagenome assembly RCMY01 (sample SAMN09708234, study PRJNA481090) | Marine sediment metagenome, whole genome shotgun sequencing project. | reverse complement strand
ATTCGGGCCGATGTATGGGAGGCGCAACTGTATATCAAGAACGTATTTGATGAAGAAGGCCTGCTGGCGCGACGTGCCGTGCAAAGCGGTGCGGGCGCTGCATTCGCGGCCGCCTCCGGAGGCGTTGCTGAGTACAATGAGCTGAGTGTTATCGCGCCACGCTCGGTAGGCGTTACCTTGAACTACTACTTCTAGGTAGTAGCTTCGCGTTAACATTTGGAATCTCTTCCTACCCGGGCAATGCCCGGGTTTTTTTGGCAAAATTGTAGCGCCTTGCCAGCGCCCGGTGTTACACAAAAGGGGAAAGCACTGTGTCTGAAACAATAAGCGCTCACGTTCGTCACGAAGCAAGAAACAACGGCCTGACCAATACATTATGCAACGGTGCCGCCGCCTGGTTTTTGTTAAAGAGTGGCGAAAACCTGACGCTATTAGGTAATATCACTGGCGACCTGATGGCCACTGCGGCGATTTTGCTATTTATCGTCGCATTGATCCTTATTCCACTAAACCGCAGTAAAGTAAAAAAAGGAAAAGTCGCCGCGCACGACTGGGACAACAGCAAGGCGTTGCATCGTCTGCTACAACGCGCACCCAAATCCCTTTTCGTTCGCGCGCTGTTATTCGCACTGTTTGGTATGTTGGTTATCGCGCCGCTGACGCTGCTGGCGCTGTGGGCTGTTGGTGCCACCGAGTTCACACCGCTCGCTTATTCAATATTCAAGGGTATATGGGCTGGGTTAATGGCAGCGGCCATGACTGTGCCAATGGTGCTGCTCGGCGCAGCGAATGACGTGAGTGCTGCAGACGCCGTTGCCAATTCGTAGCCCGATTCGACGCCAGTTAATGCAAGCACGAAACGAATAAATTGGGTGCTTAACTACGCGAAATTACGAACATTCATTTAACTCGAAATTGAGTAAGCTAACGTCGAAGTTATCTTACAAAGCTACCGATTCTTATCCAACAAAAATTCACTGAGGAGTCACACAGATGAGCTATTACCATCTGCTCTCTGCCGGCAAAATCGGCAGTATGGAGCTTAAGAACCGCATCGTGCTCGCAGCCATGGGAACCGAATACGCCGAAAAAGACGGCACCTGCGCCGAACGCCTGTGGGATTATTACGAAGCCCGTGCCAAAGGCGGCACTGGCCTGCTGATTCTTGAAACCAGCGCGGCCATGTGGCCTGCCGGCAGTTCCATGCCGCGCATGGTCGGCTTCTCCGAAGATCGGTTTCTACCCGGACTGACCGAACTCACCAAGCGCGTTCATCGCCACGGCGCGAAGATCGCCGCGCAGCTAAATCACAGCGGTAAAGTATCGTCGGACGACGTCGCTAACGGCCGGCCTATATGGGTGCCTTCCATCCCGAAAGCCAAGCAAAGTGATATGGGTGCGTCTTTGACCAAGGAAGAAATTGCGACCTTCGTCAGAGGCGCAGGCCCGGACGGCAAAGGCCCGCGTTATCATCCGTTGGAGAAAGAAGACATCGCCGCACTGACCGAGGGGTTTGTGCAGGCCGCACGGCGCGCCAAGCAGTCCAACTTCGACGGAGTGGAGATTCATGCCGGTCATGGCTACGTTTTCTCCTCATTTCTGTCGCCTTACTTCAATAAGCGCGATGACGAATACGGTGGCAGCCTGGAGAATCGAGCGCGTTTGCTGCTCGACGTATTGCGTGCCGTTCGCGCCGAAGTCGGGCCGGATTTTGCTCTTCTCGTGCGCATGGACGCCAAGGAGTTTCGAATTGACGAGGGTATTCAGCCAGAGTTTGCCGTTGAAACGGCCAAAATGATCGAAGCGGCAGGTGCCGACGCCATCGACGTTAGTGCTTATGCCGATACCAGTATCGGCGTTGCTTTTACCGAAGCGCCCATACCGCACGAGCCGGGCCTCTATATACCGTTCGCAAAAGCCATTAAAAAAGTGGTTAACGTACCCGTGTTGGCCGTTGGCCGGGTAGAACCAGCTGACGCCGATAGAGCCATCGCCGCCGGTGACTATGACTTTCTCTGCATGGGTCGCAAACTGCTGGCCGATCCTGAGCTGCCGAACAAACTTGCCGCCGGTGATGTAAAGTCGATACGACCCTGCATTTATTGCTATGTGTGTGTGGGCAAAATTTTTCTCAACCAGGCAGTGAGCTGTGCGGCTAATCCAGGCACCGGCCGTGAGGCGGAATTGGAAAATCTTACGCTGGTTGAGAAGCCGCGTCGTATTGGTGTGATTGGCGGTGGTCCGGCGGGCCTTGAGGCAGCTCGAGTACTCGCCACGCGCGGCCATCGCGTCACCTTGTGGGAGCGGGAGAAAGTTCTGGGCGGCACGGCGCGTATAGCGGCACTGCCATACGAACCCAACGGCCAGCTGGTTAAATGGCTTAACCATTCGGTGCGTGAACTGCCGATCGATCTACGCCTCGGCTCGGTTGCCACGCCTGACGCGATTCTCGCCGAGAAAATGGATCATGTGATTGTGGCAACTGGTGCGCTGCGCGAAGCGCCCGACATGCCGGGCAAAGAATTGGACCACGTATTCGACAGCGATCGTCTGCGCGGCGTGCTGTTCGGCGGTGATGCCGATGCGACGCGCGGCTTAGCGACGTATAAGCGGGCGATGGTGGCTAGCGCACGCATGACCGGCATTCTGCGTAATATCGACTGGTTGCGCGCCTTGAGTAAAGTTTGGATGCCGTTAGGCAAACGCATTGTGATAATCGGCGCTGGTCTGGTTGGCCTGGAACTGGCCGAATATCTTGGCGAGCGTGGCCGCAAGGTCACGGTGCTGGAACCTGGCCCCAATCTGGGTGCGGAGTTCAGCGTTGTGCGCCGCTGGCGTGTGCTCGACAACCTCAAGCACGACGATGTCAGCATTGTGCGGCAGGCAACGATTCGTGAAATCACCGTCGAAGGCGTGCATTACGAGCAGGACGGCACCAGCCATATGGTGCAGGCCGACCAGGTCATTATTGCCATGGGTGCGCAAACCGATACGCGGCTTGCCGATGATCTCAGCAGCCGTGGCATCGAAACCAGCGTTGCCGGTGATTGTATGGAAGTGGGCTATATAGAAGGTGCGCTGCTAACGGGGCGTCGAGCTGCGGTAGCGCTTTGATGTTTTCAGCACGGCGCAGCTTGCGCTGCGCCGTGCTGTAGCGACAAATTTGTAATTAAGTTTGTTTGTTTTTTGTACGTATCCGCCATCGGTGCGCGCCTACATAATCTCAATTTGTTAAATAATTTATTATCCCTGAATCTGTGGTCAATTTAGATCAGGCGGCTGGTGTACTATGGCGACCGGCCGATAATGCCAATAAATCGCGGCACTCGGTTTAGGCTTAACCATCCGCTAAACAACATGAAGTATTGAAATGAAACGTATATTCGTAGTGCTGGCACTGTTGCTCGCGGTCGGCTGTGATGATCAAAGAATTATTATCGTTAAAGACGGAAAATTCGCTCAGACTGGCATTCTGACTAACCGTGGCGCAACAGTGCACCGCTCGGGCCTGGATGTGCTCGGCGCAGACCGACCCAAGCAATATGCCAGTGCCATCAACTTCACCGACGGCACCAGCGTTATGATTGACATCGGCCGTTCAATTGAGAGCGCGCAGAACTCGTTAGAACAATTTAATGCTGACTACGACATCTCCCTAAAGAGCTTGCATATTACCGAGCCTTGCGAGGGCAGGAAGATTACCTGCGTGCAGCGCAGCACAGTTCACGCAGGACCAGCAGCGTGCGGTACTATTATTCAGCCTGGCGAGCTGTCGGCATTGTACGATACGCCGTTTCCGGCGACCGCAATCCCGTACCGTACGCTGAACTGTGCCTGATTCCTCAGCTCCGGTGCGAACCGTCTCGTCGTTATTTCTTGCTGTATGCGCGCTGCTAACCGCGACTTTTGCATCGCTTCCGGCATTGAGCGAAGAAAGCGTAGCAACGACGGGTACCGAAGAAACAATTGACGTTAAAAAGCTGATGAGTCAGGCGGCTCGAGGCGATGCCCAAGCCAGCTTTCTATTGGGTGCCGCCTACGCGTCGGGCAAATCGCTCGCGCGCGATGACAAGGAAGCGGTCTACTGGTTTCGTAACGCCGCCAAAAAAGGCCTTGCTGAGGCGCAATACAATCTCGCTATCATGTATGCCGCTGGCACCGCCGGCGTTAAACATAATCCGGCGACCGCTGTTAAATGGCATCAACGGGCCGCCGAGCAAGGGCTGGCCGAGGCACAGTTTAATCTGGGAACGATGTATGGAGCGGGTCGCGGCGTGGCGCGAAATGACAAGCTCGCCGCTGACTGGTTGCGTAAGGCCGCCGACCAGGGCATGGTCGAGGCAGTGTATAACCTCGGTGTGCTGTACGAACACGGCCAAGGCGTAGCGCAAGACAGTGAGCGGGCGTTAGCCCGCTATCAACAGGCCGCCGACGCTGGTTACGCAAAAGCGCAGCAGCGCTTGCGTCAGCTCAAACGCAATGCCGACGAAAGCAGCAGTGAACTGGCTGCAAGCTTGCTCACCAAAAGCACTCTCCCTAAAAATAACGACGCGCCGCTGCTTCCCAGGCGGCAACAGGCTGCTATTGAGCAAACGCCGCAATCTAAACCAGCTCGCTCAGCGACTGCCGCTGCAGGCGACGAGATTCGTTCCTCAGTATGGTTCGCCAGCCTCGACCCTGATCGCTACACCTTACAAATTCTTAGTTTAACCAAAGAATTCAGCGGCCGGGAGTTTATCAAAAAGCATAAGTTTGAAGAGCAAGCCGCTTATTTTGCTGTACGCAAAAATGAGCAAACCTGGTATGCGATTACCTACGGACTGTATGATTCGTTTGCAGCAGCTCAGGCGGCTGGCAAATCCCTGCCCGGAAGTATCAAAGACCTGCAGCCCTGGGTGCGCAAAATCGGACGTATTCAGCAATCAATGCTGCGTTAGCGTAAGCGCAGCAGCCTATCCCTTACTTGGCGTAGCTCCAGCTGCCCTTAGTTCTATTAACGTTTCTCTAAGCGGCTTGGCACCAAGAGAGCGCAGGGCATTCTTGTACTGAGCCTTCTTCGGCACATCGTTTGCGGCGTTCTTGCGAGCCAATTTACGGCCGGTTGCCGGCGCGGTGTGATCCGAGCGGACTAATGCCTGCGCCGCAACAGGTGCATCAGCCTGCCTGGTCGATTTAGCTTTCACCGCGCTTGTTGTCGCCGGCGTCTCGCTCATCGCGTCGACTACGCTAGCCGCTGCGTTAGCTGCAGGCTTGACCGCGTTCTTGACCGCAGGTACCTCAATGCGATCACCATCGGCAGGCACCGGCGTGGTGGCAGCATTCTTCTCCGCAGTACTATTTTTTGCTTTTGTCGGCGCGGCTTGTTGCAGCGACCAGACCCCCAGGCTCACGCAGGCCAGGGCCAGCACTCCAACGGCGTACCATTTACTGTCGTAGCGACTTAGCGCATTAAATCGCTTGGTCGGTAGTGTTTGCTTGCTTGTTTCAGCGGCCGACTGCGAGCGATACAATTCAACAAGGTCGTTTGGGTCGATATCAACCCGGGTGGCGTAGCTACGCATATGGCCCAGAAAATTCTTGTCGTCAGTCAGGTGCGCGCAACGGTTTGTCTCCATGCCGCGAACGTGGCTTACCATAAGATTTAAATCACTGGCGATTTCTCTAAGCGAGAGATTTAGCTGCTCTCGCGCAGCGCGCAATTGATCGCCGGCATTATCGGTCACATGATCTGTTGCAAGCCGTGCTGTTGAGTCCATAGCGCTCATGACATTCTTCTGATAGGTCGCATTTTTATTTTGTTGAGTAAATAGCAAGCATATTACCACAGGCGCTGCAGAGATCCTGATCTCTCGTCCACTCACAACTGGGCTGAGCGTTACCCGTTGCTTCGGTTAGTTATCGCGTTGCGCAACCTGCCGGAAGAAAGCCTGTACGCCGCAACGCTGTTTGATCAGAGCCATAAAACATTGCGCGATAGTACAGCCTACCGCATCCATTTCAGAAAAAACGAGCTGCCCCCAGTCAACGGCTTTTGGTCGCTGGCCGCCTACCGGGCCGAAGACTCCAGTCTGGAAAAGAATCGCATCGAACGCTACAGCATTAGCGATCGTACTGACGGGTTAAAATATAACGCCTACGGCTGTGCAAATCGGCTTTCCTGCCGATTTGTCGCTGCCACGATGGAATTCATTGCCCGTAGAAGCGGCTTTAGTCGCGAACAGCCTGGGTTACTCGTATTGCAGGGCGCACACTAAGCAAGACTTATTCGAACTCAACAAATCCTTATAGTAAAGTTGCAAGTATGCAGACCAATTACACGTTCGATCAAGGAGCCGCCGCGCGATGACAATAACAGCACAAGACATACGTAAAAAAACCGATGAGCTTATAGCAGCGCAAGCACCGTTTGAATTACACGCGGTCAGCGTTGGCGACAACCGCGTGCAGGCATTTAAAAATGGGCCGGCTAATCTCATCGATTTGGTGCAAGCCGGACGCGCGCATGGCGACCAGGTGTTTATGGTTTACGAGGGCGAGCGGCTTAGCTTCACGGATTTTTACCGGCAAGTCGATGCATTGGCCGCAGCGTTGCAAAATGACTATGGCGTCGTCAGGGGTGACCGCGTTGCCATCGCCATGCGTAATGCGCCGGAGTGGGCGGTCGCGTTGGTAGCCGGTACGCTAATCGGCGCCATCGTGGTGCCGCTGAATAGCTGGGGCAAGACCGAAGAGTTGCTTTATGGCATCACTGATTGTGGCGCTCACGTGGTCGTCTGCGACGCGCAGCGTTACGCGTTGATCGCTGAAAGATTGGATGATATTCCAGGCAAGGTAATCGTCGCGCACGGCGACGCGGCCTATGATCACGCCAAAGTCACAAGCTTTGCGGCCGCGGTTGAACGAGGCGTGAGTGGTACCTACAGCAAAGCCGACGTTCAGACCGAAGATATAGCGCTTATTCTTTATACCTCCGGCAGTACTGGTTTTCCCAAAGGCGTCGCTTTACGCCACGTTAGCGTCTGTCAGGCGCTGATGAATATGTATTTTCTTGGTTTTTTGAGCATATCGCTGGAGGGCGAGCGCAAGTTTCGCGGTGGTGCCGAGCGCGAATCGCCGCTGCTTACCGTGCCGCTGTTCCATGCTACCGGTTTAATCGCAGGCCTGCTGCTGCCGCTGCAAATGGGGCACAAAGTCGTGATGATGTACAAATGGGAAACTGAAAAAGCCTTGCAACTGATCGCGTCGGAAAAAGTCACCAGCTTAACCAGCGTACCAGCCGTATTGCAGGCGCTGCTTACCGACCCGAATTACGACAAATACGACACCAGTTCCTTGCTCAGGGTCAGCGCGGCAGGTGCAGCTTCGCCTACCGGGCTGCCCGAGTTGATCGAAGCCAAAGTCGGCAATGCCAGTCGTTCCACCGGCTGGGCTATGACCGAAACGATGGCAGTGGGCAGCACCATGATGGGCGCTATTTATGACTTAAAGCCCATGGCTGCGGGCGTTAAATCACCGTTGATCGAATTGCGCTTCGTCGATACTGGCGGCCGAGTGGTGGCAGACGGAGAGCCCGGCGAAATTCAGTGCCGCGGCGTAACTCTCTGTGCTGGCTATTGGGGCAACCCGCAAGCGAGCGCTGAAATCATGCACGACGGTTGGATGAAAACTGGCGACATAGGCGTGCTCGACGCCGACGGCTATCTGCATATCACCGGTCGCATTAAAGAGATAGTGATTCGCGGTGGTGAGAACATCTACCCCGGCGAAATTGAAGGCGTAGCGTACGCGCATGAGGCGGTGCAGGAAAACGTTGTGTTTGGCGTGCCCGATGCCGATATGGGTGAAGAGCTGGCCATGATCGCTTATGCACGGCCGACGCATCCCCTTACGGCTGAAGAATTGCGCGGCCATCTGCAGTCCTGTTTGGCAAACTTCAAAGTGCCAAAGTATATAGAATTGGTCACAGAGCCGCTGCCACAGAATGCCAGCGGCAAGTTATTCAAGCGCAAACTGCAGGATGAGTTTGTGGCGCGCATGGGTAGCTGATCCTGCCTCTGTAAGTCCCGTCTGATATACGCTTACAGGTACACCGGCCTGCAATTTTTTGTATGCGAAAAAGAACTGTAAAGTCATATTCTTATGCCCGCAGTCATCGCATAATGATAGTGTATTAGTCCAACTGTAGATCACTGGAGAGCAGAGATATGAGCAACTCAGATGCAACTAAAGTCGTTAAACGCCGCGTGTTAAGTAAGGAGGGTATGGGGATCAAAGAAGGGCTACCCTTACAGGTCTCCGAGGGCGGCATAGACGAACTTCGCAAAGACATACAACGGCTGATGGATATTGAAGCCATCAAGCAACTCAAACATGCCTATTTCCGCTGTATCGATACCGCCAATCTGGAAGAACTCGGCACTTTGTTTCATGATGATGTGAGCGTCCATTTCATCGGCAGCAACTATGAGTGGAAGCTCAGTAGCCGGCAGGAATACATGGAGGCGGTGAAGTATTCGTTCCACAACGAATCGATTGGCCATCACAACGGCCATATGCCGGAAATTCAAATGCTCAGCGAAACCGAGGCAACCGGCATCTGGTACCTGGCAGACAATATGTGGATGCTAAGCCGCAGCCACATGACTACCGGCACCGCCTTGTATTGGGACCGCTATGAAAAAGTAGATGGCCGCTGGGTGATCAAAGACACGCGTTACGAACGACTGTACGAAATTGGTCAACCGCTGGCGAGCGACTTTAAACCCAGCTCGCACTACTTGGGCGAGCATGGCACAGTATTGGAAAGTAAATAACCGAGGATTGAAAGTATGCGATTAAAAGACAAAATAGCGGTAGTTACCGGCGCAGGACTTGGCATGGGGCGCGCAACCGCTCAAGTGTTTGCGGCCGAGGGTGCCAGCGTTATCGTCAATGACATTAGCGAAGCCGATGCGCAAGAAACTCTTGAACTCATCAACGAGCGGGGCGATTGCTGTGTGATTACCGGCGACATCTCCAACAGCGCGCAGGTTACGGCCCTATATCAGCAGGTAGAAAAACGCTACGGTAGAGTTGATTTGCTGGTGAACAACGCTGGTGTGGGTGCCGCGCCGAATGACGGCTACGACAAATTCTATGAACGCATGGCGGCGCGCAACGAGCAGCTGGCCAAAGGCGAGACACCAACGGTGCATCTGGATCATATTATTGATATGCAGGATGACGGCTGGCAGCGCGTGATGGACATTAACATGAACGGGCTATTTTACAATTGCCGCGAAGCCGTGAAGTTAATGATTAAGGCTGGTGTTTCTGCTGGTTCGATTGTAAATATCTCCAGTACCTCTGCTCTCAGCGGTGAGGGGGGCGTGCATTACTGTGCGACCAAGGCTGCCGTGCTGGGCTTTACTAAAAGTTTGGCACAAGAGCTGGGTGGCAGAAATATCCGAGTAAATGCCATTTGCCCCGGTCCGACTAATACTCGCTTGATGGCGGGTATCAGCGAAGAATGGGCGCAGGCGATGATCGCGGCTATCCCACTGGGGCGCATCGCCGAACCTGAAGAGGTGGCGCGTACGGCGCTGTTTCTCGCCAGCGACGACGCTTCATTTTTTACCGGCCAAACGCTAGCCGCCAACGGCGGCATGCACATGCTGTAAGGCGTGCCAAAGAATATATACATTAAGGAGGAAACGCATGAGTAACAGACTGGAAAATAAAGTAGCTATCATCACCGGTGGCGGTACCGGTATTGGTGCCGCGGTAGCACAACGCTTCGCTGAGGAAGGTGCCAGCGTCGTTGTCTGCGGTCGTCGCGAAGAACCGCTACAGCAAGTGGTTGAAGCGATAAACGCTAATAATGGCAGCGCAATGGCGTTGTCACTGGACGTAAGCGATGCGGCAGCGTTCAAGCAGGCTGTGCAGACGGTAAAAGAAAAATACGGTCGGGTGGATATTCTAATTAACAACGCCTATTCAATGATGGCTGGCACCGTCAAAGACATGTCGGCTGAGGACTGGCAATCCTGCTTTCAGGTGACTATGAATGGCACCTTCTTCGGCACTCAGGCCGTTCTGCCGCTGATGGAGCAGCAAAATGGCGGCGCTATCGTCAATGTTTCATCGGTCTGCGGGCTGCTTGGCGCACCTTATACAGCAGCTTACGGTGCTGCCAAGGCCGCAGTCATCAGTTTCACCCGCACTGCCGCCCTGGAAGGTGCAGAGCACAATATCAGGTCGAACGTGGTGATACCCGGTGTGGTCATGACACCCAGCACCGAAGCGGCGTTGCCCGATGAACGGTCACAACGTGCAACGGCGATGGGCGTGCCGCTGCGTCGAATAGCCGATCCGTTAGAAGTGGCTAACGCTATATTGTTCCTGGCCTCTGACGAGGCATCGTATATTACTGGCACTAGCCTGGTAGTTGACGGTGGTAAAACCTGTGAACTGTCCAGCGCTGCCAATATGGAAGACTTTGACGCCACCTGACATTGATGTGTGTGCCCTTCATTCGCATGGGGGGCGCAAAAATGCGACGCTCGTCACATTTCTGGACAATTAATAGAGGTGCCCTTAAGTTCACTGCAGATATTGTAGTTTCTATGGCCTGATCAGGCCTTTGAATATGCTGCGTTAAGAGAGCAATTCTCTCAACTAGCCGGCGTGCTGTCGGAGGAAACCTGGGGGGCTAGCCCCCAGGTGTCTGCTGCAAGCTATTACAGTGCGTAATGCCCAGGTTTAGTGCGGCGAATAATGCCCTTTTGCGTATAGCGGCTAAGTGCTTTACCGACTTGAACCGAATTGGCATTCATAGCGTCGGCTATATCTTGAGGCGTATGATTGTTGGCGCGAATCGCCGTTAACACACCCTCTTGAGTCACCATATTAGCGCCGCCTCGTCCAGTTGATGCTTTAGTGGCAGCAGCTTTCGCTTTGGCGGCAGGCTTTTTCTTCGCAGCGGCTTTTGTTTTTGCTTTAGCAGCAGGGGCTTTCTTCGCGGCTACTTTTTTCTTCGCTTTGGCTTTTGGCTGTGCTTTCTTGGTAGCGGGCTTGGCTTTTTTCTTCGCGCCTTCAACCGTTACCTGAGAAACGCCCAGTGAAGATAGTAACTTCGCATTGACGCGCAGCTTCTTCAATGGAACATGGAGGTTGAGTTTTATAGCAGTGTTATCAGCGTATTGATAAGCTTGTTTGAGTAAATCGTTGATAGTTTTCACGATTACTTCTCCTTTTAGATTAATTGTTGTAGGTTCTAACCCGGCGAATCTTGTCTACATCTATAGCACTTGTCAATACCTTGAGAAGCGTGGAGGGGGTTAAAAGGGGGCTAAATGAAGATAAAATGATGAGAATTGACATTCAAAGGGCCATTCGGTGCCAATGTACTCCTAAGAGGCGAGAGTGCACACTCTCCAAAGAAGGTTCGAGCTTGAGAAGAGTGTACTGCTTTATCTCGCCAATTTGTCTGTTTTGAGAGTCTTTTGCGGCTGCACCTTTATGAGAGGTTGCGAGCCAAAAATTTTTCTTTTTCTTCTCCAAGGTTACTCAGTATGGCTTTATAACCAGCCTCCTACTGCTTGCAAGGGACGTTGCTGACTAAAGGCGCTGACCCAAATGGCTATGCCATGGCGAGATGCTTTGATTTTGGACGTGGGCAGCCTGGCTGTGCCCGTCCAGGTAGAGTTAAGATTGGATAATTCGGTTTGTTCGTGTTCGAGGGCCACAAAATCGTGGCGTAATTCGCGGCCTCGGTTTTCGCCTGCCTGCACCGGCGTCGAGAGGCCGAAACCGAGGAGTACCACGTTGATAATAACCGGGCCTGCAATTTCTTCGGTAGAGTCGAAGCGTATCTTAATGTCTCCACCGCTTATATCTGCTCGTAACACGCCGCTATCTTTCGCCACTGGAAAATTCAACTCTCTGCTTTCAAACCACTGCCGCCACTCGCTGCCGTTGTAGAAGAATCCAGGGGTGTACACTGCCCTGGTAGCACCCTCGCGAGCATAGCGGTGCTGGCGGCGCGTGTATGCTCGCGATGCGAAGCGGTCTTTCCAGCCAATGTCATCCCAATAATCGACATGGAAGGCGACGGGTATAACGTCACGCCACAACTGCGGCTTATCTGTAAACGTTGCCAGCCATTTGTCAGCCGGCGGACAACTACTGCAACCTTCGGAAGAATATAACTCCAGCAGGCCTGTTTGTTCCGCTTTGCTAATTAACGATAATTCTGCTGCGTTGGAACATGCGCACAGCACGCTAAGCATCCACGGCGCACAAAATCTTATCATTCGCATGGTATTTCGTCTGATTGATCATTGATTATTCTTTGATGCACTTTAGCAGAGCATGTTCCCCAGGCATGCATCTCAGTTTGATATCCCGGGGAACGATATCTGCAAATAGCTCGTATAGAGGTGCCCTAAAGTCAGTACTGACGACTCCGGTTACTCAGCCGCATCAACTTTATAGCCAATTTGACAAAATGAGTCGTCATATTTTTGACGCAATTGTTGGCGAAGTCGCAAACCGTAATCTACACTGTATCGGCTAGGTTCAATCGTGAGCGAGGTTAGCTACCTTGTATATAGACGTATGCAGAGAATACTAATAAGCATAATAATGCCCCTGCCTTCTGCAAGGCATAGTTGTCTGCAACTAACTCTGTTGCGCAATGCCATACGCATTCGACAGTTGCGCGTTTTTTTGTTGCTGCTATTTGTGGGCATTCCCAGCGTTGCGCAAAGCGTCGGTCTCGCTGCGCTGCAGCAGCCAATTGACCTAACCGGAGCATGGAAGTTTCATACTGGCGACGACCTCGCATGGGCCCATTCGCAGTTTGATGACAGCAGCTGGCAGGATTTGCAGGTGCCTGAAGACTGGGGGCTGCAAGGCTATAAAGGCTACAGCGGTTTTGCCTGGTATCGCCTGTCGATCAAACTGTGCGACAAAAGCTGCGATACGCATGCTCCGAATGCAGACATTTTGCATCGTTTAGCCGTTACGCTCGGCAAAGTGCAGAGCGCGTATGAACTGTACGCCGGTGGCACATTGGTGGGCGGCATGGGAGGAGTGCCGCCCAATGCAGACATTCATTACGACGAGTTCGGTACGTTTCGACTACCTCGGTCGGCAATTGATGAAGAGGGTCGGCTGGTGTTGGCGCTACGAGTTTGGCGCTCGGAGCTAGCCGGGCAAGCCTGGGAGGGCGGTCCCTACGA
>RCMY010005277.1_pt1 | contig 13224 bp, 20 predicted proteins | sample 2041341 | NCBI WGS metagenome assembly RCMY01 (sample SAMN09708234, study PRJNA481090) | Marine sediment metagenome, whole genome shotgun sequencing project. | reverse complement strand
AGTTTACTGATTTTGGTAAGTTTGGTTTCATTACTTAATCCCAAAAAAGAAGGATAAATAAAATAAACTGAGGAATATAATGCACGGAATTATGGACAGCTATGAAAGGTAATGTCGCGTTCCCGATCTTCCAGAATCCAATCTCAAATACTACAATAAGAACGCATCTATTACAACTAAACTATGGTTAGCCATTGGCTTTTCCCTCAAACTCCGGGCAATCCAACCGAATATCCTTATTCAAAAGTTCTTTCTCCAACAAATTACAGTAGTCCGAGTTTTTATTTTTTTGATAGAAGGTACAGCCGTAACAGGTACGTTGTATGGTGAGGATTCCACTGCGGTTGAGTTTGTAGATCAGTTCGCTCAATGTTTTGAATACGCTTTCCAGATTGTTGGGTTCAAAACTGTCTAGGTGGTTTTTTAAGGAATCGGCAAAGTCATTCGTTTCCAATAGGATCTTTTTGCCTAAAGGGGATAAGTGAATGGTATAACTTCGACTATCTGAAGATGAAAAATCTTTTAGGATCATCTCCTTTTTGTCCAAAACTTTAATCGCATCGCTTACAGTCGGTTTTGTGATGTTGAATTCTTTGGCAAGATGGCTTACGTTGCAGAATTCCTGTTTGTGGAAAGCGATGAAAATTAGTATCTGGATTTGGATAGGGCTCAAGCCTACCTTTTTGGCCTTTTCCCAAAGTAAAACCTTGAATACTTCCGAAACACGCTCAAGACCCGCGACAATCTTGCTAGAAATATCGTGTTGCTGCCGTTCTGGATTGAAAACACTTTTGTCCATCTTAAAAAAAGCCCGCCGAAATTTATTCGACAGGCTAAGTTAGTCATCCTAATTAATCTAATCGCAGTTTTCCATTTCTATAATTGCATAACCCTTTGTCTTTATTGCTTCCAACATTTTCTTGGATGCCTGCTCTATATGGCAAAAGCGGCATTCATTTGTGGTCAACACCTGGTTTTTAAGGGCTTTTGTTTTCAAAAAGTCCTTACCAAAACCAAATATGATCCGTTCCTCTTTTAAATCATAGGGTACAAGAATATCAAAGTGCATTCTGCGCCCATCTTCCCTTTGCACATAGGTATCCCAAACTGAAACTTTCATAGACTTCATTTTTCTTCAGGTTTTTGAATTTAGAACTTCTGGAATATATTAGGACTCCAAACTTCGAAGATTAAAAAAATTAGCCTCTTACATCTGCTATAGATGCTCCAAAATTAATGTGCAGGGCATTGCCATTTGGTGTTACCAAAGCGGGAACAGATTTGACTCCTGCCTTTTCTGCTTCAGAAATTCTCGATTTGTTTTCTCCAATATTCACTACTTCCACATTGTCAGAACCGACCAAATTAATAATGTCATGCTCTGCGCTTACACATACCGGGCACCCGGCGTGATAAAAAATTGATTTGTTCATTTTGCCTTGTTTTTAAGTTTTTGCAATAGTGCAACGTAAATATAGTAAGGAATCCTAACAAAATAAAATAAAGAAGATTAAATTTTACAAAAGGTCTTGATAAGTCACACTGGCTGAACTTCATCCAAGATGAAGAACCCATAGATAACACCTTAAATTTAAGATGAATAGTGGAAAGTGTTCCTTAATCCAAAACCACTTTCTCAATTCGTTTAATACCATTCCTATTCATAATCACACGGTAACGGCTAAACTCAATACCTTCTTCGGTATAATACTTTTGAATAATATTTATATTATAGACCTTATTAGCTGCTTTCATATACACCTCACCCTTTTTTACTAAAATATAATCTTTTTTTGGGTCATCCATATATTGAATGAACCGATGAAAATTAAGGCGGGTAATGTCTGTTAAGCCGATAATATTTTCATCGGGCAGGTCATTACCGAACTTTTTCGGGTAGATGGTGACTTTCTTTTTATATTCTATAACTTGCTCATTCAAAGATCTTTCAGAAATTCCAATGACCATATCTTTTTGGCGGTGTTTTTTAACTTTTGGCCCTAGTTTTTTTAACTGTACAAAGGAATATTTCTCTTTAATCAAACCAATCCTATTATCCAATGCATTGGTGACCTTTATTTTATAATCGTAAAAAAAACTATGGGATTTACTCACGAATAGTTGACTTACTGAACCTTTTATACGGTCTTTGAGCATATAGCCGACTACCAAGGCAATAAAAAAAGGCATAGTGTAATTACCATAAAGCTGTTGATAATAAAAAGCAACGGCGGTTGAGAATACCATAGCCAATCCTGCGGCAAAAGCCAATAACGTTTGTTCGAACACAGCCCCATCTTTTCGAATAGCCTGATGTAAAAAGAATACACTTTCAATATATTTTTTCAACCTGTTTCTTTTATAGAGCAAATCTTCAGGATTTACATTTTTATCTTTGGGTGAAACGTAATTTTTTTGTTTTTTATATTTTTGCTCAGATTCAATTAGGGCGACGATCAATCCGAGGGAGCTTGTTTCTTTTTTCCTGTTTTTAAAACTATTGAACAGTTTCATGAGTTGTAGCTCAATGACATTGCTTATATGTTCATCTGCATAAAACATAGCATTCTTATTCACGTCTTTTAAGGTTGAACCTTTTAGTAGAGCTGCAATGGTTCGGAATTCTGATACAATCAGATTTATTTTTTCTAAAAAATCAATGATATCATCATTTGATATTTCTTTTTTTTTGATCAAAGAGTCAGTTTCATGTCTAAGTAAACTGCAAAAAGTAGCCGCAAACATTTTTACCTGATTCTTAAAACGGGAAAGGTTCTGGTCCGATTTATTTTTAATGAATATTTCGGTATTCTTTGCTAGGTTTTTAAGTAAAAACCGCTCACCGCTACTTATATCGCTCAACGTATAATTGGGGGTATCGTATTTTAAAAAAAGCCTTAAATCATTGTAAAATTTAGTAGCGGGGTATGTTTTGTCATTAATGTTCAAGCTATCAGGAAGAAACAGATACGTAAGTGTGGTATATCTTGATTTCTTTTTTTTAGAAATCCTATCATAAGTTACATCAATGATGACCGAAAATTTATCGTGTATTTCTATTTTACTTTTTATCAAAACTTTCCTTGTATTATAGATTATTATCCGATGATCTCCTCCGATTTTTAAGAAAGCTAAATCCCCTGCTATGGCTCATATAGAGGGCCTTGCCTTAATTGATTACCTCTTTTTTGTTTATAGTTTTTCAGAGTCCCTTATTCGATACACAAAGGGAAATAAACCTGACCATTTATACATAGGAAAGTTAAGCAAAACTTAAACATTAAGTGTTGGGTTTCATCTTGAAAACCATATTGTTCAATTTACCATTAACCGGAATCTGGCAAGCCAAACGGCTGTTTTTGGTTGCGTCCCTGATTTTTGATAGGGTAAATTTTTCATCCGCATCCATTTTTTCGGTAATCAAACCTTCGATAATCCCAATATGACAAGTGCCGCACCAGGCCCTACCTTTACAATCTCCCCATTCTTCCACATATTTATCAAAAAGAAGTTCCATAAGGCTATGGTATTAATTGGCCCTAAATTCTGCTTTACATTCATCGCCAAATTCGTTGAAATAGGTAAACTTATATTTTTTTTGAGTCCACACCGAATCATAGGAATTTAAGGAAAGTACATCAAATTAAAAGTATTGCGATTACAATACAACTAAACATCACGCTTAGGATTAGCAGGTTAAATGTCAATTTCGGTTTCAATTGGGCCAGTACAGCTCCATTAAAGATCATGCAAAAAATAGTCACTAAAAAAAGGAGGAACAACAGCGGGACTTTTGGTAAATCGTTCATAAGAATCATCATTACCGCCACAGAGCCGATACAACTTTGCCCTATGATGGCGATAGCCGCATAGCCCATTTGTGCTCTTTCAAATTCTGCCAATAGGTTTTTATAGATTTTCATCATTTGTATTTTTATTTCCAGAACTCATCATTTGTTTTATCCTGAAACTTTTCATTGTCATGAAGTTCTGCAATAATCTTAAGTTGTGCTGTTGTGGCGACATTTTGTATTTCATTAAATAGTTCTCGCTCCTCGAACCGTATATGCTGTTCCAGTTCTTCTTCGATCAAGCTTAGCGATTTTTCAATTTCACTGTCATTGTTAAAAAGACGGATCAATCTTCGATGTTCGGTAAGGGCTCTTTTTACGAGTTCATCTTTGTCGCCCAAAATCGGGAAAATGTATTTTTCCTCAAGATTAAAATGGGGAACTAAATGTGTTTCAAAGAACCAATCTGTATATCGTTTTATTCTGTCAACTTCTACACCTTTGGAAAATCCGGTACGTATTTTCCAACATAGAAGCAAGCCGTCATGATGATCACGACTTACTTGTAGTAACGCTTTATTCCTTTTTATAGGAGGTTTTTTCATTCTTATCTAATTCATTAGCTATGATCAGCCAACTGTTTTTCCAATTCCTCTGCTTTCGGGAAAAGAATGTTGTTTTCCAAATGAATATGGTTGTGCAGGTCGTCTTCAAATTCCTTAAGCAATGAGAACGTTACATTATAGGTCGTACAGGCATCTGCTGGGGGAGTGTAGCTGTTACTCAGAGCCTCAATTTGCCTAAACCTTTCTCCTTCGTTATCATGTTCTTGCATCATTACGTGGATCGGATTTTGAATGGTACCGAAATGAAACGGATTCATTTGGCCTCCAGTCTGTTTTGCTTGTACCATTTTACGAACAGCAGGAAAAACTATCAATTCTTCTTTTTTCATATGCATGGCCAATTCACCGGCGGATGCATTGAAATGTTCTGTAATTTCAAATAGTTCAGGATGGCGTTCCCCATGAACCTGGCAGAGTTTGTTGAGGTATTGTTTTAAAACCGGAATCCGTTCCTCTACATACCGATGATGCTTTTTTTCAATATAATCGGCAAGAAGATCTAATGGCCATGATTTAAAATCTATGTTGTCCGATTTTGTTTGGTGCTGCACGCCCTCAATTTCCTTTAAAAGCAGGTCGGCATCCAACTTGTTTTTGTCGGCCACTTCTTGAATGCTCCTATTGCCCCTACAACAAAAATCTATTTTATGATTTTTGAAAACTTGTGCCGTTCGGTAATCTTCGGCCACAATTTCACCAATGTTTTTTTTAATTGTTTTTTCCATGATAAATTAATTTAAGTACTTACTCGTTTTAAAAATTAAATAGGACATATTTGTCCTCTTTAGAATCAATTTTTTTTTATCGCTTTAAATAGGTATGGCCAGCCTCTAGACCGGTGGTCATCTCGAATAAACTAGTATTTTCCAACATTTCTCTAAGATCATTACGTATGGCAACAAATTTGTCGTGCACAGGGCAGGGTTTGTTGGCATTGCATCTCTCTAACCCGAGTCCACATCCCATATAAACATTATCCCCATCGATAGCATAAACAATTTCACTCAGTTTTATATTGTCGATGTTGCTCTTTTCGATTTCGAACCCACCCGAAGCTCCCTGTACCGAATTGATAATATGATTTTTAGACAATTGTTGTAAAATTTTGGCCGTGAACGCTACGGGAGAATCGGTTTCCCTAGCAATGTCCTTTAAACTTGCACGCTTGCCTTCAAGTGATTGTAAGGCGATGTAAGTGGAAGCCCTAATCCCGTATTCACATGCTTTTGAAAACATTTAAGTTGTGTTAGATTTTGCAACAAAGGTAGGGGTATTTTTATATCGGACAAAATTATCCGATATAATTTTTAAATTAGAAAAATGAATGATTTAGGAATTTAATACCAATGCTTACTATAGCTGTCAACCGCTCATGTAGTACGATGCTGATACATATGCATAAATAACATCGTACTCATCTTCTGGGCCCTATTTTTTGCCACCCATGCCGTTTCTCCCTCAAATAATTCATCGATAGTCGCGAACCAAAGATTAAGCCATAATCCAAAATGTTCTGATGTGATTGTATGGTTCATCTTATCATCTACTTCTTGATGCGCCGTCACGGGGTTTCCATAATATTTCCGCTTTAGGAATAATTGGGTTTCCCAGAAATCAGTCAATAAAACCAAATGGGCATCCCAATCGGTAATTATACCGTTAAAAATAGGGCCGAGAATTTCGTCCTTTCTGATTTTCTTGTAGAAGGTGTTTATCAGTAAGGAAACATCTTCCCTATTTTTTATGTCTGTTTTTATTTGCATGGCGTATCTTATACTATAGTTTAGTAAAGGAAAATAACTCTTCTCAATTATTAACGGAAATCGAGGTAAAAATACCCATTTAAAAAAAGACTTTTGGGCGTTACACGCTTCTTTTATTACATGCAATGTTACTATCTAAAAAAATGAAGGCTATCGTTCATTTCGTAAAAGAAAACATATAACTTGTTTCTTTCGTTTTCCATGTGTGCCATAGTTTTACATGTGACACAGCTGATGGACTTCTGACAGTACTTGCTTTATTTTGATAGGGGGAAATTTGAGTTGTCCCAAAATATCAGGCTTTTTACCAAGTTCTTTTACCAAGATAATATCTTTTGCGATCAATTGATCTTTTTCTTTTCCGGTCAATGTTGTAAGTGTTGTAATCGGGTATAGCGCGTAGGCATCAATGTTGGCTTTCATCCCATTGTTCTTTGGGAAGTCCCAGCTCAGCAATGTTAGGCCTACGCATTTGGCATATTTGATGGCATCATCGGTGAAACGGGTATTGGTAACCAGCCAACCCTGTTTTAAATGCGTTTTGTTTTTTGTGTCCGAGTTCCATTGTTTTTGAATGTCCAAGAATCTCGAATTGATGTACAGGGGAGTTTTAACGTTGCTTGAAAAATCGGGTCTGGAATGAAACTTGCATTCGATGGCATATACGTTCCCGTCCTTTTCCGCCAAAACGTCTACTTCATGGGTAACGCATTCGCCTCGTAAAATTACACCGACCTCGGTTTTGTATCCTCTATGATGCAACAATGCCCCTACCATTCTTTCAAAAGGAAATCCAGTAGGCCCCAGATCAAAAATGGCCTGTTTTAGATTATATTTTGAAGCGTACATACGGTTGTGTTTCTTTAATAGGGGGAAGATCTTTTTATGGATTTCCTTCGAAGTTATGCCGTCGTATAACTGTGGCTCTATGGTTTGGACCAGAATTTCGATCTCGTCATTTTTCACTCCACAATTCCGTAGCGATTCTTTGAGCTTCCCTCTTGAAAAAGGTTCCTTTTCACCTGAATTCTTTGTTACGGTAAATCTGTGTTTGCCCATATCTTTCTTCGTTTTATATCAAAATCGCAATAATTCGGTCATTATCCCAAACCGAATAACATCTAACCGATGCTGAAAATAAATGTTATAATAATCCATCCCGTGGTACAATTGCACGAAAAAGCCGATGTCTTCCAAAAATTTGGGATGGTAGTAAAACGTCAACCCGATATTGAATCTTTTAAAATTAAAAGTGTCCCAATCATTAATATTGTCGATCATCCAGGTGGTTTCGGCCCTGAATGAGAAATCCGCTTTTACCGACCCTCGATGTCCCATTTTTACAGGGAGTTTGTAAGCGAAAAAGGCATTGTGCCAACGAAAACCACTATACTTGCCTTGCAGATCGTCAAGCATCCAACTTCGGGGATGCACTTCAAAGGAACTTTTGAAAAATTTGGAGGCGTTCAACGTTTTGCTGAACGATGTTTTTATCAGGCCAATTTCAAAGAAGTTTGTGGCAAAGTTGCCATTCTGTAAATTGATGTTGCCATCGGTATCATAAAAACTACCGTCCTGTCCGTTGGAATGGTGTGCAAATTTGCCGAATAATGTATAATGGTCGGCAGGATTCTTACCCCCTGTCAAATAGTAAAAAGTTATCTGCGGAATATAGCTGGGCGTTTTTACGGGATACGATTCTTCATTGTACATTCTGATTGTGACCTGCGACGTAAGCACCGCCATCAAATTCGATTCTTTCCGTTCTCGGATGATAAAACTAGGGTTAACGTTGGCCTCGAACATCAAGGGTTTCAGATTGCCAATATCTGTAGGAAATGTGATATAGCTGTCACTCTGGTTAACCTGCGCTATTTTTGCAAGGTCAATATTAGGCAGGGAGTCGTTTATTTGAGCATGGATTACCTGCGCTAAAAAGTGTATTGAAATCAGTATGTATCCAAACATCTTCATTTGTAAATTATTTTTACGGACACCGTGGCATCGGAGTCCAGCTCGAAACTCGCCTTGGAGAAATTGGGATGGTTCGACAATCCGATGTTGGTATAGTTGGAAAAACCGATACCTTCGGTCGGCAGGATTAATCCTTTGTCTATTTTGCCATTTTCGTTTTCATCGTTCAGCACGTTGATGGCATATCTTTTTTTGGGTAGCTCGGTAAACGATATGATAGATGCCCCATTGCTTATTTTGGCCTTTTTCATCTCGTTCGATGTATTTCGGTTGCTTTTTGGTTACTTTCCCCGAACCACCACTTAGGTTTTTGTTCTTTTTGGACAAGGTTGAATTTTTTGATGGCGTGGGTCTTGATATGTTCTGCCATATCTTCTACAGAATCGGTTACAAAAAGTAATTCCATATCCTCTGGACTTATGCTTTCGTTTTTTGCCATTATTTCTATATGATGGCAAAGTTCTTTATGGTATTCCGAGCCAAAGATGACGACGGGGAAATCTTGGATCATCTTGGTCTGAATCAGTGTTATGGATTCGAACAGTTCATCCAACGTACCCATTCCACCTGGCATTACAACAAAGGCGTAAGAATATTTGATCAAAAGGAACTTCCGGACAAAAAAGTAGCGGATGTCTATCCATTTATGTAGATATGGATTTGGTTTTTGCTCAAAGGGTAGGATGATGTTGCAACCCACTGAATAGCCACCAGCTTCATAGGCGCCTTTGTTGGCCGCTTCCATGATGCCAGGGCCGCCACCGGTCATGACCGTGAAACCTAGATTTGCCAAAGCGGCCCCTACTTTTTCCGCCTGTTGATAAAAGGGATTGTCAGTTTCAAATCGTGCCGAACCGAATACAGTTACACAGGGACCAATAAAGTGCATTTTTCGAAACCCATTAACGAAGCTTGCCATAACCCTGAACGTAAAGAATAATTCCTTGAATCTGGACAGTGGCCCTCTAAGAAATACGGATTCTTCGGTCTGTAACCTGTTGTTATTAGTGTTTTTCATAGCAAAGTTCGAGTTTCAAGTTCAAAGTTCAAAGTTCAAGAGTCAAGTTCGATGTACTTATGGGTCTTGGGATATTTCCTAATTAATCTAGTGCTACATTGAGCCATTTCAATTAACCTTTTTATAGCTCCATACGGCCAGGCCATTCATAACAACTGCATATAACAAGGTCTTTAATAACTGTGGTATAATATCAGTAAAACCAGAACCTTTAAGCATTACCATGCGCATAACCTCTACAAAATACTTTATAGGATTGAATTCAGTCAATACCTGTGCCCACTGCGGCATACTCTCTATGGGGGTGAATAAACCACTCATCAAAATAAAAATCACCATAAAAAACCAAGCGATGAACATGGCCTGTTGTTGGGTATCGGTAAAGTTTGAGATAAATAGGCCAATACCCAAAATGACCAAAATATAAACAATGGTATACATATACATTAGGCCAATACTCCCTACAATTGGGATGTTGAATAAAAGTTTGGCAATAATCAATCCTACGGTCAATAAAACAAGACCTAAAATCAAAAATGGAAACAGTTTGCCAATGATGAACTGGTGTTTTTTTATAGGAGTGACATTAATCTGCTCCAAAGTGCCAATTTCCTTTTCGCGAACCACGTTCATACCGGAAAGAAAAAGTGTAATCATGGTAACCAATAAGACCAGAATTCCTGGCACCATAAAAGTTTTGTAGTTCAAAGTCTCATTGTACCAAAATAAAGGTATAGTTTCTATACTTTGGGGCCGAAATTCTGGGTTGCCACCCATCATTAATTCTACTTGTGCCTTTTTGTTGTATTGTTGAACGATTTGATTTACATATACATTTTCAACCCCTGCGGCAGCACCATCTATTGCATTGATAGTAAGTGATAAATCCGTTTTTTTATCCTTTAGGAGGTTGCGTTCAAAATACTGGGGAATTTCAAGCACTACATCTACTTCTCCTTTTAACATGGCCGAACTGGCGATTCTAGCAGAGGGAAAATCCGTAAGAACATTAAAATAAGTTGAGGCATCGAATTTTTCAATTAATTCACGGGAAAAGGAAGTCTTATCATTATCTATATAGCCGAACTTTATGTTCTTAACCTCAAAAGTGGCAGCGTTCGATAGAATAATCAATTGCACCAATGGCAATATAAAGATGATGGGGAGCATCGCCTTATTTCTAAAGATCTGCCTGAATTCTTTTTGGACGATATATCGAATGATGTTCATTACTCCAATCTTATTTTATATTTCTTAACACTCAAGGTTATAAAGAACGAGGTCATTAGTAGCAAAATCAGGGTTTCTTTCCATACATAAACCAAGCCCACACCTTTAAGCATTATTCCCTTTAATATGATGATAAACCATTTGGCCGGAATAATATTGCTGATGACCTGAAGGGGGAATGGCATACTATTAATGGGAAATATAAAGCCAGATAGTAGAATAACTGGTAGCATCAATCCCATTAATGAAACCATCATGGCAGTCTGTTGGGTGGCTGCAATAGTTGAGATTAGTATTCCTAATGAAAGGGCGTTGATTATGAACAAAATGCTTTCTGCTCCCAATAGAAATAGACTGCCCTGAACAGGCATTTGGAAGACAAAAATGCTCAATACTATAATTACCACTGCATTTATAACTGATAAAAAGATATAAGGCACCACTTTGCCTACAATGACCTGAAAAGGTTTTAAAGGGGAAACCAATAAGATTTCCATAGTGCCCAATTCTTTTTCTCACGGGTTATGGATATCGAGGTCATCATGGCCGAGACCAACATTAAAATTATGGTCATTACTCCAGGTACGAACATAAAAACACTTTTCAGTTCTGGATTATAAACTAAACGTGTTTTAGGTACAATTTGGTAAGACAGCTCAATACTTTTATTGATTTCTTTCTGGTAATTCTGTAGAATTGAAGCGGTATAATTGCTAATGGTATTGGCCGTATTGGGGTCAGTAGCATCGGTAAGAATTTGTATGGTCGCCTTGTTCTCTGAAATCAGTTTTTTGCTGAAATCCTTTTCAAAATTCAACACAGCCTTAATTTGACCTTTTTTAAAAGCGGTTTCTATATCAGCTTCCTTCTCTATAAACTGTTTGATGCTGAAATATTTCGAGGCTGCTATTTTGTTGATGACTTCTTTCGTAGTGGCATCTTTGGAATGGTCCAGTATGGCAATGTCTACATTATTGATTTCATTCGTAATCGCAAAACCAAATAGTAAGACCTGAACAATGGGCATTCCAAATAGAATGAACAACGAGCGCCTGTCTCTAAAAATATGGTAAAACTCCTTTTTTATGAATCCAATAAATCGTTTCATTACATCATTTTTATTCTATGTTCCGGGCCAGTTTTAAGAAAACTTGGTTCATTGAGTCCACTTTGTAGTGTGTTTTTAGATTCTTTGGTGTGTTCAAAGCCTCGATTCTACCTTCTACCATGATAGAAACCCGATCACAGTATTCGGCCTCATCCATATAATGGGTGGTCACGAATATGGTTTTTCCCTTGTGGGCTTCCCGATAGATCATTTCCCAAAATTGTCTACGGGTAATTGGGTCTACACCTCCTGTTGGTTCATCCAGAAAAATTATCTGGGGATTATGCAAAAGTGATACGGAAAAAGCCACTTTCTGTTTCCATCCAAGCGGTAGTGCCCCTACCAATTTATTGGCCTCATCATGTAGACCCAATTCATCAATCAGCAAAAGGGTCTTTTCTTTGATAACCGATTTTTTAAGTCCGTAGATTCCACCAAAAAAAGTAATATTCTCTTTTATGGTCAAGTCGTTGTAAAGCGAAAAGCGCTGACTCATATAGCCTATGCTTTTCTTTACATCCTCTGCATTTGATTTCACATCAAACCCTGCCACCTGTGCACTTCCAGATGTTGGTTTAAGTATGCCGATCAGCATTTTCATAGCCGTAGTCTTTCCGGCCCCATTGGCTCCTAAAAATCCAAAAACCTCACCTTTGCCCACTTCAAACGAAATGTTATTGACCGCGGTGAATTCACCAAACATTTTGGTTAGATTTTCTACTTGTATGGCATATTCTTTATTCATTTAGATAGTTCCATAAATGTATCCTCAATAGTTGGTTCGGTTTTAAGTACTTCAATATCGATATGATTTTTCGCCCTTAAAAAAGTAACTAAATCCTCTTCTTTAAAATCAGTTGAATTGCTGGTAAAATGTAGGTATTCTCCAAAAGGATATGCACTATGGGTTTGGGGATAAGCCCTTAGATCTTGTATCAATTTATAGGTATTCGAAGTCTTTACCTCATAAATTTTCTTTGGGAAATAAGAGATGATAGATTCTGGGGTATCGATTTGTAATATTTCCCCAGCTGTTATCAAGGCAATTCTATCACAGAGTGCAGCTTCATCCATATAAGGTGTCGAGACAAGAATGGTGATATTTTTCTCCTGTAAGCGTTTCAACATCTCCCAAAATTCCTTGCGGGAAACAGGATCCACTCCAGTTGTAGGTTCATCTAGGAACAATACTTTTGGCTTGTGGATCAACGCACAGGACAAGGCCAGTTTTTGTTTCATCCCTCCTGAAAGTTTTCCAGCTCGGCGGTCTTTAAAAGGTTCTATTTGCACATAAATATCTTTGATAAGGTCGTAGTTCTCTTCAATGGTTGTTCCAAAAATCGTGGCAAAAAAGTTCAGGTTTTCCTCTACGGTCAGGTCTTGGTAGAGGGAGAATCGTCCTGGCATATAACCTACATGATTTCTGATGGACTTATAATCTTTGACGACATCGTACCCTGCCACTGTGGCTTCCCCTTCATCCGCAATCAACAAAGTGGTCAGGATGCGGAACAGAGTGGTTTTCCCAGCTCCGTCAGGGCCTATCAATCCGAACAATTCCCCGGATTTCACCTCGAAGGAAATGTCTTTCAAGGCCATAGCCTTATCGTATGATTTGCTAATGTTCTTTACGGATATGCCCATTTCGTTTTTAGATTAAAAAATTCTGATGTCGTTGTCCTTAGTTAAAATAATCGTAGTATCCCTCCAAGTG
>RCMY010003811.1_pt1 | contig 13224 bp, 14 predicted proteins | sample 2041341 | NCBI WGS metagenome assembly RCMY01 (sample SAMN09708234, study PRJNA481090) | Marine sediment metagenome, whole genome shotgun sequencing project. | reverse complement strand
GCAAGGATCCAGGTCAATCGGTCCGAGGCGCTGATTCATCGGCGAACGCCGCCACTTCGGCCATCGGGCCCGATGAGCGTTTGGCGCGAACTTTCCTCAGTGAAGCCATCGGCGATACGCCAGTGCCGAGAACCCACGAGATCTGATTCTTTACCGACCATGGCGGTGGCGCGTACACCAGTTCCAGCAGATGCTCACGCATCGGTGTTCGGGCCTCCTGGCCATATGCCCAACAGATCAAACTGCGTCGGCGATGATCACTCACGGACAGTCCGGCGGCAGCGCACGCTGCGTCAACACCCAGCGACACTAGGTCCCCAGCATGCCTGTCGAACGCAGAAATATCAGCGTGGTGCATCAACCGAAGAACGTCTGCATGCGAAGACCACCGGCGCATGATTCCGGGTGATGTCACCAAATGGCCAGCGGCGTGTAACAGGCGGTGCCGCTCCGACAACCCGAAGAACAACCGTCCGTGTAGCTCGAACGCTGCAGGATCGGCAAACAGGTCGAGGCCGGCGACCATGTGCCCGGGAGCTCGAAGCAGTAGACGGTGGTGGATGTCGAGTTCGACCTTGCCAAGCCGGCAGGTGAATGCATGTTCGAGTTCCGGAGCCCAACGCCGCCTGCCAGAAGCGATCTCGAGGCCTTCCTGCTGAAGAAGGTCGAACACCTCTTGACGCTGGGGCACCGGAACGAGCACGTCAACGTCACCGACCTGACGGAGCGTAGGAGTGTCGTAGTCGAGGCTGCCTGTGGCCAAGCCTTTCAGCACGCGGAACTCCACGCCGGCAGGTTCGAGTATCTCACCGAGCTGTAAGAGTGCGGCTTCGCATCGAAGCCGGACTATGGCCACCTGCCGCATCACCGACGAGGCAGCCTGCCACTCTTCTGCCGGGAATCGGATGATGCCGTCTACAAGCGCCTTGGCCAGCAGCGGGACGATCCGCTTCTGCGTGCAAAACTCTGTGAGCTCGGCAGCATCGCCACTGGCGAGTTCGATCGCTGACTTGCGTTCGCTGGCAGGAGCCTCGATCAGCAATTGATGCAGCAGTAGCTGCCGCGCCTGCGCCAACTCAGGTACACGGTCGAAACCCGAGGTCGGCATCACTCAACGATACGGAGCGGCGCGGCGACCCGGCAATGGGCACTTGGCGGAATCGATACAACGAAAGACGACGCTGTCAACGCGGGATCGTCCCAGGACTCTCGCGCTCAGGACGATGTCGATTCGGTGTCGGAGGTTCCATCATCTGCGAAGGCGACGATATCGCGAGCCAGCGCGTAGGTGCTCAAGATTGGTGGGTAGGCGAACCGCACATCGGGCCGAGGATGCGGCACTCCAACAGCAGTCAGAAACTCGTCCACAGGAACCACGGCTTGATCCAGGTTGCACTCGAGGAGCTGCCCGGCCGCCGCTGGAGTCGTGACATATGCGTAGGACGAGTAGCTGAAACCCGGACGCAGGAACATGTCGTCGACCCGCTCGTCGTGGCCCATTTTGGTCCGCCCGAGATACAGCAGCCCCCAATCGCTATCGAGGGACTCGAGCTGCGCTATTAGGCGCGATACCTGGCGACCGAAGTCAGCACTCATTGCAACATCGTCCTCGAGCACAACGAAAGGGCCCGGTTGTTCGCGACCGTCACGCCAACACGCCACATGGCTCAACGTGCACCCGATCTCTCCAGGCTGCAGCTCTCGCTGCCAGTACTTGTTCGACGTTTCGAAGGGGACGCACCAGTTCGGAAACAGCCCGAACCCCGCAGGGCGATCCAGGTCGAGGTCGTTTCCATCGAACGGACCGAGCCAGTCGCTCGTGAATACAACATCAAGGTCCTCGGGGAGACGAGCTTCCATCGTCTGACGCCGATCGACACGACGTTTCAAGTTGACCACGTAGACACGAAGCGGCGTGACAGGCACGGGATCGATCAAGAGATTCCCCGCATGGCCGCCAGCCAGATCTGCAACCTCTGCTCATGCTTCTCGCAGAACGCAGCGAGTTCTTCGTCGAGGGAGAGGGACGGATGCAGCCCGCTCTTTCGATAGCGAATCATCGTCCTGCAGATGAAACCCAGCCGATGATGGAACGGTAGCGATGAATCGAGGGTGACCATGTCATCGGTCATTGGCGGACAATCGTTCCGCTGTGCATACACACAGAGACTGATCCGAGGCGCCTCCGCTCGCGACGTACTGCGGGCGCCCCAGTGAAAGACGTCCGGTGTCCACGAAAGAACCGATCCGGCGGGCACAGGCTGGGCGCGTATTCCGGGCAGGGCGGCGCGGGGCAGCTCCTTCGTTGACCCCAACCCACCAGGATTTGGATCAAAGGACTTCGGAAGGACGTACATGCAACCGTTGTCGACTGTGGCGTCCGACAACGAAATCCAAAGCGAAACAAGATTGGGTGCGCCGTCCTCACCGAACGCACGATCCAAGAACTGATCGTCTCGGTGCGGCCCCCACCCCCGAGCTTCTGCGTCGGGAGCGAGATACCAAACCCACATGTCCGCACCGAGAAGGAACTCGGGGCCGACCAGCTCGGCAACGTATCGCTCCAACGATTCGAACAGCTGCCAGACCTCGTCGTACAGGAACAAGAACGTAGTCGGAATGCCCAGTTCGACGAACCGCGAGGTGGCATCGGCAAGCGCTTGCACAACATCGCGGTCAAGCACCGATTCCAAACGAAGGTGACCCTCGGTGAGCTGCAGTGATCGCTCGCGGTCTATGAGGTCGGAATCGAACCGAGCTGGCGCAACTGCGCCAGTCCGAAATGGTCGATCAGAGATTTTGAAACCCGGCAACAGGTCACGCCAAAAACCGACCGAGCCCATCCCATCGAGCGGAAGAGCCACCGGTGGCTCGCCCGGGTCACGGCTGAGCATCAAACGCCAACGACCATAGGTTTGCCCCGTGAAACTGATCGGACGCGGAGACCAGCAAGGCCGTCGGTGCTCCCGCTGCTAAAACGCCGAACGCCCCTGGCTCGTGGCCAGAGGCGGCGGACGAAGCCCCGTCGGTTGCCGGCCGGCCTCGATTATTCGCCGTTCTCCTCACCGTTGTCATCGCCCTTGCCCTTCCCGGAGCTACCGGAAGAGGAGAGCGTGGCTACGTTTACCTTGCCGATATCGATCAAGACTGGCTTGTCATAGTTAGAAGACACCTTGAAGTCACCCTTTTCCGGGATCCATGATCCCTCCGCAACTGGAACGACGTTATCACGAACCTGCGACCATGCCGAGGTCCGAGCCGACTACTTGCGGTTCGACTCTTGGATCAGGCCCCGCCCGAGCATCTGCTCGATCAGGTCAGCAACGTCAACGATAGCTAGCTCCGCGCTGATACCGAACTCGGCAACCACCGTTGAGCGAATGGCCGCCACCGGAGCGCCAGCCTGAATTTCCCGCCAAATCAGCGTCCCGACAGAGTTCAAACCGAAGTACGCCTCGTCCTGCACGTCCAGCAGTACCGTTCCTCCGTCAGGAAGCTCGCTAGCCATTACATGATCGGGGACAACGAAGGTCGCCTCACCTGTGGAGTTCGGATGCGATGTCATTAATTCCTCCAATATGGCCGAGGCCGCAATCTTCTCCCATTCGCACAGGAAGAGTTTGGGTCATCCACCACGGCCATGCTGGACCCCTGGCCATCAATGCATAGCATTGATTTCGTGCACTCCGATCCGTCCATCACCTGGCTTGTTCCGTCGTCAGGCCGCCTCGATCACGCAGAAGCCATCGCGTTGTCGCTGCTGTGCAGGATTCTTCTCCGGGCCACCTCACTCCGCTTCACTCGTCGAGTACTCGAGCGTTTGCCTAACAAGCGCTGGGGCTCCCAAACGCTGCTTGATGCGACCGCGTTTCGTGGATCAGGCGCCTGCCTGTCAAGAAGCCTCGCTCGGCAGAAGTTCTACGCCAGGCGTGGCGTTGCGGTGAGGCTCGCAATTGGAGCAAACGACCACAAGGCTGGCGCGGAGGCGCACGCCTGGCTTGTCGGGATGGACCATGACCAAGACGCAACAATGCTTGTGAGCTTCATGGCAGGAGACACGTGACGGGGGTGGCCGGGCTGGTCGCCACAGTCTCGGTCGACGACGACGATGTTGCCGAGAGTCTCCGGCTGATGCCCTGGCGAGGCTTACTCTCGGGCGAGGGCGGTCGCCACGCCACGCAAATCAGAGCGACAGGATCGGCGGCGGTCGCAAGCGACGGACCCGTTTCGGTCGTCATGCACGGGTGGCTCGATGAGGCTGCTGGATCTGCGATTCGATCCGCCGAGGCATTGCTCATGCGATACCGGATGAACGGCGTTGACGCGCTGCGTCGACTCGACGGCGGGTTCGCTGCGGTCGTGGTAGACGAGAAGCGCAAGGAACTCCATGCGGTTCGCGACTGGATGGGAACTCGGCCCCTGTTCTTCTCTTCGGACGGCTCATCGTTTGCCGTTGCCTCAGAAGCGTGGGTCGCCGGTTCCTGTGTTCGGAGCCGTCTCCGACCAGATGAGCGGACGCTCGGCGACTACATCGCTCGCCGCAGACCGGCCATTGATGCCTCTTTCGTCGCCGACGTTCATTTGCTCCCAGCCAATTCGTTACTCACCGTCAACAGCACGTCGACTGGCGGCACCATCGTGGTTCAACCTGCGAATCGGCTGAGCATACAGACGTCGCCGGACAGCAACGAAGCTGCGAAGCGGTGCGTGCGAAGCGCTGTTGAACGAGCCGTTTCGCTTCGTTCGGCAGGTTCGCCCCGGCTCGCTGCGTTAGCGAGCGGAGGCGTCGACAGCGGAGTCATCGCGGCGCTCACTGCCTCGACGGGCCAGGTTGACTCTCTCATCACACACTCGGTCAAGGGCCTCGAATCCTGGGAAGAAGCCGACAGGGCCGCAGAGATCGCTGCGAAGCACAACGTCACGCATTGCGTCGTTCGAATCGACCCAGCCGACACCCTGGACGCTGTCACCGCGAACGTCGGAGTACACGGGCCGCTCCACCCGACGGCATGGCTCTCGGGGGCCACCATTCACGCAGCTTCGCGTCATCATGACACCCTCCTCACCGGCCATCTCGGCGATGAATGGTTGACCATGGCCGGCGGCCCACTCGCCCACTCGATCCGAACTGGGAGCCCCCGCACCGCATTCCAGTTTGGTCTGCAGGAGTACCGGGAAGAAGGCGAGCCTGACCTGATCGCGAAGCGAGCGTTCAGAGCGCTCGGAGGCCGGATCCTCAAGGGACATACACATCAACGAGCGACACTTCGACGTGTGCAGGATGATCCCTGGATTCAACGCACAATGCTCAGCCTGGAATCCTTCGGTTGTCTCGCTGACATACGGGTTGAGACGCCGTTCGCCGACCGCAAATACGTGAACGCTGTGTTGTCGTTGACTCCGATGCAGCGAAACCAGCCGGGTCGACCGAAAGCCATTCTCCGTGACGCGTTCTCCGATGTGTTGCCGCAGTCCTACGTCGACGAACCAGTAAAGGCCAACTTCTATGACGTCCCGCTCCTCGGACTGGAGGCGAGGGGTTGGGATGGAACCGACGCCTGGGATCACTATCGGCAGATCTGGGCAGCCGCCTATCGTTCACGACTTGCCGAGCTTGGAAGCTCTCGACCGGAGATTGCCGAGTGATGTGTACGCAACCTGTTGAACGCGATCGGGTGAGTCGTTGACAGCTTTTCGCCAGCAGACAGCTGCGCTTGTTTCGGCGACCAAGATCATCGCCAAAGGTGACCCTCGCCGCTTCGGCATGATCGTCGCGACTCAGCTGATCACTGCGGTCGTCACAGTTCTGCAGCTGTTCGCCCTGCGGCTCCTCATCTCGAGTATCGAGGCCGACCCGCCCGAGGCGACCACCCTCGCCATCGTGTTGCTGACCCTCACGACCGCAATAAGCGGAATCGCTGCAGTCGCAACTCGAGAGCTGCGACTTGCGGCGAACGAGGTCGTCGAACGCGAGGTCACCCTTCGCAGCCTCCAAGCAGCTGCGAATTCGTCGCTCAGCGAGTTCGAAGACGACGTGTTTCATGATCTGATGCGACGGGCGACCCAACGAATCAGCCAACGGGTCTGGAGCGCCGTTTGGGCGTCGATCGGGGCCATATCCAATGCCCTGACCGCCGCAGGCCTAGCTGTCGCCGTCGTTGTCCTCGCACCCACGGTCTTTGCCGTCGCGCTCCTGTCAGCCGTCCCGATCATTGCCGTTTCGGCGAAGAACAGCAGGACTCTGCACTCCTTCACCTACGGCTACACGGCGGAAGACCGGAGACGGCTTGCGCTCGAACGGATGATCGCTGAGTCGCGTACAGCGGCCGAGATGCGCGATCTTGGGTTCGCTCCGACGGTGCTCGATCGCATAGGACATCTCTTCGACGATCGAGCATTGCGTATCAGAGCGATTACCAACCTCAGGCTGCGGTGGAGCATCGCCGCTTCGACCGCTGGTGCATTGGTTGGCAGCCTTGCCCTCCTCGTACTTGCCCGCCAGATCAGCGCAGACGAGCTGAACCTTGCCGATGGACTTGTGGCGCTCATCGCGCTCCAGCAGCTGACTGCAAGAGTTCGCAACATCGCTGCTCTCTCGGGCGACCTCGATGAAGCTGCGCTCTACCTCCGCGATTTCGATGAGTTTGTCGCCCGAGCTGCTCCACCTACATCTCGCGACACGGCCAACCAAGATGCACCGTTCGCTCCGGGTCAAGACGTCACAGCAAACGGCATTTCATTTCGATACTCGGAGCAACGCGGTTGGGCGCTGAGCGATGTCTCATTCGAGCTCCCCAGCGGCCAGATCGTGGCCATCGTCGGAGAGAACGGATCTGGCAAGTCCACGCTCGCAAAGCTCCTCGCCGGTCTCTACGAACCAGCAGTCGGCCATTTCTCCAGAGCTGGGACCAAGGTCGACGCAGTGAGCTTGGCAGGATCAACCTCGATGATGTTCCAGGACTTTGCCCGGTTCCCGCTGTCGCTGTTCGACAACGTGACTGCGGGCCGACAACCCCCTGACCGAGAGTCATTCGAAGCGACACTTGCAGAGATCGGACTCGAAGAGTTCGTCGCTGGGCTACCAAATGCCGACGCAACAATCCTCAGCAACGAGTTCACAGATGGAACACAGCTCAGCGGTGGCCAGTGGCAGCGGATTGCTTTGGCTCGGGCTATCCACCAAAGATCGAGCGTCCTGATCCTCGACGAACCTTCGACGGCTCTCGACGCCAAGGCCGAGGCTGCGCTTCTCGAGACGCTTCGATCCGCAACTGATGGCAAAACGGTCGTCTTCATTTCCCATCGCTTCAACACCGTTCGCCACGCCGACCAGATCCTCGTGCTCAACGAAGGCCGCTTGGTCGAGTCAGGAACACACGACGAGCTGATGGGCACAGGCGGCCTTTACTCGGAGCTCTTCCGGCTCCAGGCCGACAACTACACGTGATGGTCATCGACCCACCAGATCACTGGCCGTCCGGTATCGCGATCCTTGCCGGTTTGTTCGACTCTGAGGAGACCGTGAGGTTCCGCTCGTCGGCCGAACCCTGGTCGCAGGGTTCGACATGTGATGGCGGGGTGATCCTCGCGTGGCGTGAGGCGCGATTCCTGATTCGCCCGGATTCGGTCACCGTTGATTCGAGCGAGCCATCCGTCGTTCTCGATCGATACTGGAATCCCGTTCTTGCCGCCATCCATGAACTCAACGGTGTCACTGCGTTGCACGGGTTCGCCGCGCAACTCGGTAACGGGCTAGCCGTCGGTGTGTTGGGGCCCAGTGGTGCTGGGAAGACAACTACGGGTATTCAGCTGCTGCTGGAACAGAATTCGAAGCTGATCAACGACGACCTGATCACGCTGGGATCGTCGGGGCTCACCCAGGGACGACCGTTTGTTCGACGCGTGCCAACGGGCACTCCCGACGAGCCAACTCGAGACGTGGGCGGCAAGTGGCGGCAGAGCGTCGGTGTAGCCGCGACTCCTCCCCCGCTATCCCGGGTACTTGTCCTCGATGAAGACTCACCGCCAGAGCCAACGATTGTTACCGGGGTGCAAGCGATTTCGCTGCTGCTCCGCAACCCCTATCTCCCCTTCGAGGTGTCCTCGTCTGCAGCCACGATACGACTTCGCAGCGTCACGAGGCTTCTCGAATCTGCAATCGTCTTGACTGCCGCACCACGCGGTGTGTCGCCGACCGAAATGGCGGGGGCTCTCCGTGCGTAAGTGGACACAAGGTCTGTGCGGATCTGCCTATGTCGTGATGACGTTCTGCGAGCGATGATTCAGCCTCGAATGGACAAGATTCGCGTCATCCTGCCGGCCCTCCTCCTCCTCGCTGTCGGCATCATGAATCGTGTCGCGGTTGCACAGACGAATCTGAGTGCCTGGGAGCTCGGTGGATTCGGGATGTTCTCCACCACCGATTCTCCCGGTCAGCGAGTCGTGAGGCTCACGGCCCAGACAGACTCGGGTGCGACGGTTGTTCTCCTACCCGGAGGAGAATTCGCCGAGGCGATTGACAAACTCCAGGTGCTGCCAAGCGATGGCCGATCCACCTCGCTTGCCGTTGCCCTTCGTCGCGATCTATGGCTGGTCAAAGACGCCGAAGCAGAGCCGCAAGTTGACGGAAGCACGCTCACACATGTCGAGGTGGTCGTCGGCCGAATCGTCTTCGACGAAGACACAAGTGAGATGGTGTTCAACACCATCGCACAAGGCGTCGCACCGTGATCACAATCGACGAGGTGGCCGGCCGACCGGCCAGCTCACGGCGGTGGGATATCAGTGTCCTGGCCCTCGCTCTCACCGTGCTCGCCTTCGACAACGTCTGGTGGCCCGGGCGAGCTCTCGCGTCGAGCGTGTGCATGCTCATTCTTCTGGCACCGAGCCTGTCGAGGCTGGCGAGCCCATGGGTCGTAAGCGCCTGCGCACTTACTGCCGCCTACATCGGCGATTGGTCAGACACGGACAACCACCATCTGATGATCATCGCCGCAGTCCTGCTGGTAGCGCTCGTCGCTAGAAACGCTCAACGGGCTGAGCTTCTGGCTCAGGGAGCGCGCCATCTCATCGCCATGGCATTCGTGCTAGCCCTGCTAGCCAAACTCGCCTCCGCGGACTTCCGCAGTGGCCAGTTTGGCGCACTCTGGCCAGCCACCGACAGCCGCCTTGCGGACCTTGCCGTTCGTGTTGGAGCTCTAGCCCCAGCTGATCGAGCGACGAATGAGGAGGCACTTGAAGTCTTGATCACCCAAGACACTGCTCCCTTCATCCCGGTAGAAGCGTGGTTCGCCAACCTGTTCACGGGATGGACTGCCGCCATTGAGTTGGCGATCGCAGCAGGCTTCACCGTCCGTCGAGACAATCGCCTTGCCATCGTCGGCGACCTTGCTCTCCTGGCCTTCCTTGCCACGACCTACTCCGTGGTGCCGGTACTCGGATTCGCGGCGATCCTCGGCACGCTCGGCCTATCTCAGTCACGACATCGATCCATCTCGGGCCTGTATGTGCTCGGGCTGGTTGCCATTCCGCTTCAGGATGCCCTTGCCACCATCATCTGACACCGCCGTCGTCGACAACACACTGGTCGCGCGCAGCCGCCCTTCCCACACCATGGAGATCGTCGCTGGTCTCGCATCGCACGCCGATGTTCTCCACTCGTCCCGCGGTGATGCCGACAAGGCGGCCGCTGTAATTCTGCCGTGTGCCGCAGAGCGGAGCGAGGGTTGAACACCGCTGTCGAAGATCCGATCAGCTTCGAGGTGCAGAATCAATTCATCACCCCGTGGCCAGTCGACTCGATCTAGGTTCAGAGGGGATCGGAGGGGACTCGATGATGGTGAAGGTGGCAGGCGGCTTGATGCTCGAGTTGGGCAGCCAGGAAGGCGAACTCCAGCTCCGGGCAACCCGCTCCCTCGACGTCCCCCAAACTCGATGCGTCGAGTCGCGCCGCAATGATGGAACGCTGTGGCGACGGCACTGGGACGACGAGCAGAAGCTCGTGATCGACTTCGTGGGCGTCGCTCTCGCGGAAGTCACGGCCGACACGATCACGTTTGACCGACAACTCTCCAATCAGGTCACCGAGCACCTCGTTCTCGATCACGCCCTCCCGCTGTGGCTCGCATGGAGAGGCGCACTTGTCGTTCATGCCGGCCTCGTCGTATGTCGCGGAGCCGGCGTCGCCCTGATCGGGCGCTCGGGCGCGGGGAAGTCGACCTTGACCACCCACCTCGGCACCAACGGTTGGCTCGTGGGCGGTGACGACGGAATCGTCATTGAGCCCTCATCTCCCCCGACTGCCGAGGCCACCTACGCGTCCATCCGGCTGACCGACAACAGCGTTGATCTTCTCGACGTCGATGACCACACCCCCATCGCCGGGAAGCACCGCCTCGGGCTCGGCTCGTTCGACGTCCTCGAGGAGCCCGTCGACCTCGCGGTCCTTGCGTTCGTCGAGCCGGCAGACACGACCGCGATCGAGCGACTCGGCCCCGCTGCCACCCACGCCGCGCTCTTCGGGTCCACCTTCCACGCCGATCTCGATCCCGACCGCACGCTTCCCCGCGTGTTCGAAGAGCTCGCGCACGTCGTCGAAGCCACGATTGCGGTCACCTTGCGGGTCGGCCGAGGAATCGACGGTCTCGACGCAGCCCGCGACGCCCTCGAGGAGCTCCTTGATCAGCGCCAATAGAGTCCGGGCTGCCCTCTTCGCAGCAATGGCGTTCGGGGCGCTCCTCACCGCCTTCCCCCAGCAGCGAACCAGCCGAACGGCTCAGGTTCGCCTTGCCCCGCTCTACGACCTAACCGCTGGCGTCCAGGGCTGGGCCATGTTCGCTCCCGATCCGGGCACCACGGCCCCCCACCTCCAAGCACAGATCCACCTCGCCGACGGCACCATCGAAACCGTCGACACGTTCGTTCCGGCCCGCTGGCAACTTCTTCGAGATCGCCGGTGGGAGAAGACCTCCAGCGAAATGGTCTCGAACGGGAACTACGAGCTGTGGCAGCCGCTGGCCGAGAATCTTCGGGACGCCGCCGCCGCCCGAGGCGCAACGGTCGTCGACGTCCTGCTGCTCCGTGTCACCAATCATGACGGCGGCCTCGGCGTCGGCGCCGAACCAGTCGAGATCACCACCCCGATCTTCTCGATCGAGGACGGCATTCTCGCCACCGACCCGGGGCCCGATGGCAACGGCGGGCTGGATCAATGACGACCCCGGCTGCGGTGCTCGACCGGCTCCACGAACGCGCCTTTGCTTCGACAGACCCACACGTCGAGGTGATCATCCGATCCCTCATCGGTTGGTTGATCCTCTGGTGGTCTGCTGCCTGGCTCGTCGACGCTTCCGCTCTTCTGTCCGACAATTCCATCTATCCCACCGAACCGAGTCGACGGTTCTCGTGGTCGGTGTTCGCTCCAGGTGCGCCGACATGGTGGGTCGTCGCTGTTCTGCTGGCCGTCGTGGTCGCTGGCGTCGGTCTTGCCGCAGGCCGAGCATCCCGAATCGCAACTGTCGTCGCCTTCATCGGCGTCGTCTCGATCCAGCGGCTCCAGCCCGCCGCTATCAACGCCGGCGACCAGCTGCTGAGGCTGCTTCTCGTGTGGATGATCGTCTCCCTCGTGCTCGGTTCGCGCTCGACCCTCACCGGATCAGTGACGACGCCGGGAGCGGTCCGGCCACGAATTCTGATCACTGCGGTTCGCTTCCAGATCGTCCTCGTCTATACGACCAGCGTGCTGTGGAAGCTCCAAGGCGAAGCTTGGCGATCGGGCGAAGCGGTGTACGCCGCGCTCCACAACCCGAGCGTGGCTTCATTCCCGCTTCCCGAGGTTCTGTCCGAGACGACGTTGGGTGTGGGCGTACTGACCTACGCCGTGCTCGCCATCGAGGCCATGCTCCCCTTCCTCCTGCTCCGAGCTCGCCTGAAGGGCATCGCGCTCGCCTACGCCCTCCACATCGGGTTCGCCATCTTCCTCCGCGTCGGCATCTTCACCCCGACGATGCTGGTGGCCGTGCTGGCCTTCCTCGAGCCGGACGATCTGCGTCGGCTCGAGCGCCGCTGGCGTCAGACTTGATCTGCCGCCTGAGGGTCAGACATCTGGAGCTCGAACAATCGGGCGTACTCCCCGCCCAGGGCCATCAGCTCATCGTGCGATCCCTGCTCGACGATCCGGCCCTCCTCGAGCACGAGAATGCGATCGGCCCGCCGGACCGCGCTGAATCGATGCGACACCACGAGCACGATCTGTTCGGCGCGACGTGCGCGCAGCCCTTCGATCATCTCGATCTCGGCATCGGCATCGAGCGCCGCACTCGGTTCGTCGAGCATCAGGACCGGGGCTCGACGGTAGAGCGCCCGGGCCACCGCGAGGCGCTGCCACTGACCCACCGACAGCTCCGTTCCGCCGGGGAACTGGCGGCTGAGGAACGTGTCGAGCCCATCGCTCAGCCGATCAACGACCTGACCGAGCCCGGCATCATCAACGGCAGCTCGAAGGGCTGCGTCGTCCTCACGACCGACGTCGCCCAGCTCCACGTTGGCCCGCGCCGACAGTTCGAACCGGCCGAAGTCCTGGAAGGTCACCGAGATCGACCGCCAGAGGTCATCGCGATCCATCTCGGCGACATCAGACTCGTCCCACGAGATCTGACCGGACGTCGGGGTGTAGAGACCGGCCAGCAGATGCACGAGGGTCGACTTGCCGGCGCCACTGCGGCCGACGAGCGCTGTCAGCTCACCGGACCGGAGCTCCAGCGACGCCCCCCGCAACACCTCATCCGTCTGATCGCCGTACCGGAAATGGACGTCTCGGAGCACGATCGCATTCGGGCGAGCCATCATCGACGGAGACGCCGACCGCACGACCCGGTACTGATCGAGCGCAGCGAAGTCGCCGAGGAAGTGCGCCGATTCCTGCACGGTCCCCGCCGCCTGCGTCATCGACCTGGCTCGTTGGAGAAGTTGCTGAAAGGCGAGCACAGCGACGCTGGCGTCGGCCAGGTCTGTCGACCCCTCGACGGTCGATCGAGCCAGAAAGTAGAGCACAAGACCACTCGAGACCCCCGTGACCAGGGACGCTGCCACCAAGGCCACCGATCGGCGCTTCGCCAGATCTCGTACGAGATCGAGGCGGCGCTCCCACAATGTCTCCCACCGCTCACCGAGACTCGCGGCCAGGCCCAGGGTACGTGCCTCACGGGCCGTTGCCTTGCCTGTCAT
>RCMY010003810.1_pt1 | contig 13226 bp, 11 predicted proteins | sample 2041341 | NCBI WGS metagenome assembly RCMY01 (sample SAMN09708234, study PRJNA481090) | Marine sediment metagenome, whole genome shotgun sequencing project. | reverse complement strand
TGGCGGCGACCGCCCGGTCCAGCACTTCGGCCAGCGTGCCGGTCTGTGCGTTCAGCACCACCTGCCCCGACTCCAGAACCGAAAGATCCAGTAGATCGTCCAGCAACCGCGTCAGGCGTAGCGACTCGGCGTGGATGATCGACGCGTATTTCTGCTGCTCGTCTTCATTCAGCCCTCCATCGCGCAGTATCTCGGAAAAGGCACGGATCGACGTCATCGGCGTGCGTAGCTCATGGCTGACCTGACTGAGAAAACCGTCCTTCTGCACCGATAGCTGGGTCAGCTTTTCGTTCACTTCGCGTAGCTGGCGTGCGGTCCTTGCCTGCTCGGCTGATTTCGCCTCGAGCTGGCTGGAATGCTCCATGATTTGCGCGGTCTCATCCGCAACGGCCAGCAGATCCTCGACCGAGACAGTGGCACGCCCGACGATCTGGCTGATCATCGCATGCGCTGTCGCCGCGCCGACGGACCCCGAAAGCTGCCGCTCAAGCCATTCAAGGAACTCCGGCGACGGTTCGGGCAGGTATCCGCTCAGGCCCTGACGGCGGGCTGCGCGCGAAAACAACTGCTGCGCCTCAGCCGCGCCCATGATGCGCTGGGACATGATCAACAGGTCTTCGGACTGGCCAAGGCCGCCGGTCCAGCTTCCGGGTCTTTGCGAATGCTCGAACACGTTGACGAATTGCGCGCCCTGCAGCCTCTCGACCGGGCGCGGAAAGCTGAGGATCGACACGGTGCAGAAGGCGGCGGTGTTCAGCCCCATCGACCACATGACGGCATGCACCAGCGGGTCCATCCCGCCGGTCCAGAACATCGCCTGCGGGCGCAGCCAGGACAGCCCGAACAGCCCCGCGTCGAGCACGTGCTGCGGCAGGATCATCCCGGCACCAAAGCTGGGCAGAAAGAGGCAATAGAGCCACAGCGCAAATCCAACGCTCAGCCCCGCCAGCGCCCCGTTGCGCGTGGCGCCGCGCCAGATCAGCCCGCCCATCAGCGCCGGAAGGAACTGCGCCACTCCGGCAAAGGCGACGAGGCCGATCGCCGCCAGCGCCGTGCCCCCGCCCGAGAGGCGAAAATAGAGGTATCCCAGCAGAACCACCCCCCCGATTGACAGCCGCCGTGCCAGCAGCGCAACATGCCGCACGTCGCCCGACATCATCGCCGCGCCCCCAGTCATGCGCAGCCAGATCGGCATGACGATATGGTTCGATACCATCGTCGACAGGGCAATCGCCGCGACGATCACCATCGACGTCGCCGAGGAGAATCCGCCGAGGAACGACAGGATCGCAAGCCCGTCCTGCCCCGCGAGCAACGGGAGGTTCAGCACATAAAGGTCCGGGTTCGACCCCTCCGGCATCAGGTGCAGGCCGACGGCGGCGATGGGCACCACGAAAAGGCTGATCAGCATCAGATAGAGCGGAAAGGCCCAGGCGGCCGTGCGCAGATGGCCTTCGTCCTCGTTCTCGACCACCATGACCTGAAACATGCGCGGCAGGCACAGGAACGCCGCCGCCGACAGCAGTGTCAGCGCAGCCCAGCGGCTGCCCGAAACGTCGAACGCGGTGATGGGCGAGGCGTCGATGCGCGCCAGCGTTGCACTCAGACCGCCCTCCAGCCCCCAAACCACGAAGATACCGACGGCGAGCAAGGCCAGCAGCTTGACCACCGCCTCCAGCGCGATGGCGATGACGACGCCGTGGTGTCGCTCGTTCGCGTCGAGGTTGCGGGTGCCAAAGAGGATGGTGAACAGCGTCAGGCCCAGCGCGACATAGATCGCGATGGACTGAACCGACCTGCCACCCTCCTGTCCCGCTGGCGAAAACGCAGCGAAGGACAGCGTCACCGATTGCAGTTGCAGCGCGATATAGGGCGTCGTGCCGATAACGGCCAGAACGGTGACGCAGACGGCCATCAGGTTCGACTTGCCATAGCGGGACGAAATCATGTCGGCAATCGACGTGATGCGTTGGCTGCGGCCAACACGCACCATCTTGCGCAGGGTCCACCACCAACCGATCATCACCAGACTCGGGCCGAGATATATAGTGACGTATTCCAACCCCGAGCGCGCAGCGAACCCGACGGCACCATAAAACGTCCAGGCTGTGCAGTAGATCGACAGCGACAGCGTATAAACCAGCGGCGAGCGCAGCCATGCGCCCCGCCCCCGCCGCGCCGCGCGGTCGGCGACGAAGGCGACGGCGAACAGGAACACCACGTAAATCACGCAGACCGCGGCGAGGATGTTGAGAGTGGCCATCAGCCCCGCCGCACGTCTTCGCCGTCTGCGTCGTCGTCGTCCTCGCGCGCCTCGGGGTCTGCGCGCAGATTGCGGGCAATGACCGCCGACAGGATCACCAGCACGGCCCACACGACAAAGATGTAGATCATCACATGCGACGTGCGCGCCGCGCCGCCGTCATTTCCCAACCATAGGAGCGGCAGCACAAAGAGCAGCGCGCCGAGGATCGGCAGAAGGGCAGCCGCGTCGGTCGTCCGGCGATGCCTGTAGGTGCTGCGCGCGACGAACACGGCGCGGCCTTGGGTCGGCGCAGATGCAGGATCCTGCCGCTCGCTCACGCGTCGCCCGCGAGGGTGCGCACGGCCTCCAGCATCTCGGCGTTGGAAAAGGGCTTGGTCATGAAGAGGCTCGCGCCCGCGCGTTCAGCCATCTCGCGATCCTTGCGCTGGCCGCGTGCGGTCAGCATCAAAACGGGCGTCTGCCCCAAGTCGGGATCGGCGCGGATATCCGTCAGCAGCTCAAACCCCGAGCGATGCGGCAACATTACGTCGAGAATGATCAGATCGGGCCGGCGCGCGCGCACGATCTCCATCGCATTTTCGCCGCCGGAATGGGTGCGCACATCCCAGCCGTCCCGCGACAGAATAAAGCTGATCGCCTCGATGATGTTTGGCTCGTCCTCGATCAACAGCACCTGCCTGGCCATTCAGTGCGTCCCCTTCGCATTTGCGGTTTTGCGCCACTATTGGGCAACTCCCGCGCGGTGTCAAAAACTTGACTCAATCTCTGTGGACGTCTGCGGCAGAATCGACGGCTCACACCGGGCGGCGCAGGCGGCTCGCGGACAGATCCGGCAGGAGGTGCCGACCTCCAAAGGCGCGCCGCCCTCGCCCGCAACCTCGCCCTCGTCCGGCATAAGAAGCATGTAGCTGCGCATCAGCGGCGGCATGTTAAAGCGGCCCGGCGCGGCCTCTTCGCAGGCCGTCAGGGCCAGCACCGCGCGCGCATCGCGATCAGGCTGAATCAGCCGCTGGCGCAGCGCCATGCCCGGCTGCGCCGCCGCGCGAAAGATCGGCCAGAGCGCGCAGGCCCCCGCGAGGCGTGTGACTGTGAACCCTGCCAGCGGTTTCAGCCCGAGGATGGCGCCGGACGCGTCGGCGCTGACCAGCCCGATAGGGCCAACCACCTCCTCTGGCATGGCGGCGAGGCGGCGAAAGATCAGCGCCAGTGGCACACCCAGATCCTGCGCCAGCGCCAGCGGCGCGACGCCGCAGCGCGTCAACGCATCCGTCAGGTTCGCCTCGGGCAAAGCCAGCGCATCGGCACGGTAGCGCCTCAGTGTAGCCTCGGCGAGCGTGTGCGCGCCTGTGCCGGGCTCCAGCTCGGCCCCGGTCAGAAGCGCGTCGATATCGCCATCAGTCCCCAACCCATCCTCAAGCCCGGCAAAGCGGAAATCATGCGCGCCCAGAAACCTGTCCAACTCGTCCTGCGGCGACAGGATATCGCGGCCCGCGCCCGGCCCGTCGTCCAGATAGCGCACCAGACGCTTGGCCTCTTCGGCCAGACGCTGGCTGTCCTCGCCAAGGTTACGGTGAAAGCGCGCCTGCCATTCCGGCTCCAGCCCGCTGGTGTCGGTCAGGATCGACGCGGTCGAGCGGATGGCAGTCACGACCGACAGCACCTCATGCAGCGACGCGGCCAGATGCGGGTCATGCGCCAGCCGGTCGGTCAGCGCGTCGGCGTGGCGCGCTGATTCCTGTGCGCGGCGTAGTGTGTCGACCAGCAGCTGCGCCCAGCCGGGAAACCGGCCTGCAAACTCCTCGACCCGGTCCAGCTCGGGCGTGGGGCCTTGGGCATCCTGCGGCTCGGACCGCTCTGGCCGCTCGCCAGCCGCTTCGCGCAGGCCCGTCATCATCGCCGCCTCACCACCATGGGCCAGCGCCTGCGCGTCGACCTCCAGCGCTGCGGCGAGCCGCAAGAGGATGCCGCCCCCGATTCTGCGCCGGTTATGCTCAATCAGGTTGAGGTATGAGGGCGATATTCCGACCAGCCGCGCCAGCGCACCCTGCGCCAGACCGCGCGCCAGCCGCCGCTCGCGGATGCGCGTGCCGGTCATGGTGCCGACTCTGGCATCTGCCGCCGCGTCATTTTCGTTTTGAATCAATGCCGTTTCTCCACTCTTGACAAATATTTACACAATTTTCGAGCATCGTGTGCAAAAGTTTACAAAATAATTGTTTTGCAAAAGGCAGTTGTTGAGAAGTTTTCTTGCGTCGTGCCATACTACATTTGCACAAAGTGCGATCCGGCAACCCGCGGAGGAGGCGTTTGTCGTGATTAGTCTTAAAGGGAGGATTTTTATGTCCACATCCAATTTCACCCGCCGCGGTCTGCTGAAAACCAGCGCCGTCGCAGGCGCCGGCCTGGCCGTTCCGACGATTTTCACCGCGTCGAGCGTTTCGGCATTCGCCAACGACCCCGCCAACGCCAGCAGCGTGACGCTGGGCTTTAACGTGCCGCAGTCCGGTGCCTATGCAGATGAGGGCGCGGACGAGCTGCGCGCATACAAGCTGGCGGTCGAGCACCTGAACGGCGAAGGCGACGGCGGCATGATGCAGACCTTCAGCTCGAAGGCGCTGCAAGGCAACGGTATCATGGGCAAGAAGGTGGAATACGTCACCGGCGACACCCAGACCAAATCGGACGCAGCGCGCGCATCGGCCAAGTCGATGATCGAAAAAGATGGCGCCGTCCTTATCACCGGTGGTTCGTCCTCGGGCGTGGCTGTCGCCGTGCAGGCGCTGTGCCAGGAGGCGGGCATCATCTTCATGGCCGGTCTCACGCACTCGAACGACACGACCGGCAAGGACCGCAAGGCCAACGGTTTCCGTCACTTCTTTAACAGCTGGATGTCCGGCGCGGCGCTCGCGCCCGTTCTGGCGCATGCTTATGGCACCGACCGCAAGGCCTATCACCTGACCGCCGACTACAACTGGGGCTACACCACAGAAGAGGCCGTGCGCAACTCGACCGAGGCATTGGGCTGGGAGACTGTGAACGCGGTCAAGACCCCGCTGACCCAGACCGACTTCAGCGCCTATATCACGCCTGTCCTGCAATCGGACGCGGACGTGCTGGTGCTGAACCATTACGGCAACAACATGGTTAACTCGCTCACCAACGCCGTCCAGTTCGGCCTGCGCGACAAGATGGTTAACGGCAAGAAGTTCGAGATCGTCGTGCCGCTCTACTCCGAGCTGATGGCACGCGGCGCGGGCAAGGCCGTGGCAGGTATCTTTGGGTCGCAGAACTGGGACTGGAAACTGGAAAAGGAAAAGGGCGCCCGCTATGTCGGCTCTGACGCCTTCGTCAAATCCTTCGGCGAAAAATATGGCTTCCCGCCCAGCCAGGCAGCGCATACCTGCTACGTGCAGACCATGCTTTATGCCGATGCGGTCGAGCGTGCAGGCAGCTTCCAGCCCTGCGCGGTCGTCGAAGCGCTCGAAGGCTTTGAGTTCGACGGTCTGGGCAATGGCCCGACCCTCTATCGCGCCGAAGATCACCAGTGCTTCAAGGACGTGGTCGTGGTGCGCGGCAAGGAGAACCCCGAGAACGAGTTCGACCTGGTCGAGATCGTCGAAGTGACGCCCGCCGAGCAAGTGACCTACGCCCCCGACGCCCCCGAATTCGGTGGCGCCGAGGCGACGCTGGGCGCTTGCAACGACGGCGCATAAGCGGATTGAGGGCCGCCCCCCATGCCGGGGGCGGCCATTTCCAAGCACGCGAGGGCCCGTCGGGGCCGGACCGGTCATTTTCTCCGGGCACTTTTCTGACATGCGAGGCAGACAATGGATGCGATAATCCTGCAAATCCTCAATGGACTGGACAAGGGATCGGCCTACGCGCTGATCGCCCTCGGTCTGACATTGATCTTCGGCACGCTGGGGGTGGTCAATTTTGCCCACGGCGCATTGTTCATGATCGGCGCGTTCTGCGCCGTCACGCTCAGCCGCATCCTGACCCTCAGCTATACGGTCGTTGACGAATCGCGCACCGATTTTCTGGGTAACCCGATGGAAGTCGACGTGCCCTATATCCATAGTATCGTCGGCCAAAATGCCGGAGATTTCATGATCGACTGGGCCGTGCCACTGTCGATCCTATTCGCCATTCCCGTCATGATCGCCATCGGCGTCATCATGGAACGCGGCCTGATCAAGCATTTCTACAAGCGCCCCCATGCCGACCAGATCCTGGTGACGTTCGGCTTGGCCATCGTGCTTCAGGAAGTCATCAAATTCTACTACGGCGCCAACCCGATCCCGACGCCCGCACCCAGCGCATTCCGCGGCTCGTTCGATTTCGGCGCATTTCTGGGGATGGATGCCAATTCGATCATCTACCCCTACTGGCGCCTCGTTTACTTCGCCTTTTCGCTGGTCATCATCAGTGCCGTCTTTGCCTTCCTGCGGTTCACCACCTTCGGGATGGTCGTGCGCGCAGGCATGGCAGACCGCGAAACCGTGGGCCTACTGGGCATCAACATCGACAAGCGGTTCACCATCATGTTCGGAATCGCCGCCGCCGTCGCAGGCCTAGCGGGCGTGATGTATGCGCCTATCAACAGCCCCAATTATCACATGGGCATGGATTTCCTCGTGCTTAGCTTTGTCGTTGTCGTCGTCGGCGGCATGGGCAGCCTGCCGGGTGCGGTGCTGGCGGGGTTCCTTTTGGGTGTCCTCGAGAGCTTTGCGTCGATGTCCGAGGTGCTCGAAGTGCTGCCGGGAATTAACCAGATCGTCATCTACCTGGTCGCGATCATCATTTTGCTGACCCGCCCGCGCGGCCTGATGGGCCGCAAAGGCGTGATGGAGGATTAAACAATGCTAGGACTGACACGCAAAGACGCCCTAATGCTGGCGCTGGTCACGGTGCTGGCACTGCTGGCACCCTTTATCCTTAACCCGTTTCCGGTGAATTCCGGCATGGCACAGTTCAACGCCGGCTATCCGGACCTGATGCAACGCTTTGTCATCTTTGGCATCTTTGCCATCGGGTTCAACATCCTCTTTGGCCTGACCGGCTATCTCAGCTTTGGTCACGCCGCGTTTCTGGGGGTGGGCAGCTATGCCGCGATCTGGATGATGAAGCTGCTGACGACCAACATCATCCCCGGCATCCTCATGTCGATCGTCGTTGCGGGGCTTTTCGCGCTGGTTGTCGGATTTATCTCACTGCGTCGCTCTGGCATCTACTTTGCCATCCTCACGCTGGCCTTCGCACAGATGTCCTATGCGCTGGCCTATTCGGTGCTGACACCCATCACCGGCGGCGAGACGGGCCTGCAACTGAAGCTGAACGATGCGCGCATCCTCGACGGCGCACTGGCGCAAGGCGAACGCGCGGATGCCAATCTCTTTGGCCTCGACATGACAGCCAGCTTGGAGCTGTTTGCCGGCGCGTGGCACTTTACCTTCAACGCAGGATATTACATCGCTGCCGTAACGCTGATCCTGGCATTCTACCTCTCGATCCGCATCTTTCGCTCGCCGTTTGGCATGATGCTGCGCGCGATCAAGAGCAACAATACCCGCATGACCTATACGGGCCTGAATGCGCGCCCCTATGCGCTGGCCGCCTTTGTCATCTCGGGCATGTATGCCGGCCTTGCCGGAGGCTTGATGGTGGCAATGGACACGCAGGTCGGCCCCGAACGGATGTTCTGGACCGCAAGCGGCGAGGTCGTGCTGATGACGATCCTCGGCGGCGCGGGCACACTGATTGGTCCGGTGCTGGGCGCGGGCCTGATCAAATACATGGAAAACATCATTTCCAAGATCAACAGCGGCATTCTGCACGAATGGTTCTACTGGCTGCCCGACGGGCTGGAGGATTTCGTGATCACGCTGATCTATCCCTTCGTCGGCAAGGGCTGGCACCTTACATTGGGCATCGTGTTCATGCTGGTCGTCATCTTCTTGCCGGGCGGTCTGGTCGAAGGTGGGCAGCGCATCCAGCGTCTGTTCCGCTCCAAGAAGGCCAGCAAGTCGTCCGATCAAACAACCCCCGCCGAATAAGGAAACGCAGCTATGGGCATTCTCGAAGTCAAGAACGTGAACAAGCGTTTCGGCGGCCTTCAGGCGCTGGGGGACGTGAACCTCAGCATCGCGGAGAACACCGTTCACGCCATCATCGGCCCCAACGGCGCGGGCAAATCCACGCTGCTGAACGTGCTGGTGGGCAAGCTGATCCCAGATACGGGGTCAGTGATGTTCGACGGCCAGTCGGTGCTGGGGCGCAAGCCCTATCAGATCAACCAGATGGGCATTTCCCGCGTGTTCCAGACGCCCGAGATATTCGGTGATCTGACCGTGCTGGAGAACATGATGATCCCGATCTTTGCCAAGCGTGACGGCGCCTTTCGGATGCACGCCATCGAGAGCGTCGGCAGCGAACGCGGCGTGATAGAGCAGGCCGAACAAATGCTGGAGAGCCTCAACATGGCCGACCAGCGGCACAACCACTCGGCCTCGATGTCGCGCGGCAACAAGAGGCGGCTGGAAATCGGCATGTGCCTGGCGCAAGAGCCGCGCCTGTTGCTGCTGGACGAGCCGACGGCAGGCATGGCGCGCGCCGACACGAACAACACCATCGATCTGCTGAAACAGATCAAGAACGAGCGTGACATCACGATCGCCATTATCGAGCATGACATGCATGTGGTGTTTTCCCTCGCCGAGCGGATCACCGTGCTGGCCCAAGGCTCCCCGCTGGTCGAGGACACGCCGGACAACATCAAGGGCCACCCGAAAGTGCGCGAGGCTTACCTCGGCGAAACCGCCGCCTGACGACACGCACCCTGCCCCGCAGACGCCCGCAAGAGGAACGACACCATGACCGCTAATCCCGATTTTTCACAGCACGCCAATCAGGCCGCAACCGCCCCCGCATTCCTGTCGGTTTGGGGGATGCAGGCCTATTATGGCGAAAGCTATATCGTGCAGGACATCAGCTTTAACGTCCACGAGGGCGAGATCCTCGCCCTTCTGGGCCGCAACGGCGCGGGCAAGACGACGACGCTGCGCGCCATCGCGCGCATGGACAACCCGCAGCTTGTCCACGGCGAGATCTGGCTGGATCACCAGCCCCTGCACAAGATGAAAAGCTACGAGGCCGCCGTCGCTGGAATCGGCCTTGTGCCCGAGGATCGTTGCATCATCCCCGGCCTCACGGTCGAGGAAAACCTCGAGCTGGCACAGATTGCGCCGCCCATCGGCTGGTCGATCGAGCGTCTGTATCAGTTGTTCCCCCGCCTCGCAGAGCGCCGCCTGCAAGAGGGCGTGACCCTCTCGGGCGGCGAGCAGCAGATGCTGGCGGTCGCACGCGCATTGGCCCGGGATATCAAGGTGTTACTGCTCGATGAGCCTTACGAGGGCCTCGCCCCCGTCATCGTCGACGAGATCGAGAAAACCCTGCGCATCATAAAGGAGCAGGGCATCACCACAATTATTGTCGAACAGAACGCCGTGCGCGTGCTGAAACTGTCGGACAGGGCCGTGATCCTTGACACTGGTGGCATCGTCTTTGACGGTAGTGCGGCGGAGGTTCTGGAAAACGAGAAGCTGCGCGCCGAATATCTGGCGATCTGACGCGGCTTTCCGGCCCGCGCCGATATGTCTGCATCAACAGCTACAGAGGTAATCCTAATGTCCGATAAAACATATCCTCCGTCCAAGGAATTTTCCAAAAACGCGCATATCGATGCCGCCAAGTATGATGAAATGTACGCGGCCTCGATCAGCGATCCCGAAGGCTTCTGGGCGGAGCATGCAAAAGATCTGGACTGGATCGAGCCGTTCACCAAGGTCAAGAACACATCCTTTAAGATGGGCAATGTCGATATCCGCTGGTTCGAGGATGGCGTACTGAACGTCGCCGCCAACTGCGTTGACCGTCATCTGGCCACGCGCGGCGATCAGACCGCCATCATATGGGAACCCGACGATCCCAAGACGCCCGCGCTGCACATCACCTACAATGAGCTGCATGAAAAGGTGAACCGCTTTGCCAATGTGCTGCTGAGTCAAGGCATCATGCGCGGCGACCGCGTCGTCATTTACCTTCCGATGATCCCCGAGGCGGCATATGCCATGCTGGCCTGCGCGCGCATCGGCGCGGTCCATTCCATCGTTTTTGCCGGATTCTCGGCCGACGCGCTGGCCAACCGCATCAACAATTCCGGTGCCAAGGTCGTCATTACCTCCGACGAGGCGCCCCGCGGCGGGCGCATGACCGGGCTGAAATCCAACACCGACGCCGCCTTGCTGCACTGCTCGGACAAGGTGCGCTGTCTCGTGGTCAAACACACCGGCGGCCAGACAAGCTGGGTCGACGGGCGCGACATCGACGTAAAGGCGCAGATGGAGCAGGCCAGCCCCGACTGCCCCGCGCGGCCCATGAGTGCCGAAGATCCGCTGTTCATCCTCTATACCTCCGGCTCGACCGGGCAGCCAAAGGGCGTCGTCCACAGCTCGGCCGGGTATCTGCTCTATGCCGGGCTGACGCATAAATATGACTTCGATTATCACGATGGCGACGTGTTCTGGTGTACCGCCGATGTCGGCTGGGTCACGGGCCACAGCTATATCATCTACGGCCCGCTGGCGAACGGCGCGACCACCGTGATGTTCGAGGGCGTGCCGACCTATCCCGACGCCAGCCGGTTCTGGCAGGTCTGCGAAAAGCACAAGGTGAACCAGTTCTACACCGCGCCGACTGCTATTCGCGCGCTGATGGCTCATGGCAAGGATTTCGTCGAGAAATGCGATCTCTCCTCACTCAAGCTGCTGGGCACTGTGGGCGAGCCGATCAATCCCGAGGCATGGAACTGGTATAACGAGGTCGTCGGCAAGGGTACCTGCCCCATCGTCGATACATGGTGGCAGACGGAAACCGGCGGCCACCTGATGACCCCCCTGCCCGGCGCCACCGCCACCAAACCCGGTAGCTGCACGCGGCCCTTCTTCGGGATAGAGCCTGTGATTCTGGACCCGACATCGGGTGAGGAACTCACCGACACGGTGGCCGAAGGCGTGCTGTGCATCAAGGACAGCTGGCCCGGCCAGATGCGCACCGTCTACGGCGATCACGACCGGTTCGAAAAGACGTATTTTTCGGACTACAAGGGCTACTATTTTACCGGCGACGGGTGCCGGCGAGATAAGGACGGCTATTACTGGATCACGGGCCGCGTCGATGACGTCATCAACGTCTCGGGCCACCGCATGGGCACAGCCGAGGTCGAATCCGCCCTCGTCGCGCATCAAAGCGTCGCCGAGGCTGCCGTTGTCGGATATCCGCACGACATCAAAGGTCAGGGCATCTATGCCTATGTCACTCTGATGAACGGGGTTGAGCCCAGCGATGAGCTGCGCAAAGAACTTGAAAAATGGGTGCGCACCGAAATCGGCCCCATCGCCAAGCCGGACATCATCCAATGGGCGCCGGGCCTGCCCAAGACACGTTCAGGCAAGATTATGCGCCGCATCTTGCGCAAAATTGCCGAGAATGACTTTGATACGCTGGGCGATATTTCGACGCTGGCCGATCCGGCCGTGGTGGAAGATCTGATCGAAACCCGAAAGAGCCTGAAATAATCGAAAACGCCCCACAGGCTGTCTGCTTGTGGGGCGTTGATATGCTCAGCCGCGCCCACGATAGGGCGGCACGCCTTGGTCGGGGATCCAGAGACCCTCAGGCATCGGGCCGGTCTGGTAAAACACGTCGATCGGAATCCCGCCGCGCGGATACCAATACCCGCCGATCCGCAACCATTTCGCCTCAGTAAACTCGGCCAGACGACGCCCAATGCTGATTGTGCAATCCTCATGGAACGCGCCATGATTGCGGAAACTTCCCAGATACAGCTTCAGCGATTTGCTCTCGACCAACCAATCACCCGGCACGTAGTCGATCACCAGATGCGCGAAATCCGGCTGGCCCGTCATAGGGCATAGCGACGTAAATTCGGGCGCGACAAAGCGCACGTTGTAGTCCACATCAGCCTGCGGGTTTTGCACCCTCTCCAGCTCGGCCTTGGCCGGATCATCGGGCAGCTCGGTGTTCGCACCGAGCTGTGTCAGACCTTCGTAAATGCTCTCGCTCATATCACACCCTCCAGCGGCCTACACGCCGCGCTTGTTTCCCCATAGCATTACATGCAGTTGCGGCAGCACACGCGCCGCGTGCCAGCGATCTGCGATCACCCGATCCACCAGCCAGCGCATCCGCGCGTCGATACCGGGCAGGTCGACGGTAGCCGTGTCGTCTTCGGGCGGCGGCGGCGTATGATTACCCGGTTGCAAATAGATCGCCAGTCCCGGATGACGCGCAGCCACATCGCGCGCATAGGTGTAATCAGCCTCGTCGAAAACGACGATCTTCAGCACGGTCGGCGCACCTTGAGCCGCCTCAATGCACTCTTGCAACAGCGCCCAGTCAGTCTGCATTTCACTAGACGGCGGCTTGGGGCTAAGCACCAGCATGTCGAGCTGGGAAAACCAGTCCTTGGCCACCGATCCTTGGGTTTCCAGGGCAAAGCCATACCCTTCGCCCCGGCCCAGCGCGATCAGATCGCCCAATGGCTGGATCGCCGGATTGCCCCCCGAAAGCGTCACGGTCAACGGCTGGCCACCCGACAGGCGGCGGACCTCATCCATCACTGCTGCGGCGCTCATTGCAGTCCAGTCGTGGCGATATTCGCTATCCACCGCGTGCAGGCTATCGCACCAGACACAGCGATAATCGCAGCCGCCCGTGCGCACGAACACCGTCGGCACACCGATCAGCGCACCCTCGCCCTGTATCGTCGGGCCAAAGATTTCCGATATGCGGATGGCCTCGTTCATGGCCGGTATTCGGCCCAAGTCTTGGGCGTTTCGCTGATCTTTACCGCAGCCGTTTCAGGCCAGCGGGCGGCACA
>RCMY010003809.1_pt1 | contig 13230 bp, 8 predicted proteins | sample 2041341 | NCBI WGS metagenome assembly RCMY01 (sample SAMN09708234, study PRJNA481090) | Marine sediment metagenome, whole genome shotgun sequencing project. | reverse complement strand
AAGGCTTTCTTTAGGGGGAAATCTTCCATGATGGTCCTTAATATGCGGTAGGTATTCCTCATAACGGCTCAACAGATAAAAACTGGCCGAAAAAATATCAAAGGGGATGGTACTGCGTTCCCCAGCACTGAAGAAACAAGGTATACCTTCCCATTGTGAAACTTTGATATCAAAGTCGTTGATGCCGTGTTCGAACAATAGGTCATTACTTCTCACAAAAAACTCGTTCTGAAGCGGTTGTTTAGTGTAGGTGATCTTTGGCCCGGTATGTTTTATAAAGTCCTCGACCTTGGTGGTAAAGCACGATTCGATCCCCAGGATACGTGTGAACACCTGCTTCATGATGTAGGTGAAACGAGGGGTGATTTTATGGGTGTAGATTAGCAGCATAATTTCCAGAAATTTCAAAGGAAGTTAGCAGTGGCAGTTGCAACTGCTACCGTCCACTTACAAAACGCCTTCGTCCGCAAAGCTAAAATAATCTTTTTCGGTAACGATGATATGATCCAAAATAGTTATGTCCAATGCCAAAGCGGCACGTTTTAATTTTGCGGTAACGTCTCTGTCCCCTTTGCTGGGCCTTAGGGTTCCGGAAGGGTGGTTATGGGCCAGCACCAAGGCAACAGCACCTAATTCGAGCGCCTGCCGCATAACGATACGTACATCTACCAAAGTGCCGGTGAGCCCGCCTTTGCTGAGTAGGGCACTATTCAAGACGGTATTGCCATTGTTCAGGTAGAGTATCCAGAATTCCTCATGCGCCAAATCACCGATTCGGGGCCGTAGCAGGTCAAAGGCATCCCTGCTACTATTGATCTTGGTGATTTTTAGAACATCGTCTTCCCTTCTCCTCCGTCCGATTTCTAGGGCAGCAATGATCGTCACCGCTTTGGCTTCACCGATACCGTGAAACTGGGTCAATTGTTTTATGGATACCTTCCCAAGTTCATTAAGGTTGTTCTTTACCGAGGCCAGGATTTTTTTAGATAGAGCTACCGCACTTTCATTTCTGCTTCCCGACCCGATCAATATGGCAATCAGTTCGGCATCCGAAAGGGCGGATTTCCCTTTTTGCACCAATTTTTCCCGCGGTTTATCGTCGTCGGACCAATGTTTTATGGAGAAAGATGGTTGATTTTGTTGCATAGGGCCGGAGTCTTTAACTGGTATTGCGTAATAGCTAACGTAAATTGTGGGCTAGTTATTACACCCCACCAACCCATCCCGCAACTTCCTCTAAATCCAATCCCCCATAACTACCGGAACTCATAAGCAATAATACGGAGTCTGAATAATCCCTTTCGAAGACAAAACCCTTAAATGCTGAAGCATCGGTAAATATTTTCAAATCATTGTGTTCAAATGCGTTGGAAATCTGTTCGGGAGAGACGGGATGCAGTTTTTTTATGGCGACGGATTCCGGTAAATAAAAAACGCTTGCTATATCGGCAGCATCCAAGGCTCCCTTGTAGCCTTTTAAAAATTCGGGCTCAAAACTGCTATAGGTATGAAGTTCAAGGCAGGCTATTAATTTTCTGCTGGGATACTGCTCTTTCACTGCCCTTGTGGTCGCGGCTACCTTACTGGGGGAATGGGCAAAATCTTTATAGACCACACTTGTTTTTCCTTCCGCCAGTTTTTCCAAACGTTTCGAGGCTCCGGTAAAGGTGGCTATGGCTTCGTAAAAATCGTCTTCATCGACTCCCATGTTCTGGCAAATCCACTTGGCGCCGGCGAGGTTGCTCAGGTTATGCCTGCCAAAGACTTCGATGGGCATAGGGCCTTCGGGGGTTTTCAAAAGGGTCTGACCATCTTCTACCCCATAATCCGGTGTTGCGTAGGGTAACTTGCGGATGGCGTTTTCGGAGGCTTCAACCAGCTTTTTCACTTCTGGGTCTTCTTCATTATAGGTAATGCTTCCTCCTTTGACAATACTATCCACAAAAATCCGGAATTGTTCCACATAATTTTCAAAGGTTGGGAATACGTTGATATGGTCCCAAGCGATTCCGCTCAGCAAAGCGATGTTGGGCTTGTACAGGTGGAATTTGGGCCGCCGGTCGATGGGAGAGGATAGGTATTCATCCCCTTCCAGAACAATAAAATCATTTTCTTCGGTCAGATGTACCATACGTTCGAATCCGTCTAGTTGCGCGCCGACCATGTAATCGACATTGCGGTCGTGATACTCCAACACATGCAAGATCATCGAGGTAATCGTTGTCTTTCCATGACTTCCGCCGATAACGACCCGAGTCTTGTTTTTGGACTGCTCGTAGAGAAATTCTGGATAGGAATAGATTTTCAGTCCCAATGCCTGGGCACAAAGCAATTCGGGATTATCGGGTTTGGCATGCATCCCCAAAATAACGGCATCCAGTGATTCATGAATCTTGGCCGGAAACCATCCGAATTCTTCAGGAAGTAATCCCTTTTTGGCCAAGCGGGTCTTTGATGGCTCAAAAATAACGTCATCGCTTCCGGTGATGGTATAGCCTTTGTGTTCAAGCGCCAAGGCCAAGTTGTGCATTGCGCTGCCTCCAATAGCTATAAAGTGGATTTGCATTTCCTACGGGTTTTGGCCAAAGATAATAAAGGGTAATGAAATGTGCCTCGCGGTTGGCTTGTTAATCGGCACCCATACCTTTATTCGGGGGCAAAGCGGAATACAATCGCGCCCTCTCCCAAAAGTGATCAAAAACGGCTGAAGAGCTTTTAGTCGATAACGGCATCGCAAATAACCGGTTCATTGCCCAAGGCTACGGAGAATTACGGCCCATCGTAAAATGCGAGACCGAAGAGTGCTGTAGTGAAGAAGACCACGAATGGAATAGGCTTTCTGACCTGGTGGTCGTGACGTGGAATTAAAAGGAAAGTACAAGTGTAAGCGGTAATGGTTACTGGATGCCGGGTTCTCGGCAGAGTTTGGGCAAAAAAGAGTGCCCTTAAAAATTAGATTTAAAAATCGAGAGTAAAAGTGTTAAGATCTCGTTGGTTATAGACGCTGTGAGGTGTTTCGATTTCAGTTGTACAGCAAGACAAAAGTTTGTTTTCCCCCATTTATTTCTACCTTTATTGCTTCTTAATTGGTATCTCAATTTAGTCCGTGAAAAATCAGTGCGGGTTTTAAAAGATTTCGAAAACATCAAAAGCGGCCAAAAATGCACCTAAACCTCTCCACCATCCCATCCAAAGAAATCATGCCCGGCCTCCATGGCAAATTGCTGCATACCGAAAATATGAGCCTCGTCTTTTGGGAGGTCGAAAAAAGCGCGACAGTTCCCGAACATGCCCACATAAACGAGCAGGTAATGCACGTTATCGAAGGTAAGTTCGAGTTTACTTTGGATGGGAACACCAAAGTGTACCAAGCTGGCGATTTAGTTGTAATTGCACCGCATATAAAACACAGCGGACGGGCTTTGACCCCCTGTAAGCTGATGGACGTTTTTAGTCCAGTGAGGGAAGAGTACAAGTAGTCCCCTGTTTGGTCAACTTTCGGTCTATTGATTGTTGGTCAATAGAAAAATAAATCCATTCACAAAAATGCCCCGTCCGTCAGACAGGCTGGGTTACGAATTTTCATCCTTATATTTGAGCGTCTGACGAAATCATAACCTAAAAAAACTAGAAAGATGAATATTAGCTTAAAAGGAAAAACAGCGCTAGTCGGCGGCAGTAGTGGCGGTATCGGTAAGGCCGTTGCGATTCAGCTTGCGAAAAGTGGCGCCAGCGTTACCCTGATGTCGCATAGCGAGGCTAAATTGAAGTCCATTGTGGCCGGACTTCCCGTCGATCAGGCGCAAACGCATCAATTTCTGGTCGTTGATTTTTCGGATTTCGAGGGATACAAAAAAATAATATCGGCCTACTTTGAAAGCAATGCTGTAGATATTCTCGTAAACAATACCCAAGGCCCAAATGCCGGCAATACTTTGGAGAAACAAGTGCCCGATTATCAGGAAGCCTTTGACCTGCTTTTTAAGACCGTCGTATTTACTACCGAACTGGCCCTGAAACACATGATTAACAATAAGTGGGGCCGTATCATCAATGCAACCTCGGTTTCCGTTAAGGAACCACTATCGTATTTGGCGCTCTCGAATACCATTCGTGCGGCCGTGGTCACTTGGGCGAAATCCTTGGCCAGCGATGTGGGCGAACATAATGTTACGGTAAACAGCATCCTAACCGGATATTTCGATACAGATCGGATCCACCAGCTCAACGCCAAAAAGGCCGAACAGCAAGGCATCTCGCAAGCCGATGTCCGTGCGGATATGGAGTCAAAAGTGCCGGTAAAGCGTATTGGCGATCCAAAGGAATATGGGTATTTAGTAGCGTTTTTGGCTTCCGAGCAGGCGGCTTTTGTAACTGGGACGCAAATTCCTATTGATGGAGGATTGTTGAAGTCGTTGTGATTTTTTACAAGAGTTCCTCCAACAAATCCAACTTCCCTCACCCAAAACCCTCGATTCCTAATTCAGTGTTGCCCATGGCATAGCTTTTGTAAATCTTTGTTCCATAATCTTAATGCCATAAGTAGCTTATGAAACATCCAAAAATCATATTCCTATTACACATCCTAATGCTGACAGTGACAATGGGGCAAGCGCAAAATCGGGACAATTCGTACGATGTACTTTGGGAAAAGGTCGGGCAATTGGAAAATGAGGACTTGACCAAATCCGCCTTAAACCAAGTTCAGGCCATTTCCGAAAAGGCGAAAAAGGAAAAGAACTCCGCGCAAATAGTAAAAACGCTATTGTACACCTCAAAATACGCCCTAGTTTTAGAAGAAGATGCCCTAATAAACATCGTAAACAATTTCAGATCGGAAATTGACAAGGCGAAATTCCCAACTAAAAATGTGCTGGAAAGTTATTTGGCGAACCTCTATTGGCAATACTTCCAACAAAATCGCTACCCCTTTTATGACCGCACCAAAACAGCATCCAAAGTAGATTCCGTCGATTTCCGTACTTGGGATGTAACTACGTTATTTCATGAAATCAGTCGCCATTTTGAGGCATCCCTAGAAAACAAAACGGAGCTACAAAAAATAGGCTTGGACGCGTTTAAGGAAATTCTGAACAACCAAACCGGTTCCGAAACCTACCGCCCTAGCCTATTCGATGTGTTGGCCCATTGCGCGCTGGACTTTTATAAAACGGATGAAAACAACATCACCCGTCCGGCAGATAAATTCGAAATCGCCAATCCCGGGATTTTGTGCGAAGCCTACGAATACACGCAAATGAAAATAGATGTGCAGGACAGGACATCCTTACAATCGAAAGCGCTGCTGGTATATCAAGAATTGTTGAAATTCCATTTTCCCGATCCGAGATTGGATGCCCTTGTCGATGTGGATATCGAACGGCTCAATTTCATCCATCAAAATGCCGTGTTTGCGAACAAAGATGACGGCTACCTTGAAGTACTCCAAAATTCAGCCGAGAATTTTAGACAGCACGAGGTTTCCGCTTTATACACCTATGAAATCGCCCAGCTATATGTACAACAGGGCAACGAGTATTCCCAAAAACCCGAGGAGAAGAACAGATGGAAGCTTAAAGATGCCCTTCAGCTCTGCGAATCAATAATTGCCCAGTTTCCCGATAGCCGCGGTGCCGAAAAATGCAAGGCCCTGAAATCGCAAATTCTGGCAACCGACCTTCAATTGACCACCGAAAATTATATTCCTATCACCACCGATGCTCGGTTACTGGTCAATTATAAAAACATGGAAGGCCTTGAGCTAAGCGCCCTTAAAATATCGCAAAAGGAACTAAAAACGCTTAGCGAACTTCATAGTCATCCCGAACAACTTGAATTTCTGCGCAAATTATCCGTAGCGAAGACTTGGGAAGCTCCATTAAAAAATGAAAAGGACTATCAACAACACCGCATCGAGGTGCTGCTTCCCGCGTTAGAAAATGGGCAATATGTGATTTTGGCGACTCCGATCGATACTGGAAAAACTGTGGAGAATACTGACTCTGAGGAAGATTCCAACGAGAATGAAAACTCCGCGAACAGCAGCTTCGCCTTTAGTCCCCTTCAAGTAACGGATTTGGCCGTTGTAACTACCCAGAAACCGAATGGGTATCATTTTCAGGTAGTCAATCGTCAAAATGGCAATCCTATTTCCGGAGCGGAATTACAGCTTACCTACCGAAATAATGGCAACAACCCTAATTCGGTCACCACTAAGATAACTGATAAAAATGGAGCTGTCAGCATCCCATTATCCAACGAATATTGGCGTGATGTTCATATACTTGTGAAACATAAGAATGAAAAAGCGCATTTCGGACCCTTTTATATTAATGCCAAGTACGATTCAAATCCAAAATATACGGACTACACCTGCTTCCTTTTTACGGATCGCAGCGTTTACAGACCGGGGCAAGCCTTATATTTTAAAGGAATAGCCATCCAAAATAACCAAGGAAAGGCAAGTATCCTCGAAAACAGCGATGTGGAGGTCGACCTTAAGGATGTCAACGGACAAACTGTCGGAACGCAGTCATTTAAAATCAATGATTATGGGTCGTTTTCCGGGGAGTTCATATTGCCCGACACCGGATTACCAGGAGATTTTTCATTGCAGGTACGTTCAAAAACTGTGGCGCTTAATGGATATACCCATTTTTCCGTCGAGGAATACAAACGACCAAAGTTCGAGACCTCGTTCAGCCCGATAACCGAGACTTTTCGAGTGAACGACAGCATTACGGTCAAAGGCATTGCTACCGCTTACGCCGGAAGCATCATTAGCGATGCCAATGTCAGTTATAGAGTCAAAAGAGTGGTCTATTTCCCAAGATGGTACTACTGGCACCATCCCTATTACAACAGTACCCCCCAAGAAATCGCCCATGGCGAGACGGTAACGGATGCTTCCGGAAGCTACGAAATCAACTTTAAGGCATTGCCCGATACCAGTTTGTCCAAAGAAAATCTACCGACTTTTCAATATGAAATTACGGCGGATGTTACTGATATCAACGGGGAGACCCATACCGCGACCACCATCGTTTCCGTGGGCTATCACGCCCTGACAGCAAGCATCGGCATTTCCGATCGGCTGGATAAAACTAAAAAAGAGGATACCCTTACCATAGCCACTTCCAACCTCAACGGACAACAAGTTGATGCCCGCGGTACAATCAAAATGTATAAGCTGCAAGGGCCCGATCGCGTGCTGCGCTCGAGACCTTGGGCGGCTCCCGATTATACGAACTGGGAGAAAACCGACTTTGAAAAACGGTTCCCGAACGAAGCTTTTACCGATGAACATGACCCGATTACTTGGAAAAAGGGCAAATTGGTCTGGGAGAAGGATTTCGATACCGGAAAATCCACCGCAGTACTTCTAGAAATTTCGAAAAAATGGGAGTCCGGAAAGTATGTTATCGAACTGCAAACCACTGATGCGTTTGGCCAGGAAGTAAAGGCCTTGGCGCAAACCACCTTGTACGGCGAGTCCGATAAAAAGCTGGCGGATAACCAACTATTTGAGATTACAACAGATAAAAAAACCTATGCCATTGGGGATAAGGTCGAGGTGACAATTGGTTCGGCATCCAAAGACCTGAGCGTTTCAGTTTTTATTGAAAAGGATAAGAAAATAGTGGACACCCGTATCGTTCGCTTGAGCGACAATACAACCTCGTTTTCCGTTCCGGTTACCTCTGAAGATTTGGGCGGCTTTGCCATTAGTTACAGCTTTTCGGCCTATAATTCTTTTAAAGCTGGTTCCCTATCCATCTCAGTTCCGTACCCAAAAACGGCTCTTGAAATCGAGACCCTGACCTTCCGCGATAAGTTAGCACCGGGTACCGATGAAACCTGGGCCTTTAAAATCAAGGGGCCTAAAGGCGACCAAGTATCCGCCGAACTTTTGGCCAGTATGTACGATGCCTCCTTGGATGCCTTTCGTGACCATGCCTGGAATTTTAATCCATTGCCTCGACCAACCTATTATTCCAACATATACTCCGATGCGCGGCAAAGTTTTGGGGTGGCTGATTTTCGGACGTATTTGAATAATGATGGGCATAGTTTTACTCCCCAAAATTATGATTCGTTCGATTGGTTCGGATTCTATTTTGGTCGTCGTGATTTTGGAATGTTCCGCAATAGAACAGCTAATGTTTACGCGCCATCAGCGGCAATGGACATGGGAATGGAAGCGGATGAAGGTGTTTTGAACGAGGGTGTCGCCACAGGATTTGCCGATTCGGAGGATAAGAGTCCAAGTGCTAAAAATCTTAAAGAGCAAAAGCTCGATGAAGAAACTACCGGACAAAAAGAAAACGATTTCGCCAACGTCAAAATCCGAAAAAATCTACAGGAAACCGCCTTCTTTTTTCCCCAATTGAAAACGGATGCCCAGGGAAACGTCTCCTTTAATTTTACCACACCGGAGGCATTGACGAAATGGAAACTACAATTGCTCGCCCATACCAAATCCTTGGAAAGTACTGTAGCAACTTTGGAGACCGTGACCCAAAAAGAGCTGATGGTCATTCCCAATGCTCCCAGGTTTTTGAGGGAGGGCGATGAAATCAACATCAGCACTAAAATCGCCAACCTAACGGATAAACAACTTTCCGGGGAAGTAAAATTAGTGCTGACCGATGCGGTAACCAATGAAGATGTTACACAAAAATTACTATTTGCCTCCTCCGAGAAAGTGATGTCTCGGACAGATGCGGGCGGAGATGCTTCACAAAAGAACCATGGTGGATCTAACAGAAATTTCAAGGTCGATTCCATGGGTAATACCCAAGTCTCCTGGCGTTTAAAAATTCCCGATGGCGTTCAAGCGGTGCAGTACAAAATCATCGCCAAGGCCGGGGATTTCAGCGACGGGGAACAAAACCTGCTTCCTGTGTTGACCAATCGGATGTTGGTAACCGAAACCTTGCCGATGTGGGTGCGCAGCAATCAAACAAAGACGTTTACGCTAGATAAACTCAAGAAGAATACATCAACTAGCTTGAAGAACCATAAATTGACCTTGGAGATCATCTCCAACCCGGCTTGGTATGCCGTACAGGCCCTACCCTATTTGATGGAATATCCGTACGACTGCAACGAGCAGACCTTTGCGCGCTACTATGCGAATTCGATGGCGAGCCATATTGCAAATTCGAATCCTAGAATTCAGGAAGTTTTCAAACAATGGGCGAATTCCGACGCCTTGCTCAGCAATCTCGAAAAAAATGAGGAACTCAAGTCGTTATTGATTCAGGAAACCCCTTGGCTACGAGATGCCCAGTCTGAAACCGAGCAGAAAAAACGTATCGCCCTCTTGTTCAACCTGGACAAAATGAAAAACGAAAAGGCCAACGCACTGAACAAGTTGCAACAAAACCAAAATCCCTCGGGGGCATGGGCCTGGTTCAATGGCGGGATTGATAATCGGTTTATTACCCAGCACATCGTTGCCGGCATGGGGCATCTTGAAAAACTCACTTCGAGCATCCCCGATAATCGCAATGAGAATACGTCCGGCGAGAGCGGCCCGAAGGACAATCGCAGCAAAAACTCGGCATCGCCCAGTAGCCGCAATCCGGGTACCCCTGCTGCAAGTGATTCGATCGAAGAGACCGATCAAAGCCCCGAATCGACAAAAATGATAAAAAATGCCATCACTTATCTAGATGCAGAATTTGTCGCCGAATATGAGCAAATGAAAAGGCATACTTCCGATATAAACAACGATCATCTGAGCCTGACACAAATCCACTATCTCTATATGCGGAGCTTTTTCGCAGATATCAAAACCTCGAAAAAGGTGAATGAGATCATCACGTATTACAAAGGTCAGGCCCAAAAATATTGGACAAAAAAAGGACTGTACCCTAAGGCTATGCTTGCCTTGGTCTTAGGCCGTATGAACAATTCGGATACGGCGAACAAAATACTGCGTGCCTTAAAAGAAAATAGTATCACCTCCGATGAACTCGGTATGTATTGGGCAGCAAATACGGCCTCTTGGCACTGGTATCAAGCCCCTATCGAAACCCAAGCCTTGATGATCGAAGCTTTCGGGGAAATCCAAAATGATACGGAAACTATCGATAATCTAAAAGTCTGGTTGCTCAAGCATAAACAGACGAACCAATGGAGCTCGACCAAAGCCACGACCGAAGCGGTATATGCCCTATTGCTACAAGGCAGCGATTGGCTTTCGGTTACCGAGACCGTCGATGTGGTTGTCGGGGGAAAGGAAATTCAGCCATCCCAACTTGAAGACGTAAAAATTGAAGCTGGTACGGGCTATTTCAAAACATCTTGGAACAGCAACGAAATCGAACCCGAAATGGCCGAAGTGCAGATTAGCAAAAAAGGTGCTGGCATCGCCTGGGGAGCTCTCTACTGGCAGTATTTCGAAGATTTGGATAAAATTACTTCCGCCGAAACCCCCTTAAAACTTAAGAAAAAACTCTTCCTAAAAAAGAACACCGACACCGGTGAGGAAATTTCCGAAATCAGCAAAGAGACCGATTTGAAAGTAGGTAATCTCGTCCGCGTACGCATCGAACTCCGAGCCGATCGCGACATGGAATTTGTACACATGAAAGACATGCGCGCGGCTGGTTTTGAACCTATCAATGTGCTCTCCCAATACAAATGGCAAGATGGATTAGGATACTATGAAAGCACTAGGGATGCCAGTACCAACTTCTTTTTTGATTATCTGCCCAAAGGCGTTTATGTGTTCGAATATGACCTGCGTGTAAACAATGCCGGGGAATTCAGCAATGGTATTACGACCATACAAAGTATGTACGCCCCCGAGTTTCGTAGTCATTCGGAGGGGGTTCGGGTCGATGTGGTTGAAAAGAAGATATGAGCTTATCGTCTGCGAAATTTGCCTACACTATATTTTGGGGTATCGCACAAAAAAAGGAAATGGTAATCATGTGTCCATAGCTTTTCGAGAACTAGTGCAGATAATGCTCCACTACTCTGGCGGATACTTCGCAAAAACTTTTGCCGCCAAGAGTCTTAAACTTTCATCACGCGCTTCAGGAGAAACGTTTTCCTTAAAGGGACTTTGGCTTTCGGCCCGCCAGAATAGTTTGTCATTTTCGTTACCTACAAAATCAAAAAGGATTTGCCGTTCCATCTTTGGGCCACCTACTGGTATGCCTACGGAAACTCCCCCTCCAACACTTCGCCCCGATCCGCCAAGGCCTATGCCGACAGAATTATTCCTGGGCCGGCGGAATGCATTGCTTTCGATATTTATAAAAAAATCGGGTTCCTCGACCAGCTTTATTCCTTGGGCCTTCATTTCGGCATCCACGGCGTCGAGTAGGCGTTTTGTATCCAATTCGCTTAATCCGGTCTGCATGTCGGGGTAATAATTGTAGGTAGTGTACGCCGAAAAATCAATTTCCTTATCGTAGTCGTAATTGACCCGAATCGCGTTGCAGGAGAATATTAATGTGACGGCAAACAGGAGTACAGTCCTTTTCATAGCATTATTTTTGAACAAAATTACGGAAAAGACTCGGCTTTGCTGGATGCCAGGACAGTGCTTTTTTTACAGGGGATTTGTTGATGACCATGTTTGCCTTGCCTGTCGTGCGGGCATGATGATGTCTTCTCTACCAGTCCAGTCAGGTGATAGTATCTGTCTTGCCATTCAGGTGAGCTAGTTGTTAAGTTCTTAGGCCAAGTCAACAGATTGCTCCGTCGCGTTAGGCGCTAAAATGAAAGAATAGCTGCTCCAAGCAATGACTGCTAATCGTTCAACATCACACAAATGAAAATAGTGCCGCTCCCCGTAATTACCGTTAATCGTTCAACATGCCCCAAAGGCGGTCTTTCAATTCGGTAATGCCTTGTTGCGCAACAGAAGAAATAAACATAAAAGGTACTCCTTGAAGATCTTTATCCAATTCCGTCCTCATTTCTGCCATCAGTTCTTCATCAAGCATATCGCTTTTGGAGATGGCCACCAAACGCTCCTTATCGATCAATTCGGGATTGTATCTGCGAAGTTCGTCCAGTAAAATTTCATATTCCTTTCCGATATCGGTACTATCCGCGGGAATTAGGAATAACAGGGTCGCATTGCGCTCGATGTGACGTAGAAAATAATGGCCCAAGCCTTTACCCTCAGCCGCCCCCTCGATAATTCCAGGGATATCGGCCATGACAAAACTTTGAAAATCACGGTATTCCACTATTCCCAAGTTGGGCTTTAAAGTGGTAAACTCATAATCCGCAATTTTTGGTTTAGCGGAAGTGATAACGGAAAGCAAGGTCGATTTGCCTGCATTGGGGAAGCCCACCAATCCCACATCGGCAAGTATTTTGAGCTCCAAGATTACATCCCTTTCCTGTCCGGAAATTCCCGGTTGGGCATATCTTGGGGTCTGGTTCGTACTCGTTTTAAAGTGCCAGTTACCGCGCCCGCCCATGCCACCTTCCACCAGCATCTTTTCCTCTCCATGTTCGGTAATCTCAAAGAGCGTTTCATCGGTTTCGGGATCCTTGGCGACCGTACCTAATGGGACTTCCAAATAAACATCCTCACCATCCGCTCCCGAACTGCGCTGTTTGCTGCCATGTTCGCCATGACCGGCCTTAAAATGTTTTTTGAACCTGAAGTTGACGAGTGTCCAAAGGTTTTCATTGCCCCGCAGAATAACATGGCCCCCGCGACCGCCGTCACCACCGTCCGGCCCACCTTTAGTAATATATTTTTCCCGATGTAAATGCACAGAGCCCTTGCCCCCATTGCCCGATTCGGCATGGATTTTTACGTAGTCTACAAAATTACCTTCGGTCATAAATAGGGGGTTATAGTTCCTCGATTACCTTCGCCAACCTTCGGGTAACCGCATCAATCTCGCCGATACCGTTAACACGGTGAAACTTTCCTTGGGTCTCGTAGTATTCCTTGAGCGGGGCCGTCTTTTCGTTGTATTCATCGAAGCGATTACGGATTTTGGTCTCGTTCTGATCGTCGGTGCGACCACTAATTTTTCCACGTTCCAATATACGTTGTATCAGCACCTCATCATTGGCATCCAAAGCGATGGTGGCGTTGATTTTCATCTCCTTTGATTCCAACAGATCATCCAAGGCATCGGCCTGAGCGGTCGTACGGGGGAATCCATCAAAGATAAACCCACTGGCATCAGGATTGGTATTTACCGCATCCTCGAGCATCTTTATGGTTACCTCATCGGGTAC
>RCMY010003808.1_pt1 | contig 13232 bp, 10 predicted proteins | sample 2041341 | NCBI WGS metagenome assembly RCMY01 (sample SAMN09708234, study PRJNA481090) | Marine sediment metagenome, whole genome shotgun sequencing project. | reverse complement strand
GGTGACTCCGAGGAGCGACCAGGCCAGGACGTCCAGGCGACCACGGGCCGCCAGTGCGAGGAGGGCCACGGCGCCCACCGAGATGCCGCTGACCCACAGGTCGGCGCTCACCGTCTGGTGCAGCCCGGCGTACGCGGTGATGACTCCGGCGGCGCCGATGAGCTGAGGCCCCGCCAGGCGGGTGCCGTCCTTGCGCGCCGCGATGGTGAGGGCCACGCCCGCGATGGCGAGCGAGAGGCCGACCATCAACGCGAAGGCACCGTCGGAGGGAGCGCCCAACCAGCCCGCGTTCCGCGCTCCGAACAGGTCGAGGGCCAACAGGCCGAGAGCCACCACGGTCAGGGACTCGCCCGCGACTCGCAAGCCACGTCGAGACCACCAGACACCTGCACCCGCTGCGGTCACGGTGAGCGCCACCAACACAGCGGTGCGACCGCCGACGCCGAGCCATGACCAGGCCACCGCCAGGAAGATCACCGACGCCGCGAGGAGGCACAGGGCTCCGAGCCCCAGGAGGATGCTGGGAACTGAAGCACCGCTCAGGCCGCGGCGGCGCGCGTCGGGTGCCGTTGTGGCAGCGGGCGCCGGGTAGGCCGGAAGGTCCGATGTCAACGATATCGAGGATCTCGCGGCGAGCGGAGCGGCCGGCAGGCTGCGCATCTTCTCGAGAAGAGCGTCGGCGTGTTGCAGGGTGGTGAACAGTTCAGCGGCGGTGGCGTTGCGCAACGGCAGGCCACAGGTCGGGCAGTGGTCGGGATCTGGGGGCAGATCCGAGCGGCAGTCGGGGCAGACCCGGGGGTCGGCGAAACGGTTCATGAGGACATTGAGTCCTATGACACCGCTTCGCCGCCAGGGTCTTACGCCTCAGAAGCGACTGAGTATGGGTACTCGGGTATCAGGCGAGAGCGGCGATGGCCGCGTCGTAGTTGGGCTCGGTCGCGATCTCCGGAACGAGTTCGGTGTAGGTGACGTTGCCGTCGGCACCGATCACGACGACCGAGCGGGCCAGCAGCGCCTCGAACTTGCCGTCGGTCATGGTGACGCCGTAGTCGTCGCCGAAGGATGACTTGAAGGCCGATGCTGAGGTGACGTTCTCGATGCCCTCGGCGCCGCAGAAGCGGGCCTGGGCGAAGGGGAGGTCAGCCGACACGTTGATGACGGTGGTGTTGTCGAGGCCAGCGGCCAGCTCGTTGAACTTCCGCACGCTGGCGGCACAGACGCCGGTGTCGACGCTGGGGAAAATGTTCAGGACGGTCTGCTGACCAGCGGGAAGAGTGACCTCGCTGAAGTCCGAACCAACGAGGGTGAAGGTGGGAGCGGCGCTTCCGGTGCTGGGAAGGTTGCCGACGGTCTGGACGGGGTTGCCCCCGAGAGTGATGGTTGCCATAGGCCTGTTGTAGCAGACCGCACCACGCTCAGCCGACGAGATTCTCATCCGCAAGATGCCTCCCGCGGCGGGTGAGGGTGGGCGCCGAGTCTCCGGAGCGTGGCGCGGAGATCAACCAGCGGTACGACTCCCCGTGATTGAGCAGGTCCTGCACAACCAGCCCTTCTCGTGGAGGCACCGGGAACTGGGGGATGCCGCTGTCGTCCTGCGCAGGAATCAACCGCACGCGCTCACGGACGCTGTGCTCCGTACGGCGGATCGCCCGCAGCGGCAGCCACCAAGGCAGAACCAGCGTGAGCGCGAGTCCGAGCACAGCGGTGGTCAGGAGCGCTGCGAGGGACCATGGTTCCTGAGTCCACTGCGGCTTGAAGATCAGCAGCACTGCCAAGGCCAGGTAGCCGGTCCCGTAGATCACCGCCCAGCCGATCGCAGTCCCGGCTGCGGTCGTCACTGGACTGAAACTCCAGTCGGAGGTCGCCGAGTCGCCGTGATCTCGGAGTAGCTGCAGACGCCGACCGAAACGCGACGCGGTGAGGGCGCCCACCAGGGAGGCCGCCCCAGCAACGGCTGCCATGGCCCACGGATGGTCGTGGACGAATTCGAGCACTCCGGGCCACGGGTCGTAGACCGTCCACACGGCAACGAACGCCACAATCCCCAGCAGGAGCGCCGGGACGACAAGGACCCGCCCGCTCAGGAGCAAACCCGCCAGGCGGATGACGCCCAATTTGGCGACGTAGGGGGTGGCCCGTATCGCATAACCAAGTCGCTCCTTCCAGACCGCACGGGGTGGCAGCTCTTCGGGGGGCGGGGGCAGGGTGAAGCCGCCGTGAACCGCGAGCGCGTCCAAAGAGGCCCACACACTGCGGCTGGAGGATTGCAGGCTGCCCAGCGCCATCAGCGCGACCACCAAGCCGATCACTACGAGCAGGGTGACCCCGCCGTAAACAGCATCGGTGTCCTTTGGGCCGTCCTTGCCTCCGTTCACCGCGAACGTGACGAGAGCAGCCACCGGGGTCAATAGCACCAGACCGTGCAGCATGGTGCCGGTGCGGAGAGCGCCGTAGGCGAGGACGAGGAGCAGCGTGGAGGCGCCGAGGGCGGCTCCGGGACCAGCTAGGGCCTTGGGAAGCACACCGAGCAGGGAGAGCGCGAGGAATACGCCGCCCGCGGAGATCCCCAACAACGCCAGACTCCGCGCGGCTGCCGAACCCGAGGTCAGTGCGCTGAGCACCCAGTAGGGGACCTGCATGCCTCCTCGAAGGGTTCGCGTCAAGGGTTTGGCGGCCGCCATGCCGTTGCTGTCGGAGTCGAGGACGGTGGTGGCCACCGCGGCGGCACTAGCCATCGTGCGAATCATCTGGTCGCTGGTCGCCTCACCATCGAGGTTCTCGCGTCCTACTCCCGCACGATCGAAGGCCCGGAGGGCTTGCATGCGAAGTTGGTACCACCGCGCCGGGTCGGCGGATGGTCCGACATCGAGCTGCTTGATGAGGTCGGAGTATTGCTCCACGAATACGCAGGCGTTCGCTCGCGTGCTTGAACCGCCCACGACGTCGGCGATCACGTTGCGGGCCAACTCGGGCAGCTCCTCACCGATGATCTCCAGGTGCAGGGCCCACGCGCACAGTCGGGCGAGTTTGGGCATCGACGGTGGCAACTGGGAGTCGGGGGTCGTCTCGTCCAAGACCGCCGCCATCTCCTGGATCGCTTCTCGGCGGGCCGACACGGCGCGAGGGGCGGTGCGCAGCGCCTCCCAGAGTTCGGGGGGTCCGACGAGCCGAGTCACCGCAGTTTCGGCGGCGTCGATCGAGGACGCGCGGTCGACGAGGTCGCCTCTGATGGCTGCTGCCCGACGGAGTCTCGAAGGTTGCAGCACGGTTGCGCACAAGACCGTCGCACTGTCGATCCGACCCCAGATCCAGTCGTTGACTCGCCAGGACCGTTTAAGGAATCCGCCGAAGCGACGGATCGACATCCCGGCGAGCTTGTCGTCGGAGGTGCGGGTGGCGTCGGTGAAACCGTTGACCGTCTGGGCGCTGAGTTGCACCACCTCGACGGGGAGTGAGGACCCGGTGGTCACCTCGTCACCCAGCGAGGAGGTGGCGACTTCGAGGTTGAGTAGCCGCTGCAAGAGGTCATCGTCGTCTAGCGGCTCGTCCCCACCTGAGCTCAGCAGGGCGTGCCAGGCGTGGAGACCTCGAAGGGAACTCTCCAACCCCTTCCAGCGGTCGCTCGCCGCGAGCAGATCCAGGACCACTCCGTCGAGCTGGCGTAGGGCTGTAACGACAGCGAGCACGAGGTTTCGAACCTCAACGCCTGCTGCGCCGGGTTTCTTGGCCGCACGCTGCGTGTCATCGTCATCCTCGCTGGGAACCATCGAGGTGCTGAGAGCCGACAACACCTCGTCGTAGCGCGCCTTCCCGGCTGCCTCGCTGTCGACGTAGCGCGCCTGCCCGGCCGACTCGCTGTCAACGCGACGGTGCCGACGCGCGCCTTCTATCTGGGCGACCTGCTTGATGCAGGCGCAAAGACCGTCGGGGTCGTCCACGCCGACCATGCGGCGTTCGTACCAAGCCAGGCGCAGGCTCCAGTAGGCCTCGTTGGGCACCAGTCCCCGCGCCACACTGCCCGGTGTTTCCCACACGTCGTCGGTGAGGAGTCGAGTTTGTTTCAGCTCGGTGGTGGCGGTGGCGATATCGGCACGCGCGCTTTGGGCCAGTTCATAGGCCGGGCCCTCCTCCAATAGCCAGATCACACGCCGAGCCAGATCGGATGCTGCTTCGGCAACGCCGAGCGCGCCATTGACTCCCCACCCCCAGATGACGGACGGGTCTGCTTCGGCGAGCGTGTCCGGGACGTAAGGGACACGGGGTCGGGAAAGCTCCGCATTCGTGTGGGCGTGGGTTGCCCAGAGCCGCTGCGCGTTCTCGGCCGCCTGCCGAACCCGCTCGAAACTGAACTCACCAGCCAGGGCAGCGGCGTCCTGATCGTTGCTCAAGAGGCGCAGCACCATGGCGGCAAGGTCCCGCCCTGCTCGCCACTCACGCAGCCGGCGGTAGTGGGGGAGTAGTTCGCCGGCCAGCGAAGCAAGCTTCTCGGCGACGAAGTCTGGGTCCGCGGCTGATGAGGATTGCTCCAGAGCGATGGATTCCAAGATGTCGTGCCGCGTCCCGCGACGCCCGGCCGCGGCACGGTTGTGGCGCTCGAACTCCTCGACGTAGGTGCGACCCCCCTGGGCCGTCAGCGCGCCGAGTAGACCCGAGATCGAGCCCAAAAGCGTCGGCGGGGTCCCGGCCTCGTCGGGAACGTCGGCGTCGGGGGCCTCCGCGTGGGGGTAGACCATGAGCATGACGCGGCGTACCGCGCCCTTGGCCTCCATCGACTCGACAGCTTGAAGGGCCGCGCGGGTGGGGGTGTTGGCCAACACCCCGCCGTCGACGACGTAACGAGAACGATTGCGAAAGGGTAGGGCGTCACCCCAATCCTCAACGATGCCGTGCATGTCGGGTCGGAGCCGCAGATCCTCCGGGGTTCGGTTGGCTGCACTCGCTCCCTCTCCAACCGGCACGAATACGGGTTCGAAGGCCACGGGAAAACTGGCCGTGCAGCGGGCAGCGAGAGCGAGCCGTCGCGAGGTCTCGGCCAGCTCGTGGACCCCGAACGGATCGTTGTTGGGATCGACTCGATCCCAGTGGAAGCGCGCTGCGTGCACTCGCTGGGGCAGTTGCTGACCCATCGAGTCCACGCCGATGGTCTGGTTGCCGCGCAACACCGTGGCGGTGATGGTCAGGTCGATCGGGGCCTTCTCACGAGAGACGCCCTTCGCTGGGCGGGCGAGTTTGAGCAGGGCATCGTTGAGCGCCGGGAGGAAGTACTCGTCGCCCTGAAGCAGGGAGGTGGGCTGCCCGCGGAACGGTTTGCGCAGCAGCGTCTCGATCTGCCCCTTGTCGACCCAGATGTCCCGCAGAGATCCGATCTGAGCCAGGCTGTTCACCTGGCTCATAGCCAGGGCGGCTCCGTTGATGCCACCGGCGGACGTCCCGCTGATGACGTCGGTGCGGGCGACACATCCCGCGATGTCCAGGACACGCCCGTAAACCGTGTCCGGCGCATCCTTGGCTTTCACCAGACGGTCGAGTTCACCGACCGCGCCGCCCATCCACACGGCGAGACTGACGCCACCGTTAAGGATCACCCCGAACCGCAGTTCCTCGGGTGGCACAGTGGGCTTTGAGGTCCGGTGCGTAGCGTGGTTGGAATCGGTCTCCGTGTCCATCAGTTCCCCCCTGAGGTGCCCAGGAATCTCCGTATGGCGGGCCAACTCACTGGTGCAGGTGCCTCGTGATCCCCATCGTCCAGGGCGTCGCCTCAGCGGTCCGTTAATTCACTGTAGGGCGCTGCGACGCCAGGTGCTAGAGGTGCGAGTGAGGCTGATCGCAAGAGAGACCTGTCTCGCGGATCAGATCCATCCGTTCGATTGGGCGACCCGGGCTGCCTCCGCGCGGGTCGATGCGCCGGTCTTTCCGATCGCAGCCGAGAGGTGATTGCGGACCGTTCCGACGGAGAGGTGGGCCCGCGAAGCGATCTCCGCCACCGGCGAACCGTCGAGGGCGAGGAGCAGGATCTCTGCTTCTCGGGGGGTGAGCGGCGAGGTCCCCGCCATCAGCGACTCGGTCGCCAGGCCTGGGTCGACGACGCGAAGGCCGGAGTGGACACGGCGTACGGCGTCAGCGAGTTGGCGTGCGGGCGTGTCCTTGACCAGGAAGCCAGCCGCACCGGCGTCAAGGGCGCGGCGGACGTACCCCGGACGTCCGAAGGTCGTCACGATCAACGACTTCACGTCCGGCAGTTCGGTGCGCAACTGCTCGGCGACCTCGAGGCCGGTCAGTCCCGGCATCTCGATGTCGAGAAGGCACACCTCGGCCTGTGTCGAGCGTGCGGCGGCCAGCACTTCGTCGCCGCGGCCCACCTGGGCGACAACCTCGAGATCGGCCTCGAGGTCCAACAGTGCGGCCAGAGCCCCACGGACCAGGGCCTGGTCGTCGGCCAGGAGGATCCGAATCACGACAGCACCACCTCTACGCGGGTTCCGGGTCCCCCGGAAACGAGCAGTGTGCCTCCCGCTGTCGCTACGCGCTCGCGCATGCCGCGCAGCCCGTTGCCCTCATCAGTTTCTTGACCGTGGGGCGCCTCGATGCCGATGCCGTCGTCAGCGACCACCAGACCGCTGGGGGAGAGCTCGATCTGGACGGTCGATGCTCGCGAATGGCGCACCACGTTGGTCACCGACTCTCGCAGCACCCAGGCCAGCAGGGTGCGGTGGCGGGGATCGGTGTCGGCGACGGTGCCGGTCAGCCGCGTGTGGATGCCGGCGTCGGAGAGCACTCGCGGGGCAGCGGCCAGTTCGGTGTCGAGATTGGCGGCTCGCAGCCCACCAACTGTAGATCGCACCTCGGCAAGAGCCTGACGGGCCGTCTCCTGGATCGACTCGAGCTCCGCCCTGGCCCGGGAAGGGTCGACGTCGATGAGCCGAGCCGCGAGTTCGGCCTTGATTGATAACGCCGTCAGCGAATGTCCCAACACGTCGTGCACGTCGCGTGCCACTCGATCCCGCTCGGCCACGAGCGCTAGTTCTGAGCGGGCCTCTGTGGAGCGCTCTTCGAGCTCAGAGAACACTCGCATCGCTGCGCAGAACCCGATGATGGGCCACACCATCAAGAAGAAGAAGACGGGGAAGTCGCCGCCGACGAGCGAGATGACCGGCAGCAGCGCGCTGATGATCGTGGTGCCCTTCCACCAGGGGGCGGGCACCATGAGCGCCGAGAACGCCCCGAGATAGGGGGTGAGGCCGAGGACTTCGATGCCGATGATCGGCACCGTCCCCAGGCCGAGCAGGATCATCGCGAACCAGACCTTCAGGGCGTGATCGCGCCAGGCGCTCCAGCCGAGCAGATACACCACCGCGAAAGCCGCGATCAGGGCGAGACTGATCCCTTTGACCGGTGCCGACACGGACAACTGGAAAGTTTCCACCACGGGATAGGCGAGGAAGACCAGCCAAATGGCGGCCACGATCCATCCCCACCGCTGCCAGGGGGATCGAACGGTGACGGCGTCGGTGTCCGATGTGCTCACACGCGCTCCCGACGGCGTCGCAGTCCCCAGATTGCCAGCGCTGTGAAGATCACCGTCCATGCGCCCACGTTAGCCAGCAGCATCCACACCGAGTCATGACCGGCATCGATGGGCAGGTATCCCTCCGAGATCGGGTAGCGCGCCAGCCCGGCATAGCCGTAGAGCGGGCTGAAGCGGCCGATGTCGAGGACGAGCCCGTCCATCGGGGAGAAGATGTTGCCGAGGAAGCTCAGGATCACGATCAGCCCGGAGGCAATTCCAGCAGCGTTCTCACCCTTGAAGTGCAAACACATCGCCAGACCGTAGACCGCGAACAGGGCCGAGCCAAGCCACACGATGGCCGCGCTCGCCAGCCAGTCGACGCTGTTTCCCGAAGCTCCGGTGGCTGCACCGATCGCGTAGATCAACCCGATCGGCACCGCTGCGACCAGCATCGCCACGCCGGCCTTGATCGCCACGAAGGTCAACGGCGACAGCGGTGTCAGGGCGATCTGCCGCCCCCACCCCATCGTCTGCTCTGTCGCCGCAGACCCGGCGACGGTCGTGGTGGCGGTGACGGCGCCGTACGCCGCCATCGAGACCATGACGTACATCGCGACGTTCGCGCTGCCGTACACCTCGTCGTCGCCCATGCCGAAGACGAAGAACAAGAACGCTGGCAGCGCAACGATGAAGAACATGCCGACCTTGTCGCGCAACTGTCGCCTCAGATCGAGAGCGGCGTAGGTGGCGGCCAAGGGGCGCGGCTTCTGGGGACCGGTGTTCGTCGTGCTGTCGGCATCGGTTGCGGTCAGGGTGGTCATCGCAGTGCGTCCTCGGCGTTGATCGGAGACCCGGTCAGGGCCACGAACGCGGCCTCCAGGCTGGCGTTGGTGACTTCGAGATCGGTCACGCCCAGGGGAGCGACCGCCTTGCGTACCTCATCGAGCCAGCCCTGATCGACGCCGTGATTTCTCACCGCATGGGCGGGAGGCCGGAAGGAAACCGACTGGCCGCCGTAGGCCGCCCGCACCTCGGCCGTCTGTCCGTCCGCTCTGATCCGGCCGGCGGCCATGAGCACGGTGCGGTCGGCGAAGGCATCAGCCTCGGCGAGGTAGTGGGTCGCGAAGACGATGGTGCGCCCCTCCGTGGCGTCGGCGCGCATGGTGTCCCAGAAGTCTTGGCGAGCGCTCACGTCCATGCCGGTGGTGGGCTCGTCCAGGATGATCAGGTCGGGGTCGGGGACAAGGGCGAGAGCGAACTTCAGACGCTGTTGCTCACCGCCGGAACAGGCCTTCACCAATCGGTTGGCCAGTCGGCCCAGTCCCGCACGCTCCATGGCGATCTCGGCCCGCTCCGGGCGGCCGTGCAGAGCCGCGATCGCGCGGACGGTCTCCCGGACGGTGAAGGTGGGCAGCAACCCTCCGGTCTGCATGACGGCGGAGACGCGGCCATCGACCACGGCGCGGTGCGGGGTCAGTCCGTACAACTCGACGGTTCCGCTCGTCGGCGCGGTCAGCCCCAGGAACATGTCGATGGCGGTGGTCTTCCCAGCCCCGTTCGGGCCGAGGAAGGCCACGATTTCTCCGGAGCCGATGGTCAGGTCGATGCCGTCCACGGCAGTGACGGTCTCGCCGTCCTCGCCGCGGAATCGTTTCGTCAGGCCGACCGCCTCGAGTGCTGGTGTGTTCATGACTCCACTTTGCGGCCTGGTGAGTCATCAGCCCCGGGGGAGTTGTCACGACCTGTGCATGACACCTGTCATGGCTCGGAACCTTTAGCCCTCCTCGTCGAGGAACCACAGACAGTCAGGGCCAGGCTGGCACCAGTCCCCGCCCCACTTGGTGGCCAGGGGAGCCAGCACCGGGAGCGCAGCCCGCTCCATCACGGTCAGGCTGGGCGCCATCGCCCCGGACGGAATGGGGCAGTTGGTCTCCACCAGGACGGGATCCTCATAGTCCAGCTCGACCTCGGCCGGAACCGGCCACAGCGCCGACTCCGACACGGCGCAGGCACGGGTGAGCACCTCGTTCTCACGGCTGCTGCGAATCTCGTCCCCCGCGGCGAGGGTGTAGACAACCTCAGTGTCAGTCACCTGGATGACGGAGATCGGGCTCTCCTCCTCATCGGGTGGGTTCATCTCCACGTATTCGCCGGTGGGATCGCTGATCAGCGTTTCGCCGACCGGAAGTTCGAGGCACTGCTCATCCGCGCCGCCACACTGATCGGCGGGCACCTGATCATCGGGATCCCATGGCCTGACCGCGATCACGTGACTGTTCTCGTTGCCACCGGAGAACCAGATCACCGGTTCGCTGATGCTCAGCGAACCGAGCACCAGTGGCTCGTCCCCGAGGGCGAGGGCTTCGGTCTCGGCCTTGAACGGACCCGATCCCTCGTCGTCCTGGACGGCGCGACGTTCGGTCACGGTGCGGGTGGCGACGACCTCGTCGTCCAACTCGACCGTCACCTTGTCGCCCTCGACCCGCAGCACGACACGCTCCACGCCATCAGCTCGGAGGGCAGCGAAACCTCCCGGGATCTGTTCTGCTCGATCCTCCTCCCACTGCTCGGCGGTGGGAACCAACGCGGCGTACGCGCCGTCGTCCACGGCATGCAGGTACGGCGTGCAGCCGACCACTCCAGCCGATAGCAGCAGCGCTGTGGCTGCCCCCCAGATCACTTGGTTTCGTCGCATCAATGAACCTCCCTTGAGCGGCAACCTAACTCCGGCTGAGGCGCCCGCAAGAGGGCCTAACGTCCCCTAAGCATCGGGACCTTCAGTCGGCTCGCCGTTCCCTGGGCTCTCCGCCGTCTAGGTGCGGAGGTGGTCTGCTCGCGGGTGTCGAGTGCTTTGGCTTGCCGGACTCTGCGGTGGTCTTCGGTCCGGGTGCGTTTCGTGGTGTGGGCCGCCGGCCACCGACGGTTCTGCCCCGATATCGGGGTTGTCCATAAACGCGGTATCCACAGTCGGGTGCTACCGGTCGAGTTCCTCGAGACCACTTACGTCATCCTGCTGATCGAGTTCGTGAGGACCGCTCTCGCCACTAGGTCGATCGAGTCCTTCGAGACCGTGTTTGTCATCCTGCTGATCGAGCTCGTCGTGATCGGTCTCGTCAGCGCTGTCGCTCGACATAAGCCCTCCCGTTGAGGGCTAGAACCAGGGCCGGAGCGATGTCGGACGCAACGAGAAGCTGCAGCTTGGTGCCAGCCAGGCTGGTCAGTTCGGCGTTGTTGGACGCCACCGCCCCGTCGCTATCGAAGTCTGCGAGGGCGAGCCTGCCCAGGAAGCCTGCGTCACCAACATCGAGCCGCAGTTTGTCGAGGCACCAACCGGCGTCGCAGGCGGTGAGGACGCCGGTGAGCTTGACGGGATCCGGCTCGGGCTGTGGCTCGGGATCCTGCGTCGGCTCTGGCTCTGGATCGGGCTCGACGTCCGGCTCAGGTACCGGGTCGGGCTCGACGTCCGGCTCAGGTACCGGTTCGGGCTCGACGTCCGGCTCAGGTACCGGGTCTTGAGTCGGTTCGGGTGCGGGAGCCGGATCGGGGTCCATGGTGGGTTCGAGTTCGGGTGCCGGATCGGGGTCCGTGGTGGGTTCCGGCTTCGGGTCAGCGGGTTCTGCGGGTTCGGGGTGTTGGTTCTCCGTCGGCGGAGCGGCGTGCTGCTGGCTCGGTTTCCCAGGCTGCTTGATGACCGCCCGGATCTCGCGGGTGTCGTCCTGCTGCGTCGGTCCGGGCAGACCGCCCAGGCTGGGACTCGACGGCCTTGCCGGCACAGTGACCCAGTCGCTCTGGTCGTACCGGGCGGGCAGATAGAAGTTGCCGGTTTCGTAGGACTGCTCGATGGTGATGATGTCCGCGACGTAGGAACGCGAGGGGTTGTAGCGGAAGAGCGCTGCGCGCAGTCCGTCTTGTGTGGTCAGGTCGCCGGGCACGCTGCAGAGGAACACGGCGGCGCCCAGCGCGGCGTCGGCGATCGAGTCGGGGGACCGCACGGAGTCGCCGTCAGCATCGACCCCCACGACCGACCACGTTGAGGGTAGGAACTGCATCGGGCCGACTGCCCGGTCCCACTTGGTGTCCCCGTCCAACTCGCCATCGTCGGTGTCGCGAATCTTCGCGACCGGACCTTTCCCGTTGAGAGCGACACCGCGGATGGCCGGAGTCGAGGTGCCGTCAGGCTTGAGTTGGGCACCGCCAGCGCGTCCGTGGTTGCTTTCGACCCGGCCGATCGCGGCGAGAAGGGTCCAGGAGAGGCCGCAGGTTTCGTCGGCTCGTCGCATGACATCTGCCGCCCGCTGGTAGGCGACCAGCGCGGTCGAGGGGATGTTCAGGTCGTTGAGCGCCGTCGGTGGAATCGGCGGGGTGCCCTTGCGGATCTGTGCTCGTGCCGGGCTGATCGAAATGGCCGGTATCTCGATCGCTGCGTCCGCGGGGGAGGCCTCGTCGGAGAGCGAATTGCCAGTGAGCGACTCGGTAACGTTCGGGGCGATCTCGGCCGACACGGCATCAGAGAGAGGGGCACCTGCTGCGCCGGGGCCAGCCAGCGCGAACGCCGTTGAGACGGCGATCGCGGTAACGGTTGCCGCTGCGATCAGCAGCTTTTTCGCTGGCCCACCGCGCGCGCAGACAGCGGGAATTCTGGATGCGAGTCCTTGCATCTCATCTCCGGTGTCGTCGGCTGGCGCGATGGATCAACGTCGCGGTGTGACCTAACACACTAACCCCGCAGCCGCCCTTAGCGCGTGAAAACTTTGTGACCTTCGGTGAGGAGGAAGCGGATCAGCCGCTCGCGCCGAACTGCTCGACACGGATCGTGGAAGCCCGCACTCCGACCTCGCCAAGGAGCCGGGTGGCGTAGGAAGCGAAGCCGACCGAGCCGCACACGTAGGCGCGCTCGACGCCATCGGCCAAGCCGACAAGTTCTTCCGGGTACGGCGGCGCCGCGACCCGGCTGCCGAGGTTCTGCCGAGTCAACGCCACGAAGGCGCCGTACTCGAGCAGCTCCTCGGCGTAGGGCAATTCCTCGAGTGATCGGCCGACCGCTACCACTCGGAGTCGATCGGCCAGCCCCAGCCGTGAGGCGTAGCGGAGCATCGAAACGATGGGTACGACGCCGCTGCCGCCGGCCACGCACAGCGCCGGGACGTCTCCGGTCCAGGTGAACCACCCTCCGATAGGACCGCGCACCTCAAGAACGTCATCGACCCGCACCTCGTCGTAGAGAAAACCGGAGACCTCGCCGTCGGGGAGGCACTCGATCATCAACTCGATCAGAGGATCAGCCGGATCGGAGGCCACCGAGTAGGACCGCTGGGCGGTGTAGTCGTCCGGTGCTCGCAGGCGCACCACGTAATGCTGGCCCGGCAGATGGTCCTGGCGGTTCGCGACATCAAGTCGCAGACGAACCATGCCGTCCCCGCGAGGCCCCTCCAACCGATCGACCTCAGCGACGCGAGCGGTGGTCCACGTCGTCGCAGCCAGTTCGGGGAGTGACGAAGCGTCGCTCACGCATCACCCTGGTAGCGCTGCTCCAACCACGGGTCACCCCGGTCGTGATAGCCGGCCTGCTCCCAGAAACCGGGTCGGTCGGTCTCCATCAGCTCCAAGCGGGAGATCCACTTGGCGGACTTCCAGAAGTACAGATGCGGTACCAGCAACCGAAGGGGGCCGCCGTGTTCGATGGTCAGGGGCTTCCCATCTGCCTCCCACACGACCCAAGCTTTTC
>RCMY010003807.1_pt1 | contig 13234 bp, 9 predicted proteins | sample 2041341 | NCBI WGS metagenome assembly RCMY01 (sample SAMN09708234, study PRJNA481090) | Marine sediment metagenome, whole genome shotgun sequencing project. | reverse complement strand
TGACACTGAGCGGGCGTGGCCGATCACTGGACGTGAATGCCCGACTAGGCATTGATCACGCCAGCAATATCGATACTGGCAGTACGACTACTCGGCCTGCAGCATCAATCAATGGTGAGCTCACAGTGATCGATCGCAGGGCGTGGGTGACGGTTGATACCAACGTAGCGCGATCAAGTGAGTCCACCAATGGATCTGCTGAAGATTTCATTGGAAATTTGGACTCTGATAGCACACAGATCGATTTTTCTCTATCTGAGCGTGGTTTTCTGCCTTTAGGATCTACTTCTCAGGTTAATGGCGCGCATCGGTTTTCCACCTCTGACGTGTCTGGAGACGGAGATCGAACCAGTCAGACTCATTCATTAAGTTTTGACACCGTTAGCTATCTGCGTAACGCGAGATCGTTTGTCATAACGGACCTGTACTATCAGCACACGGATATCGGCGATGCCGGGACCTTTGAGGCTGGCGAAGTTGCAGCAGGCATCGGAATTCCTGTCCGTGATGCCTCCACTCAGGTGATGTTATTAATTGGGCAAGAGTGGTATGACCTGATGTTGGTTGAACAGGAACTTGACGGTTTCTTCTGGGCAGTTGGCGTCAATTGGCAGCCCGTTAAGGCATTCCAGTTGCAAGCCGGTTATGGCGAGCGCGGCTATGGGCGCACCCCATCGATACGCGCATCGCTGGTGGGTAGACGGAATACCCTGAGCCTTGAATGGTCACGTCAATCCGCATTTCAACGGAATTTTCAGCTTGGCGTACGGTTTCCAGATGCTACCACTACCAATGATGCCACTGATGTTGGCACCACCGGTAGTGAAGAAATTAGTGAGCCAGACGTTTTGGGTCAACAGTCATCGTTGTCTCCATTCATTGACGATGTTCAGTCTATTGACGAAGTCATTCGCCTTGATCATGTATTTCGTGGCAGAGTCAGTACACTCAGCACCGGCATCGGTTTCAGCAAGCGCTCGTCAATCAGTGATTCAGATTCATCTGAGTCTACCTTGTCATTTGCCACGCTAGGGTTGACGCGAGCTATTGGACAATCAGTCAGTGCCAGTGCCGTGTTCAGGTTGGCCGAAAGTAAAACAAAGGCAGAGGCTGGCAAGCAACGCATAAGCCGGGTTCGCTTAGCTCTAACGTGGAGTTTCTAGCATCCTGGTAAGTAAGTAGTCACTTGCATCACTTGCCCTTATCCACGATATTGAGCGTTACCTCCGTGAGACTCTTCTCCCACCCCTCCATTTCATGGTCGGCCACCAGCATATAAGTGACGCTGAGACTTTTTCGAAACAAGAGCTGATCCGTGACTTCCATCAGTTTTGCTTGTAGTGGACTGACGGTGTTCTTGTCACCCACTGCATACCATTGCCAGACGACCAGTTCTTTTTGTGCGGAGACGAGAATGCTTTGCTGTATCTGAAAAGTGGTGCTTGCGGGACCTGATAGTACTTTGGAGCGCGAGTCCTTTGTTCTCCAATGCTCATCCTTGCTCTTCACGAGCACATTTCCTGAGTTGATCATTTCCTTGCCTTGTTCTTGCTCGGCGTAGACGAAAGCCATGGCACGGACACTGTTGTTGCCCTGAACGACATATTCTGCATCAATGCGAGTGTCGTATCCGTTCATGATGGGTTGCCAGAAAGCCTGCGTGGATTCACTTGTTGCAATAATAGAGGACAATGTGCCGCCCTGCAATATATGGCCAGTTCGCGGAGGGAGAAGCTCATCAGAGGAGCGTGAGTTGATGGCTGCGGCCCACGAGGGCCATGCGCCAACGCCAAGGAGTGCCGCTAACAAAATGCTGATGTACGCTATGTTAGAGGCGTTAGCAGGGGGGGGGGCGTGAGTTCCATCAGCCGTCAAGTTCGTTGCCGCTTCAGTCTGATCCTTGTCTTTCAACAAGCTGCCCATGCTGAACAGGGCAAACATCACTATTCCGAAGAAAATCCAACCATAGATCAGATGATCGACTCCCGTGGCGAGTTTGTTATCACTGAAGTGGCCCAGCATGACGATAATGTAGGCGCGGATGCTGTTGGCAAAGATCGGCACGATAACGGAGATACCGATGAACAGAATTCTTAGCGAATAGCTGGAGTAACTCAGATAGGCGTAGAGTGTGCCAAGCGTTAAAGATGCAATCAGGTAGCGTATCCCACTACAGGCCTCTACAACCGACCAATTGCCCGACGGAAGACTGAAGAACAAGCCTTCGCGATAGATGGGAATGCCTGTAGTGCGAATGGCCCAGACAGTCATGTCCGCAGTGAGCTGCATCAGTACTGGAACCAGCTCCTCACCGACAGGGGCAAGGAATAACAAAAATAATAATGGAAACTGTATGGCACGTGCCAGATTATTGCCCAGAACTGCCCACAGTGTGCATATCAGGATAAGTACAAACGCAACCTGTTCACCCACCTGAATACCGGATAGTCGGGACAGCAGCCAGCAGGCACCAAATACAAGCACCAGCAGCAGCACGCGCCACTCTGGTTTGGCATCAAGCGTTGCCAGCTCCTCCCGGTTTCTCCAGACTAACCAGATGAAAGCCGGTATAACAAAATAGCCGTGCGTAAAAGTTTCAGATACCGACCAGATGTTGATGATCGAATGAGCAGTCGGCCACATCAAGGCGATGATGGCAACGCAGGCAGTGGTTGCCCATAGAAAAGGGGTCGCAACCGAGATCGCTGCGGGGTTACTCGCAGGTGACAAAACATGCACTCCTGTTGTCTGGTGTGTCCAGAATTGGGTGTAATCTACCAACCAATATGATTTCTTGTCCTTCTTTCAGCGTGTACGTTCTCAATTGTCAGCTGTACCCGACACGTGAGTTTGACTTCGGTGTGCAAGTATTCCTGATGAAGTATACTCAAGATTCAAGTTCGGCTCGCGAAGGCATTGCCCAGATACAGCGTTATCGGAAAATGCCTCCAGAAATTCAACTATCAGATGATGATCTGTTCTCGGATGTGTCGCAGTCTTGAACTCTATTAGGGTTTTAACAGCCATCTCTGACGATTTTCTACCACTTTGTCACTTTGACAGTAGAATATTTCCGGATGATTCCACTTGGTATTTGTTGTTTGAACAGACTGTGTCATTTGATGTTCTGGAGCCCAGATACTACGAATCGCGAAATGACTTAACTGATGAGCGAGTGCTGTTACCACTGACTCGTTCACGGGGTAGTTGGGGAGTGACTACGGTTTCATCGATGGATAATTACTACAGCGTCGACTATCGACCTTTATGCACCACGGTTAAAGCCAGGGAGGAGATTGATTCGCTGATAGATTTCATTATTCGTACAGAATCACCGGATATCCTGTGTTTTAGAGTATTAGAGGCAGAGACGCCGGAAACCGTATTTCTGGAGCAAGCCTTGCGGACACGAGGTTGGCAGGTGTTTCGAGAAATCAGTCAAATCAACTGGGTGCATGACTTTGTTGGCGATTACGATGATTACATACGGTCACGTCCCCGTCGACTTCAGAATACGCTACGCCGCAAATCGGCGCGGCTCAAAACGCTACCTGGCATGCGGATGTCTGTCCACGATGGGCGAGAGGATCTTGATGAGATTCTAGCTGCGTACGGTACCGTCTACGCGAAAAGCTGGAAGGTGCCGGAACCACATCAGAAATTTGTCCCGGGATTGATTCGGGCAACTGCGAATAAAGGCCACCTGCGCCTTGGGTTACTTACGGTGGATAACACCCCGGTGGCCGTCCATTTTTGGGTAGTAAAAAAAGGCAGGGCGTACATATACAAACTGGCTCACGACCGGGATTTTGACAAGTATTCACCCGGTACGGTTCTGATGGCGGAAATGATCAGGCACGTACTCGCTCATGACGAGGTGCAGCGGCTTGATTTCCTCAACGGAGATGACCAGTACAAGCAGGATTGGATGAGTGAGCGGCGAGTAAAAGTTATGATTTACGCCTATAACCCACGATCTATTCGTGCCCAGATTCTGCGATTTCGTGACGAGCATGCCAAACCTTTTGTGAAACGATTGGCGGGATTCATATCCTTATTGGTTAAATGAAGGTGTGTGCCGCTGTAAGTTGTAGCAGGTGCGCTCTTAGCCTCAGCATTAATTCAATCTGTCTTGTCTTTATCAGGAACACTTTAGAATGCGTGAAGTAAGCGTTGGTGATATTCGGGGCCTGATCGGGAGTGTAATCGGTGATGCCGAGCTTGCAGGCCGCCTGGATGAGCATTCGGCTCTGCTCGGTGCTTTGCCGGAGCTAGATTCAATGGCGGTTGTTAACCTCATGCTGGGCATGGAGCGCCTGTTTGGATTTACTGTGGATGATGATGAAGTGGAGATGGAGATCTTTGAAACCGTCGGGTCACTTCGTGCATTCGCCCAGAACAAGTTCGAAAGAGCGTCAGAGTAGCCTCTGTTTTCTGATATGGAGATTGATAGAAACAGAAGTGCATTCTCGGTGATAAGCATCACAGGTTTTGGGTGCATGGCGTGATTGAAGCAGCACGCAGCAATGCTACCGAGAAAATTGACGCGCGATTCATCGAAGGTCCGAATGGCCCGTTGTTCTGCCTCGCAGCTTCCTCAGAAAATTCTGGTCATGTTAGTGGTGTATCAGATGCACGGGCACTGCGTATTGGGGGGAAGAATGAGGTGGGCGGCCATCACATCGTGTTGTTTGTGCCACCGTTTGGCGAAGAGATTAATCTTTGCCGCAGGTTTAATAGCCTGCTGCGTACTCACTTGTCGATGGAGGGGTTCTATTCCGTACAGCCAGATCTTTATGGCACGGGAGACAGTTGTGGAAATTTTGAGGACGCGACATGGGAGATGTGGCAAAGCGATCTCGAGTGCGTAGTTGAGAAGTTCTGTCTATCGAAGAAAGAGAACGTAGCGGCCAATAGATTGAGTATTGTCGCCGTACGTGCCGGATGTCTGCTTACTCAACAGTTATTAGCATCACCATTGTTTCTTGATAGCAGAATCGAGCTGGAGAACATTGTCTTTATCCAGCCAGAGCTAAATGGCTTTGACATCGTCAATCGGCTTTTCCGGGCTCGTATTACTGCACAGCGATTCTCCGGTAACAAGACGCAGACATCAAAGGACCTGTGGGCGTGTATCGAACGTGGAGAGACCGTAAATGCGGGTGGTCACGCGCTGTCTTCGAAACTCTGCAAGGTGCTGCAGGATGCCCGCCTGGAACTTGGCACACCAACCAGATTCAGACGCCAGGCATTGTTCACTCTTGAGCCTGGCACTGACAACCAAGAATCGGCTGGCTGGGAAGTGAACAACCTGGCTGCAAAACCGTTCTGGCAGTCGTATTATGTCGAGCCCGAATCTGCGTTAATTAGCGCTATTGCTGAAGCTATCGAACGCTGAGATGACTGACACAATTTCCCTTGAAAATACCGAAGAGGCAACAGTATTCTCTGTTGAGGGTGAATCTGTGATAGGCATTCTCCACAACGGTAGCACCACGCAGTCGACTGGTGTTCTGCTAGTAGTAGGTGGGCGGCAATATCGAGTCGGTGCGCACAGGCAGTTCGTTTCATTAGCTCGACATCTGTCTGCAAGCGGGTACCCAGTGTTTCGCTTTGACATGCGTGGGATGGGTGACAGCTCTGCTGCGCCAGTTCATTTTCTGGATACGGGGCCGGATATCGCTGCGGCGCTGGAGGAATTTCGTCGTGCGGCGCCGAAGGTCAAGCGAATCCTGCTTTGGGGGCTTTGTGATGGCGCCAGTGCTGCACTATTTTCTGCCTTAGGCCATGCTGATGTCGATGGTGTAATGATTGTGAACCCCTGGATTTCCACCGATAGTGGTCAAGCGCGAACTCGGCTAAAACACTACTACCAAAAACAACTGGTGAGTGCCAGCTTCTGGAAAAAGCTGATATCGGGCGGTGTCAATTGGGTGGACGCCGCATCGTCGTTGGGGTCTGAATTCAGGCATATTTTGATTGGAGCGAGAAGCGATCCTGATCTAGAATATTCCTTGCCAGACAAGGTTTTCAAGGCGATGGATGCTTTCAAAGGCACTATCACTGTCGTCATCAGCGAGAAGGATCTGACAGCTAAAGAATTCAAGGATGAGTATGACAGGAGGTACACAGGTTCTTCTGACGCTATTTCATGCTGGAAAGTCATAAGTGTGGATTCTGACCATACGTTCTCCACACCTGAGACACAGGCAAGGCTCGAAGACTTGACTGAGCAGTGGGTGAAAACGAACCAAATTCGATAAGAACTGCCGCCCTGAAACGCCAAGTCACAATAGTAATTCTACCGGTGGAGGATGGCTTAAAAATCCGTGCGGACTGGCACTGAATCCATAAGCCCCTGAATTCAAAACAGCTACGTAGTCACCTGGCTGCAGGATCGGGAGATGCACGTCGTTGGCCAGAATATCCAGTGGTGTACACAGCGGCCCTACGACTGTGACAACTTCTGCGTGTACGGAGTTTAGTGCAGATGAGGCAACCACTGGATAGTTGCGCCGTAGTACCTGACCCAGGTTGCCTGATGCTGCAAGATTATGATTCATACCGCCTTCCACCACCAGGTACTGTTTTTTCCGTGATTGTTTTTTCTCGATCACCTTCACAAGATATATACCGCTTTCTGCTACTAGATAGCGGCCGAGTTCGATGATGACAGTTTTGATGCGAGACTGAAGCGGGTTACTTTCCAATATTTCGGCCAATCGCTGCCCTACGGATGCGATATCCAGAGGTGTGTCGTTGTCAAAATAGGGAACACCGAAGCCACCACCGATGTTAAGTGTTATCCCTGAGAGGTTATGCTGGCTAACGATACTGAGCATCATGTCCAGTGTCTGTGCTTGAAGATCACTGACTAAGTCTGCATTAAGCATTTGTGATCCTGTATAGCAGTGAAGACCTGCGCATGGGATGCCGTGAGAATTCAAGAAGGCAAATGCGGTATCAACCTCCTCTATGTCGATGCCAAAGGGTTGGGGGCCGCCGCCCATGACCATGCCTGATTGCCTGACGGTGATGTCCGGGTTGATACGAATAGCGATGTTAGGTGTGCATCCAAGTACTTCGGCTATGTCGATCAAACGCTTGATCTCATTGACGGATTCTGCATGTAGAACGATGCCTGCCGCAACAGCCGCTTTAAGTTCAGTATCTGTTTTCCCCGGCCCTGAGAAACTGATGCGCTCAGGAGAAATGCCAGTAGCCAGTGCTTGCAGCATTTCAGCATGAGAGGCAACGTCCAGCCCGTCTACCTGGCTTGCGATGTGGGCGAGTGTCAGAGCATGCGGATTTGCCTTGATAGAGTAATGCAGGTGCACGGTATCCGGTAGGGCATTGCGCGTTTTCCGGATTTTCTCTGAAATGCCTTCTCGACTGTACACATAAGCCGCCACGGGCCCTGCAATGTCCGAAAGTTCTGCCAGAGTCCGACCGGCGAACCTGAATGGCGTTTGTTGCATGGCTATTTCAGTCTCCAGCGAGTACGAATCAAGGTTAACAACAGAACAATCTGCAGAATACACTGAGCATGAAAAACGGTAATTTTCTGTTTTGATATTTCAGCAAACTTAGTTGATTTGCCGGCTCAGTCACTTCAGATTTGAACTCCTAGACTAGAATTTTTAAGTGTTTCCCTATCGACCTTGTTGTTCGGTGTCATTGGCAATGCGTCGAGAGTAAACCACTTTACCGGGACCATGTAGGCTGGTAGCTCCTGTCTCGCCCATTCCGTGAGTACGTCGGCGCTGATCGGCTCGCTGAGAACGACAAAAGCAACGGCTACATAGCCGAAGTACTGATCTGGCACACATTGCACAGCGACATCTAAAATCCAAGGGCAAGTAAGTAGCGGCTTCTCGATTTCCGTGAGGGAGGCCCGGAAACCATTGAGTTTGACCTGATCATCCATACGGGAAACAAAGTAGATAAAGCCATCTTCGTCGGTGTAGGCCAGATCACCTGACCAGGCGTATAGTCGTTGCGAGGGATCGTGCTGAATGCCACGTGGCCGAATCTTGGCGCTTGATGCCTTAATATCGTTCCAGTATCCAAGACTGACCAGAGGCCCTGATTGAATGAGTTCGCCGGTTTCTCCAGCTGGCAATTCACGTCCATCGGCGTCCACCACCAGCACGGTGGCATGAGGTACTGCCTTGCCAATGGATCCAGGGCGCTTAACCAGCTGTTCCGGAGGCAGGTAAGTTCCCCGAAATGCTTCGGTGAAGCCGTACATGGAATACAGCAGTGCGTCAGGAAAACGTCTGGTGAGTGCCTCAATAGTGGATACCTGCAACCTACCTCCGGTACTGGATAGATATCGCAAGCTGGGCGCGGTTGGCCAGTCGATGCGGGCGAGCTGAGCCCAGAGATGAGGCACGGCAGGTATGCCGGTTATCTCCTGCTCAATGACTATTTTGACAACGGCTTTCGGAAGCACGTAGTCGTGCAGTACCAGGCATGCGCCTGCATGAATGGAGCTGGTCAGTTGACTCAGTCCGTAGTCGAAACTCAAAGGCATTAGTGCCAGAATACGATCATCCGCTGTGTTCTGGAGATAGGTGGTGACACTGTCCGCGCCATGCCACAGATTGGCGTGCGAGAGCATGACGCCTTTGGGCCTGCCTGTGCTCCCAGATGTGTACAGAATGATGGCGATGTCATGAGCGGCCGGCAGCTGTGATGAATCGCGTTTAGAGGTAAACCCCTTTTCTTGCGTAAGTTCTGTCCACCGTAAAAAATCAACTCGCCGCGAAAGGTCATTAGAGAGCTGACCTGACACACTGAATTCCAAACCAGGCGTTTGCTTGGCAACACTTGAAACAGGCATAACAACAACTCGCTCAAGTGCGGTTGGCAGAGAAGTACTCTTTAGCCAGTCGCTAATCTTGTCAGGCTGGCAGAACAGGGTATTTGCACCACTGTTTTCGAGGATATGCTCGATTTGCTCGCGTTTGAGTAATGGGTTGATAACGACCATAACCGCTGAGGTATGCAAAGCTGCTAGCAGTGTAATCACTGTTTGCGGTGTTTTATTAGCAATTATCGCGATTCTTTCACCGCGCGTTTCAACTAACTGCTGCATGCAGTCGGCCAGCACCTGAACAGTGTCGTACAGTTCGCGGTAAGAAATGGTATCACCGGCATGGACAAGCGCCGGCCGGTCACCTTCCCGATTGGCGGCCCGTGCGAAACTGTCGCACAACGTCAAGCTGTGTCCATTTAACATGGCGAATTCGCTGGATGACCTATACAGCTCGATAACGTAGCCAGAGCTTATTGTTCATTCTGCAGTTTGTCGTAAAGGTTCCGAGCCGCCTCAACTTCAGGAAAGTCGATACTGTTACTGATCAAGGGCTTCAGTATGCTCAAGGCATCCTGGGTGTTGCCAATTGCCGACTGGATCATGGCGCCGTGATACAGAATCATTGGATCTTCGGGGTTCAGTGCACGTATTTTTGAAAACGTTTCGCCAGCCGCTTCCAGTTTGTTCTGTTCCAGTTGAATTACGGCCAGAGTATCAAGAGTAGCGACATTGTCCGGTTGCAATGATACTGCGTGTTCAGCATGCTTCAATGCGGCGTCGGGATCGTCGTTGCGTAGATGCCATGCCAGATTGTTCAGAGCAATAAAATTGTCCGGATCGCGATTAAGAACATGCCTGAAGGCTGTTATGGCATCATCTGGACGATCGGCCGCGCTGTACGAATTGGCCAAAGTAAGGCCGACAGTGATATCGTCGGGAAAGTCTTTCAGCCATTTTTCCAGCGTCCCCAAAGCTGCGTCTTTTTGACCACTTCCCCACTGGGAACGTGCCGCATTCATGACTTCTTCAGTAGTGGTCGGTGCTTTATCGAGTTTTTGAGCGTTTGTCGACTGTGCAGTCTGCTGTTGCGATGAGTTGATACGTTCCTCTAGTTGGTCGACGAGCTCACTGTCAGGCATGATTTCCTTTAAGCTCGCCAACTGTGACTCGGCATTGGAAAAATCCTGCTTAAGCAAATCCAGGTTTGTCTTGGCCATCAGGGATGGTGCGTGTTTGGGATCAATGCGTAACGCGTTGTCCAGATCACGACTAACTGCAGCAATATCATTCTTGCCGGCATTTGCCTTGGCACGAAGAAAGCGCCAGCGTGCAGTATTCGGTTCCAGTTGCACCATCGGGGAAACCAGCTCAACGGCTTTGTCGAAGTCTCCCAGCGCAATATGGGTATTGGCTTTGAGTTCTATGACAGCGGGATTATTTTTGCTCATATCGCTTTGTTGCGACAGGGCATCAAGAACCGACTCATGGTCGCCGCTACGGGAGTGATAGTTGGCCAGTGCTAGCGATGCCGTGTAAGAGGAGGGGTTCTCGGTATAGGCCTGCGTTAGCCAGTCGAGCATGGTGGCCTGATCCTTCTGTACGGCCGAGATGGTTGCCAAGGCCATTAGCACACGTTCGCGCATCTGTCCGCGGGTCTGATTCAGCGCGCTGTTCAGCAATTTGTTGGCTTTTGCCGGATCGCCCGCATTGACTTCGATCATGGCGGCCATGATCGTTTCAGTTCCGGGTGTTTCCGCCAGTTCAATCGAGGTTGCTAGCGACTCGGCTGCTTTTGTTGTTTCGCCTGCACTGACATAGATTCGACCAATCAATCCATGCATCGCCGCGTTGTTGTGATCTGCCTCCAGCAACGAATTAGCGATAACGAGAGCCGAGTCCGTATTTCCGGATGCCAGCGCCTTCACGGCATTGATTAACTTAAGATCAGGCTCCGTAAGATAAGGTGCCCCACTATCATCACTAACGAACTTTTGCTTACTACCGAGAAGCTGGTTGGCCATGACGGTTGCCGGTGCGCTGAGCATTGCGAGATCTACAGGACCTGTGATGCCGGCACGCTCCAGGTCGTTCTTCAACCCCAGCATCGTATTGATGGCATCATCGAGCTTGTTCTGTTTTAATAAAGTGGTTGCCAGTACTTGTGCGCCCAGTGGGTTCAGTCGACCAGAATCCGTCAGGGGTTGCAGGGTTTTTTCAGCCTGTTCGAACCGCATCGCCTGTAAACGAATAGTCGCCAAGAAAATTCGTGCATCATCTGTTTTCTCCGAGTCTGCGTATTGCAGGCCGAATTGTTCAGCTTGTCCAATATTGCCCTGTAACATGTGTGTGATGGCGATCGTTCTAACTGCTGGTGAGTAGGTAGGGAAATCCTTCAGTGCTTGCTCAAGCGATATTTGAGCGTCGGCGAAATCACCCTTTCGAAGCTGTATCTCGGCCCTGATCAATTTGATGACCGGGCTATTGATTTTGGCTGATTCCAATACCTTGGTATCATCACTGGCAGCCTCAAGATCCGACAGTGCAAGGTGAATTCGTGCCCGTTTTATCAGCGGAGAAAGCTGGTTGGCAGCCGTCGCAACGGCCTGTGAATACATGTTGATTGCTTCAGGAAAGCGTTGTTCATTGGCGTCAATGTCACCTGAAAGCTCCCAAGCAGGTGAATAGCCTGGTGAATTATCGGTCGCTATGGCCAGGTAGGTGCGTGCTTCCGGTATATTGTTTTCTGCGGCCTTCAGGCGCGCGTTGGCTGTCAATGCAGGTGCAGAGACAGGATCGGCAAGCAGAGATTCAGCACCCAGACGAGCCGCCATAGCTGGCTCGCCAGTCATTAGAGCGGCCTCGGTCTGGAAGGCCAGAACATCCGCCCGATCTTTATCGGACAAGGTCGAGGCGTCTATATCAAGTAGTTCATCTGTCTTGCCCTGAAGCAGGTAGGCTTGCGCAAGATCCCGAATGACGCTGTCTCGAGAGATACCCAGATCCACTGCCCGTAGCAGTGCAGACTCGGCGTCCACCGGGTTGGAGGCCATCAATTCCAGTTCGCCCAGCAACGACCGGGCCTCGGGACTTTCCGGGTCCTGAGCCACTGCATTACGTGTCTGGATCAGGGCAGCTCTGATTTCACCGGCCTGCTGATGTGCTTGGGCACTGGCCATGTATTCTGACGCCGTTTTTTCAGTCGAACAGCCGACAAACATAACTGCCGTGAGAAAGAGGAGTAAGAAGCGCGAGTGCTGGGTCATGAGTCCGATTCATTCCTTTTGTGCTGGGTAACTGAAGTATTCGATTCAGAGCGGCAGCAAATTGCTTGTTATGCTGAGCTTGCATAATGGGTCAAATTTTACCCTGTGTCGAAACAAGCGTGGTCAATGCATGCACATCTGGCCCCGAACATCACTGTTTCGCTGGCATTGCGCCGAAAAGATATTATGCACAGACTGATAGAGGGACAACCGGTGCCAAACCTTATATTTTAAATATAGCGGCGCAACTGTGAGAGAGCAGTTTATGTACCGAGATTCCTGCTGTTCCTGATCACATTGCGAAATCGTCAATAAAACCCTTCGCTAGAGAACTTGAGAGTTTTCTTCAGACACCATGAGATGACCTGTCCTCTTTTCAACCCATTGGGTTATGTTGGAGTGAGACACCCATACACAGAGTCAAATTAAAGAGGACAGGTCACTATATGATGTCTAGGGAGCCGCATCCTGTTCTCCGACCAAGAAAAATAGCGAGTCAACTCTAGTATGTCATGACTTCGTATCCGATTCCAGCTTCTGCCAGCACTCGATCAACACATTACCGAACAGACGTGCCAGAAAATGTGCCCACACTGTATAATAAAGTTGGACTCTGCCTGCTGTTCTTGCAAGGCTCGGGGCTTGCCCCTTGCAGTGCTCGGCGAATGCTATGAGATCCGACTGAGTTTCATTTACTAGCGAGAGGGCTTATTGCAACACTGCACACGAACCTCGGTGCGATTTCTGGGCTTGCAGGATAATCAAACTTAATCTGAGCCTTGAAGCATGGACGGACGCCGCAGCGCCGAGCACGCCTGGTCGATGCGTTTTTGCGTCAGATGTCCGAAGAGGAGCAGTCCAGCCCAGTGATCCTTGTTAGAGTATTCAGAAAATTCTGTGGTTAGTTTGAGGTGCAGGGATTTCGCCCGCGGCGTGAGATTGCACTATTTTAGTGCATCTGAAAGTGTGAAAGCCCTAGAATTTTCTCAGGGGGAGTTTCCCCATTTTTGTTGAATCCTTCGACGTCGGGGCTCGAGAGCTTGCCTTTGACCTCGAACTACTTCGTCAGTAGCTGTTGGTGAACGCGCTTGGTGTAAGCGCCAACGAAGCAGGGTAACCTACGCTAAGTGGAAACACCGTTGAGAGTCTG
>RCMY010003806.1_pt1 | contig 13237 bp, 12 predicted proteins | sample 2041341 | NCBI WGS metagenome assembly RCMY01 (sample SAMN09708234, study PRJNA481090) | Marine sediment metagenome, whole genome shotgun sequencing project. | reverse complement strand
CGTACCTTTTCAAGATCCTTGAACGCCGGGCTGTCGCTGTCGGCCAGCACTTGGGTGATGCCGTAATGATCGCGCAAATCAATGAACAACACGCCGCCATGGTCGCGGACCCGATGCACCCAGCCTGACAGGCGGATGTCTTGGCCAACATTGCTGGCATTCAGTTGGGCGCAAGTGTGGCTGCGATAGGCGTGCATCAGCATCCCCTTTCAAAGGGCTTATTTTCCAGTCTTGCTGATACACATCGCCGGGGCGGTGAAGTCAAGCCCAAGAGGGGCTGCCGCCCGCAGGGGCATCGAGCCCCTTTGGGCGGCTTTGGCACGCGATGCGAGTTCGGGCCTCGTGATACCTGCGCGGGTGGCTTGGCGATGCGGGCGGGATTTAGGTATTTTTGCCAAGATGAAAGGGGTAGGCTTGGCCCGTGCGGATGACGTTCGAATTATTTGAGGGGGTAGGATGCTCTATCTGTTTATCAAAGCGGCGCTTTCGGGGGTTTTGATTGCGGCGGCGTCCGAGGTGGCGCGGCGGCATGCGGGAATTGGTGCGCTGATCGCATCCTTGCCGTTGATATCGGTCTTGGGCATGATCTGGCTATGGCGTGACACGCACGACACGGCACGGCTTGCCGATCATGCGGCGGCGACCTTGTGGTATGTTCTGCCCTCGTTGCCGATGTTTGTGCTTATTCCGGTAATGCTGCGCGCAGGGGCCGGGTTTTGGCCAGCGCTTTTGGTCGGTTGTGCCCTGACGGTTTTGCTTTACCTGATCACCATCTGGGTGATGGGCCGCAGCTGACCCCCAGATGCCCCTTGCACGTTGCCTCTTGCACCCCCGCCCATGCCCGTTATAACCCACAAAATTTTGTGCAGCTTGGGGGCTTACGATGCCAAAAAGAACCGACATCAAATCTATCATGATTATCGGTGCGGGGCCCATCGTGATTGGCCAAGCCTGCGAATTTGACTACTCCGGCGCGCAAGCCTGCAAGGCACTGCGCGAAGAAGGCTACCGCGTGATCCTCGTCAACTCGAACCCTGCGACGATCATGACCGATCCGGGGCTGGCCGATGCGACATATATTGAGCCGATCACCCCCGAAGTCGTCGCCAAAATCATCGAAAAAGAGCGTCCCGATGCGCTGCTGCCCACCATGGGCGGGCAAACCGGTTTGAATACCGCGCTGGCACTGGCCGATATGGGCGTGTTGGAAAAGTACAATGTTGAGCTGATCGGCGCCAAGCGTGAAGCCATTGAAATGGCAGAAGATCGTAAATTGTTCCGTGAGGCGATGGACCGCATTGGTTTGGAAAACCCCAAGGCGACGATCATCGCGGCGCCAAAAATGGCGAATGGCAAATATGACATCAAAGCCGGCGTTGCCGAGGCTATGGAAGCGATTGAATATGTCGGCCTGCCCGCCATCATTCGCCCCGCCTTTACCCTTGGCGGCACAGGTGGCGGTGTGGCCTATAACCGCGACGATTTTGAAGCGATTTGCCGCAGCGGGCTTGAGGCCAGCCCCATGGCGCAGATTTTGGTCGACGAATCCCTACTTGGTTGGAAAGAGTTTGAGATGGAGGTGGTACGCGACACTGCCGACAACGCGATAATCATCTGTGCGATTGAAAACGTCGATCCGATGGGCGTGCATACCGGCGATTCCATTACCGTGGCCCCTGCCCTGACGTTGACCGATAAAGAATACCAGATCATGCGCTCGGCCTCGATCGCCGTGCTGCGCGAAATTGGCGTGGAAACCGGCGGGTCCAACGTGCAATGGGCGATCAACCCTGTTGATGGCCGCATGGTGGTGATTGAGATGAACCCCCGTGTGTCGCGCTCTTCGGCGCTGGCGTCCAAGGCGACGGGCTTTCCGATTGCCAAGGTGGCCGCAAAACTGGCCGTCGGCTATACGCTGGATGAGCTGGACAATGACATCACCAAGGTGACCCCTGCCTCGTTTGAACCCTCCATCGACTATGTCGTCACCAAAATCCCGCGCTTTGCCTTTGAGAAGTTTCCAGGCTCTGAACCAAACCTGACCACCGCCATGAAATCGGTGGGCGAGGTGATGGCGATTGGCCGCACCATCCACGAATCCATGCAAAAAGCGCTGGCCTCTTTGGAAACCGGCCTGTCTGGGTTTGATGAGATTGACATCCCCGGCGCGCCGGATCGGGCCGCCATTTTCAAAGCCCTTGCTCAGCAAACCCCCGACCGCCTGCGCGTTATCGCGCAAGCCATGCGCCACGGGCTTACCGATGACGAGATAAACGCTGTCACCAGCTTTGACCCGTGGTTCCTCGCCCGCATCCGTGAGATTATGGACGCCGAGGCCGCTATCCGCCAAACTGGCCTGCCCACCAATGCCACCGCCCTGCGCAAACTCAAAATGCTTGGCTTTACCGATGCCCGTTTGGCCACCCTTACGGGCCGCGAGGAAACTCAAATCCGCCGCGCCCGCCGTGACCTTGGCGTCAACGCCGTGTTCAAACGCATCGACACCTGCGCCGCCGAATTTGAGGCGCAAACCCCCTATATGTATTCCACCTATGAAACCCCCGTCATGGGCGATGTGGAATGTGAGGCCCGCCCCTCGAACGCCAAAAAGGTGGTCATCCTTGGCGGTGGCCCCAACCGCATCGGCCAAGGGATTGAGTTTGATTATTGCTGCTGCCATGCCTGCTATGCCCTGACCGCGGCCGGGTATGAAACCATCATGATCAACTGCAACCCCGAAACCGTGTCCACTGATTACGACACCTCGGACCGTCTGTATTTTGAACCCCTCACCCTCGAACACGTCCTTGAAATCCTGCGTGTAGAGCAAGAAAACGGCACGCTGCACGGCGTTATCGTGCAATTTGGCGGCCAAACCCCGCTCAAACTCGCCAACGCCCTGCACGACGAAGGCATCCCGATCCTTGGCACCACCCCCGACGCCATTGACCTGGCCGAGGATCGTGAGCGGTTCCAAAAGCTCCTCCACAAACTCAACCTCAAGCAACCCCACAACGGCACCGCCCGTTCGCGCGATGAGGCGTTCGCGGTCGCCGCCGATGTCGGCTACCCCCTCGTCATCCGCCCCTCTTTCGTGCTTGGTGGCCGCGCGATGGAAATCATCCGCGATGACGCCCAACTCGAACGCTATATCCGTGAGGCCGTGCAGGTTTCCGGCAACAACCCCGTCCTCCTCGACAGCTACCTGTCGAGCGCGATTGAGGTGGATGTTGATGCCCTGTCCGATGGCCACAACGTCCATGTCGCTGGCATCATGGAACATATCGAAGAGGCGGGCGTCCATTCCGGCGATAGTGCCTGCTCGCTGCCGCCCCACTCCCTCACCCCCGCGGTGATCGCAGAACTCAAGGTTCAAACCATCGCCATGGCCCGCGCCCTGAACGTGGTTGGCCTGATGAACGTGCAATTCGCGCTGAAAGGCGACGATATCTATGTGCTAGAGGTAAACCCCCGCGCCTCCCGCACCGTGCCCTTCGTCGCCAAAGCCACCGACAGCGCCATCGCCTCCATCGCCGCCCGCCTGATGGCAGGTGAGCCGCTGTCAAACTTCCCGATGCGCGCCCCTTACGCCGCAGGCGTTGGCCCCGACACCGACCTGCCGCTGGCCGACCCGATGACACTGGCCGACCCGATCACCCCGTGGTTCAGCGTGAAAGAGGCCGTCCTCCCCTTCGCCCGCTTCCCCGGCGTCGACCCCCTGCTCGGGCCAGAAATGCGCTCCACCGGCGAAGTCATGGGCTGGGACCGCACCTTCCCCCTCGCCTTCCTCAAGGCGCAAATGGGGGCAGGCAACGACCTGCCAACCGAAGGCCGCGTGTTCCTGTCGATCAAAGACATGGACAAAACCGACGCTATGGCAAGTGCCGCCCGCGACCTGATCGCCATGGGGTTTGAAATTGTGGCGACCAAAGGCACCGCCACATGGCTCGAGTCTGTCGGCGCCGCGTCCACCTTGGTCAACAAGGTCTATGAAGGCCGCCCAAACATCGTGGACCGCCTGAAAAACGAAGACATCGCACTGGTGCTGAACACCACCGAAGGCACCCAGTCAATCTCAGATAGCCGCGACATCCGCAAAGTCGCCCTGTTCGACAAAATCCCGTATTTCACGACTGCTGCAGGGTCGATTGCGGCTGTAAGTGCGATGAAAGCACGGGGTGAGGGGATTGGGGTGAGGACGCTGCAAGGCTAACGCAAACCACGCATCAAACATCTTGGACACTGAAAGGCCCCCGGCGTTGGAAAACACCGGGAGCCTTTTGCTTTTGACTAATTACGCAAAAGCTACAACTTATTTTTTTAGCTGTGCAGCTACATAGTCTGCAAAAGCAGCAATCATTGCATCATAGTATTCTTTGCTGTCCGTCGTGATCTTGGTCATATCCGTACCGGGCAAGAAGAATGGGCCAGCTTGGTCAAACGACACGATAAGATCATAGTTCCCAAGGTTGGGCATGGCGACGTCACTCGTCACCCTAACCTGTCCAGATAGTTTTGACTCAGCAACACCCAAGGACGATTCAAAGCTACTGGCCAGCTCAACCGTGTCGATCTCGACAGTGACTTTTGCGCCTTCTTCGGCCACCAACGGCGCAATGCGGCTAACGATCGCGTTTTGCAAATCATCGGTCAAAGTTGCCCAATGTGCGCCGGCCTTTGCGTTGTCAACCGCAGACAAATCCGCTTCCACGACCACTTCTTTCACCGTCGTTTCTGCAAATGCCGCAGGGGCTGTCGCAAGGATGGTTGTCGTCAAAGCCGCAGCAAGAAAATTGCGTAGCATGTTATAGTCTCCACTATATTTGTCGTTGGCCGTCATCGCGCTGACGGATCATCTTAAGAACCCATGACAGATAAAAAGGTTCCCTCTGCGCAGAGCTTAGGCTTCGACAGTCCGAACCGGCCGTGTGCTTCAAATGGGTCTCACCCCTCCACCCGCTTCACCTTCATCCTTTCGCGCAATTGCGCCTTCCGCTCTGCCGCAACCTCCTCCGCCGTCGCGGGCGCATCGCCCTCCAACTTCCGCCCGGTATCGCCCCACAAAGGCCGCGCCTCCGAATGGACCTCCCTCTGCGCCTTATAAAAATCCACCGTTTCCGCCCCGCGAATAACCCCCGCCAACCGCGCGTGCATATAGGTGCGCAGCACCTCGTTCATCCGCGTCAGATGCCCGGCCCCCATCGATTTGAAAAACCGCAGCACATCTGCGTCCATCCGCATCGTCACCGGCGTCTTGGGCGGGCCGCCGATCCCCGCGCAATCTCGTGCCACTCTTCGGGAATGCGCGAGGTCGCCTCAATCGTGTTGTGCAAATCCCACTCCAGCCGCCGCATCGCGTCTGACATATAGTGATAATTCGCCCGCTGTTTCGCCGTCAGCTTTTTCAAATCCATAATGCCCTCCCCATTCTTCCCACTCAATGGCACTCTCACCTTGGCGAAAAATACCTAAAATTGCGTAAGTCCAGCGTATGTACGGATGGCATACGCCATGCATACACTTGACATACGCCGCCAAAAGCCCCATCTGGCAGCTATCCGAGTGCCCGTGCCGCGTGAGCATGTGAACGGCCCGGATATTAGGTTCCCACCGTCACGCAGGGGTTCCGCGGTGCCGACGGGGTGTTTGCGAGGTGCAGATACCCGAGGCGCGCGCCGCTCCCTCTTTGCCGCGATTGTGCGGTGCTAGGCACGCGACCGCGCGGGCCGGAAAGACTATTTATGACGACGTTTTCTGACTTGGGGCTTTCCCCTAAGCTTATGGTCGGCTTGGATAAAGCTGGCTATACCACGCCCACACCTATTCAGGTTCAGGCCATCCCGCATATCATGAAGGGCCGCGATATCATGGGCCTCGCCCAAACCGGCACCGGCAAAACCGCAGCCTTTGGCCTGCCCTTGCTGCACCGCCTTTTGGATATCGGCCACCCGCCAGCACCGCGCACCGTGCGCAGCCTAATCTTGGCGCCGACCCGCGAATTGGTCGCGCAAATATCTGATAACCTTACGAATTACACCAAAGGCACCCCCGTCAAAGTGGTCACAATCACCGGCGGCGCATCCATTTTCCGCCAAACGGAAAAGCTGGCCAAGGGTGCCGATGTTGTAGTCGCCACCCCCGGTCGCCTGATCGACCTTTTGGACCGCAAAGCCCTGACGTTGGAGGCTTGCGGCTACTTGGTTTTGGACGAGGCTGACCAGATGCTGGACATGGGTTTCATCCACGCCCTGCGCAAAATTGCACAGTATATCCCCTTGAAAAGACAGACAATGTTGTTCTCGGCCACCATGCCGAAACTGATCGAAGATCTGGCAGGCACCTACCTGCGCGACCCGATCAAGGTGCAGGTTGCCCCCCCCGGCAAGCCGATCGAAAAGATCGAGCAATCGGTGCATTACACACCGCAAGGCGATAAGGCCAAGCTGCTGGAAACCTACCTCAAGGATCATGTCGGCGAACAGGCGCTGGTCTTTGGTCGCACCAAGCATGGCTCTGAAAAGCTTATGAAATTGCTGGTGACATGGGGGTTTAAGGCCGGATCCATCCACGGCAACAAGTCCCAAAACCAGCGTGACCGCACCCTGACCGAATTCCGCAATGGAGAGCTGGATGTGCTGGTCGCAACCGACGTTGCCGCGCGCGGTATCGACATTCCAGGCGTGCGCCATGTCTATAACTACGACCTGCCGAATGTGCCCGAAAACTACGTGCACCGCATTGGCCGTACTGCCCGCGCCGGCGCCGAAGGCCGTGCCGTGGCGTTCTGCGCACCTGCTGAAATGGGTGAGCTGAAAGACATCGAAAAGCTTTTGAAAACAACGCTTCCCATCATCGGCGGCGCCCCGTGGGGCCTTGCAGATATCAAGGCCGCCCCCAAGCCGCCACAGCGTGGCGCACGCCCTCCGCGCGGTGGTGGTGGCCAAGGCAAGCCTCGGTCGGCGCAAGGCAAACCGGGTGGCGGCAAGCCACAAGGCAAACCTCCGGGCAAACCGATGCGCGGTGTCGAAGGTGGTTTGGGTGCACCGAAAAAGTCGGGCCAAAAGCGCAGCCCAAGGCCACAAGGCCGCAGCAACGTAGCCTAATCAAAACCGGGCTGGTGCGGATATTCGCGCCAGCCCCGTTTAATGCGCCTCGTCTTCCAGATTCAGCTTCATTTCCAGCAGAACCTGTTGAATTGACAAGGTTTCACGCAGCAACCGCTTTGCTTCATTGATGGAAATCTTGCCATCGGAAATGGCGGAATTATACTCACCCATCAGCATCGCAAACCGCTGCGACAAGACCACTACATCCGAGTTGATGCCTTGCGAAGTTGAGTTCCGCTTGGTCCCGTCATAGGCCAGCGTGATGCCCCGCAAATCGGCCAAGGCACTGGTAACATGCGGAAAGCTTGATGCCGCCTCTAGGGCTGCGACCACATCGACCGGCATAAACCGATCAGAATGTTCTTCGGCATCGGAATAATAGCGCCCGATTGTGGCCTTCGATTTTCCCGATAACTCACACGCTGCCTCTATACCCACGTCTTTGACCAAGGCTTCGGTGTGTTTTTTCAGGTATCCATTATACTTCATGTGTCGGGCCTTCGCTTGGGTCCAGAACCATCTGGGGGAAATCGCTTCACCTTTTCCCATTAAGCTGCCCTTCAGGATTTGTCATCTATGTTTTCAGTTCCAGTGTGTGTTGGAATGGTACTGAGTGGCCGGTGTCCCCAGCATCGGTATGTGTTTGGTCCGTCGTATCTTCGTCTCGATAGAGGGTGGCGGGCCTGGCTTTGCTACGATACGGCGGGCCGATCTGGGTTGTAAAAGGTGCTATGGGGTTGCGAGGCGGATCGACTATCTGATTGTCGCAACCCTTTTTTTAACGATAAGATCCTGTTCAGTTGCCTTGTTTTAAACGGTAAATTTTTCCTTGTCGCATCCGCCCGACACAGGCTAAAACCCATGAATGGCAAAGCTATATTTTCACTTTTCAACCATGAATGCGGGCAAATCGACCGCGCTTTTGCAAGCCTCGCACAACTACCGCGAAGGTGGGATGGCGACCTATCTGATCACCGCACAGCTGGACAATCGGGCAGGCAAGGCGCGCATCGCCAGCCGCATCGGCATTGGCCAAGATGCCGACACCTTTGCCCCCGGTGAGGATCTGTTTGCCAAAATTGCTGCCCAATTGGCAAGCAGCGCCATTGCCTGTGTTTTCATTGACGAAGCCCAGTTTTTAACCAAAGCACAAGTTTGGCAACTGGCCCGCGCTGTCGATGATTTGAATGTGCCGATCATGTGCTACGGCTTACGCGTTGATTTCCAAGGCAACCTTTTCCCCGGCTCGGCCGCATTGCTGGCGTGGGCGGATGAAATGCGTGAGGTGCGCACGATTTGCCATTGCGGCAAAAAGGCCACGATGGTGGTGCGCAAAGGCCCGGATGGCACTGTATTGCGCGAGGGCGTTCAGGTACAGATTGGCGGCAACGAAAGCTATGTATCCCTGTGCCGCCGCCATTGGCGTCAGGCCGTGGGGGATGGCTCTGCCGATTGATGTGCGCGCAAGGCGATCATTGCCCCAGCAAGCGTGATTAACACCATGCCCAACACCGCCGAAAAATCAAGCTGTTCCCCCCACAAGGCCCAGCCCCAAAAGGCGGCCAAAGGTAAGTTCATGTATTCAAACACAGAAACCCGGCTTGCTTCCGCTATTTGATAGGCACGCATCAACATCGCTACCGCAATCATCGACCCTGCCGCTTGCACAAACGTCCACCAATAAAACGCCGCCGATGGCCAGACCCAGCCCCGCGCGACAAAGCCTGCGGAGCCTTCAGGTACAGCGACCGGAACCAGCGCCAAAATGGTTAGCCCGATCAGGCCAAAGCACCCGATCCCTGCGAAAAACCCCATGGTCAGCGTCTCTGTCGTCTCATCCGCGCACCACTCTCGTGTCGCGATATTGCCCATAGCGTAGAATGCGCCCGCCACCACGGGCATCAGCGCAGGCAAGGACAACCCGGCAATCGCATCGCGCCCAAGGACCAGCCCGACACCGAAAAATCCAATGGCAACCGCCAAAATTCGAACGATTCCAATGCTATGCCCATAGACAAAGCGTGACAGCAGCAGCACAAAGATGGGCGCTGTAAACAGCCCTGCCGCAACCTGCGCCACCGGCAAAAACGCCAGTGACCCAAAATAGATCATCAGCGCGACCCCGTGCAGCGCAGACCGCGCCACCACCGCCCCCACCCGTTTTGGCCGCATGTTCAGCCGTAAGGGCCGCGCGACCACGGCAAGCATCGCAAGGATCATCAGCGTGCGGATCACGTGAAATTGCCACAAACCCGCCTCGACTGCGATGACCCGGACAAAGTTATCGGTAAAGCCGATCACCGTCGCAAAGCCCAAGACTAGGACGGCCGCGACCAATACAGGGTCAAGTGTCGGTTTCATCGGGTTTTACCTTTTGGTTTGCCTTTACCGACTCGGATAAATTCGGCCATGATGCATGGCGGAAAGCGACATTTTCGGCAGCTAAGGGGGAAATATGGGTTGGCTTGCAGATGAGACTGGGCTGGAGCGCTGTGCGGCGAACCATGTGGCACTGACGCCACTGTCGCATTTGGCGCGGGCCGCCGATGTGTTCCCCGACCGTTTGGCGCTGGTCTATGGCAAAACCCAGCGCAGCTATGCCCAGTATCATGCCCGCGTCAGCCGCCTGTCTTCGGCCCTCACAGCGGCAGGAATCCGACCCGGTGATGTGGTGGCCACGCTTTTACCCAACATCCCCGCCCATGCCGAAGCGCATTTTGGCGTGCCAGCCTGCGGCGCCGTGATTAACACGATCAACACCCGGCTAGAGGCGGACACGGTTGCCTATATCTTTGACCATGGTGAGGCAAAAATTGTGCTGTGCGACACTGCCATTGTGCCTTTGGTCGAAGAGGCGATGACCCTGCAAACTGGCCCGCACCCCCGGATTATCGAGGTGGTCGATACCCAAGCAGGTTTTACCGCCACAGGCCGCCATTTGAGTTATGAGGATTTCTTGGAAACTGGCGATCCAAACGCCGCGTGGCAGTTGCCGCAGGATGAATGGGAAAGCATCGCACTGAACTATACCTCTGGCACCACAGGGCGGCCCAAGGGCGTGGTGTGCCATCATCGGGGCGCGTATTTGGTGACCATGGGCACTGTCGTCAGTTGGGGGATGGTGATGCACCCGGTGTATCTGACCATCGTACCGCTGTTTCATTGCAACGGTTGGGGCCATACGTGGATGATGCCGGTTTTGGGCGGCACGCTGGTGTGCTGCCGTGACGTGACGGCACGCGCGGTTTATGATGCGATAGCCGACCACGGAGTCAGCCATTTTGGCGGCGCGCCGATTGTTTTGAACACGCTGATCAATGCCAAACCCGACCAGCGCCGCCAGTTTGACCATATTGTTCAAGTCTTTACCGCAGGCGCCCCGCCTGCCGCTGCCACTTTGGCCGCAATTGAACCTTTGGGGTTTGCGGTAAAGCAGGTTTACGGGCTGACCGAAACCTATGGCCACATTACCGAATGTCTGTGGCACGACCATTGGAACGCCCTGCCCCAAGCTGAACGTGCCGCGATCAAGGCCCGCACAGGCGTGGTCCAACCCATGGCCGGTGAGACGGATGTGATGGACGAGGCGATGCAATCCGTGCCGCGCGACGGCCAGACCGTGGGTGAGATTATGATCCGCGGCAACACGGTCATGAAGGGCTATTATAAAAACCCCCAAGCCACGGCTGAGGCGTTCAAGGGTGGCTGGTTTCATTCCGGCGACATCGCCTTTCGCCACCCCGATGGCTATATCAAGATCACTGATCGCGCCAAAGACATCATCATTTCGGGCGGTGAGAATGTCAGCTCAGTTGAGGTGGAAAACGCGCTGATGAACCACCCGGCCGTGTCGCTATGTGCGGTGGTGGCCAAGCCAGATGACAAATGGGGCGAGGTGCCGTGCGCCTTTGTCGAACTCAAATCAGATGTGGAGGTGACCGAGGCCGAGCTGATCGCATTTGCCCGCGCCCATCTGGCTGGGTTCAAAACGCCCAAACGGGTGGTGTTTGGCGAGCTGCCCAAAACCGCGACCGGGAAAATTCAGAAGTTTGTGCTGCGGGTTACGGCAAAGGCGCTGTGATCTGGTCCATCCCGTCGCTGCCAGATTGTGCAATCTGGGCCAGTCAGCTATCGTTGCGATCAATAAGGCAGCAGGCAAGGCCATAAATGGCAAATACGGCCCTGAATAAGTATGAAAAGCTGGAATGCTCTGGTCTTTGGCGTGAAAACGCACAGGGCCAGAGGCGGGAAGTTATTGCCAATTTGGGTGCGACATCGCTTATTCTATCTGATCCAAAGCGCGAAATCGCGCTCAGCCATTGGTCTTTGCCCGCCGTCAAACGCTTGAACCCCGGCGAAATGCCCGCCGTCTTTGCCCCCGATGCCGCCGAGGGTGAAACACTGGAAATTGACGACACCACGATGATCGCGGCGCTGGAAACGGTGCATGCGGCCATTCGCGCCGCCCGTCCGCATCCGGGGCGTTTGCGCAACGCGTTTCTTGGCTCTGTGGCCTTGGGCATTTTGGCGATTGGCATCTTTTGGCTGCCAGACGCGTTGGAACAGCACACCGCGTCCTTCTTGCCGCGCACCACCCGGCAAGAGATTGGCCGCGAAGCGTTGGTCGACCTGACACGCCTGACCGGGCAACCCTGCCGCGCCAAAAGCGGGCAACAGGCCCTCGCCAAACTCTCGGCGCGGCTCTTTGGGGCCGATGCCGGGATAGAACTGGTGGTCGTGCGCACGGGCCTGACCCATGTGCAAAACTTGCCCGGGCGCATTGTTGTGCTGCCTGAATCTTTGTTGGCAGAACAAGATGGTCCCGAGATTGCGGCAGGCTTTGCCCTTGCAGCCCGCATCGCGGCCGAGTTGAACGATACCATGATCCCTTTGCTGCATCATGCGGGGTTTGTCGCCACCTTCCGCCTGCTGACCACCGGCGCCCTGCCCACGGCTGCCATTGCAGGGTACGGCGATATGTTAGTTGCAGCCCCGCCTGCGTCCCCCCCCGAAAACTACCTACTCTCCCGGTTTGAAGCGGCAGGCGTTTCCACCACCCCTTATGCCAACGCGCTGGACCCGACGGGTGCCACCACCGCAACCTTGATTGAGGCCGACCCGTTTGAAAATGTCATCCCCCCAGCGCTTTTGCCCGATGGTGATTGGGTCAGCCTGCAAGACATTTGCACCAATTGACCATGTGCCCGGCATGTATGGGACAGCGGTATCTGGTGGCCCAAGGCTTGTACGCCCCCAAGACCTTGTATCTCGGCGGTAAATTTCTGTTTTCCCCTTATTTTATTGAAAAATCTTGTAAGAACCATTAAGGTTCAAGATATATAAACGTATCGGCAGGGCATACCCTGCGTAATCCATGAGGCCGAGCCATGACAAAGACCCTTATTGCCGCAACGTTGCTTGCGCTTGCACTGCCGATGACGGCTATCGCAGGTCCGATTGAAAGTGCCTGTGTGAAATCTGATCGCAAAGCCGCCACCCGCGCGCTGTGTGGCTGTATTCAGCAAGTCGCAGACATGACGCTAAGCGGTGGCGAACAACGCCGCGCCGCACAGTTTTTCCGCGACCCGGACCAAGCACAAAAGGTCCGTATGTCCAAAAGTGACCGCGACAATGCGTTCTGGGGACGCTACAAGAACTTTAGTGAAACAGCCTCGGCATATTGCGGGGGCTAAGGCCCGCCACAAGAAAAGTACCGTTAACTAAAATGCAAAACGGCCCCCAAAGGGGCCGTTTTTGGTTTTGAACAGTCCGATATCAGTTTCCGGCGGCGCCTTTTGCTGCGCCATGGCCCATCTTGCCGTGATCCATCGCTTTGCCCATCTCCGGCGTGCGCTTGTTATCAACCGGCACTTCGACGGTCACATCGCCCGCCTTTTCAAAGGTCAGCGTCAGGTTGATTGTCTCACCTTCGGTCGGCACAGAATTTAGCCCCAAAAACATCACATGCTCACCACCGCGTTGCAGCATATGTGCCTCGCCTGCGGCGATGGGAAAGCCTTCTTCGACGTGGATCATCTTCATCACGCCATTGGCGTCTTGCAGATGGGTGTGCAGTTCTACCCGCTGCGCAAGGTCAGAGCGCGCGCCGATCAGACGGTCGTCAGCGCCAT
>RCMY010004069.1_pt1 | contig 13240 bp, 11 predicted proteins | sample 2041341 | NCBI WGS metagenome assembly RCMY01 (sample SAMN09708234, study PRJNA481090) | Marine sediment metagenome, whole genome shotgun sequencing project. | reverse complement strand
TGGCTTACGTCGCGGACCCCAGTGAGGGCCATTTCCAACGTGCGAGGAATCGGGGTGGCGGTCAGAGTGAGGACATCGACACCGACTTTTAGCTCTTTCAGCCGATCCTTGGCACCGACGCCAAATCGCTGTTCCTCATCGACAACCATCAGGCCGAGGTTCTTGAACGTGACGTCCTGCGACAGCAGTCGGTGGGTGCCGATGACGACATCAACCTCGCCGCTCTCGATTCCGGCCAACACGACCCGCTGTTGGGCGGTGGTCAGGAAACGGCTCAGTACCTCGACCCGGATGGGATAGGGATCAAACCGCTCCGAGAAGGTCTGAAAGTGCTGCTGAGCAAGCAGTGTGGTTGGACACAGGACCGCCGCCTGCTTTCCGGATACAGCCGCTTTGAAGGCGGCCCGTATCGCAACCTCGGTCTTTCCGAATCCGACATCGCCAAAGATGAGACGATCCATCGGCTTGCCTTCAGCTTGACGTCGCCGATAGCCGTCAGCTGATCGGGTGTTTCCTCAAACGGGAACGCGTTTTCCAGTTCCTGTTCCCAGGGGGTGTCAGGGCCAAACGCATGTCCGACCGCGGCGGCTCGACGGCGGTGGAGGTCCACTACCTTCTCGGCAATAGCCGCTACAGCCTTGCGAACCTTGCCCTTGGTCTTTTCCCAGTCAGCGCCACCCATGCGCGAAACCCGGGGGGCCTCCCCGCCAGTGTATTTACGAACGGCAGCGAGGGAATCGGTCGGCACATACAGCTTGTCAGCGCCGGCGTAGGCGATGATGAGATAGTCCCGTTCGATACCGGCGATGGTGCGAGTGACGAGACCTTCGAAACGGCCGATGCCATGGCGATGATGCACGACGTAGTCACCAACAGTCAGATCCCGGTACCCCGGTCCTGAGCCCTGCCCAGCCCGAGCGGTAGTCCGCCGGTGGGCGCGACGCCGTCCGGCGATCTGCTGTTCGCCGACCACCGCTACTCCAGGACCCGACATCACAAAACCCTGGTGGATACCCAAGGAGGTTATGGCTCCCGACGCCGTGTCCAGGACATCGCGGCGGGGTAGGGCAAACCCCTCTTCGCCGAGGATTCGAGCGACCCGATCGGCCGCCGCTACCCCGTCCATGGCAACCACCGTGATGATTTCCCGATCGGTGAGACGCTTCAATCCCGCCGCCACCGATTCGGCTACACCCGGCTGGGCGTCGAGCCCGCTGACCTCAATGACCTGATCGGAAGGACCGGTTGGCAACGAAGGCGCCTGGACCACGGTCCCTCTGACCCGCGTCAGTTCGTGGGTAAGGTCGAGGTAGAGCGAAGGGTGATCGCCTGCTTCAGGAGACCCGGCCCCCCAAGTCGGAGCGAGGGCTTCGGCGAGGTCGCTTTCCTCGCCGATGAGTTCGCTGGCCCGGTTCATACAACGGACCGGATCAAAAACGTACACCCGACCTGGGGCTTTCACGAGCATGCTGTCTGGCTCGGCGAGCCAGGGCATCCATGATTCCATTCCGGGAAACGTGACCCCCTCGGCGATCCGATCCCAGGCGTGGGCGGCCCACGGTTCTTGGAAAACGAGTTCGGCCGCCCTCGCCCGGATCTCCGGATCGGTGCGAAACTCACGGGCGCCGTGCAGGGTGACCCGATCGATCGAACCCATAGATCGTTGCGACGAAACCGCGAACTCGCGGATGGATTCGACCTCATCGCCCCAGAACTCGAGGCGGACCGGTTGGGTGCTCCCGGCCCCGTAAATGTCGATGATCCCACCTCTCACCGCAAACTCGCCCCGACTTTCAACCCGGCTCACGCCCTGATAGCCAGTATCGGCCAGCCATGCGATTAAGACATCAAACCCGGCCTCGACCCCTTGACTGATGCGAAATGGCCGGGGCCGAGTTGGCGAAAGCCGCTGAATGACGGCCCGGACCGAACCAACCACCACATCGCCGGGTTGCCCGTCGGTCAGAATCGATTCGGCTCTGGCCCGGTGGGCCATGGTGCTCACGTTGGGGCTGACGTGTTCAAACGGCAACGTCTCCCAGGCAGGAAGATGGTACGTCTGGTCCGTGAACAGAGCCAGATCATCGGCGAGCTCTTCAGCCTCGCGCTCGCCGGCGACCACGACCAGGGTCGGCGACTGAGAATGGGCGGCGAGTCCGGCAAGCAGAAAGGCGCGGCCGGCCGGGGCGATGGCGAACCAGTCTGGCAGCTGTTTCAGTTCATAGGCCGACCAGCGGGCGACGAGCGGGCGAAGGGAAGGACTCATATGCGGGAACGCATCGTAGCGCTCGGGCTCAGTTGATCGTCAGCTGATCGTCAGTCGAACAAATCCGCCGGAGCAACATACGTGCCGGTTGCGAGAGCGACCAGGCGACTCTCGTCTTCGCCGACCCACAGCCGAATGTGTCCAACGAGGCCAGATCGGCCCACTTTCACGATCTCCGCAGCGCCATACAGATCCCCTCCCACCGCTGGTCGTAGAAAATCGATCGACATCCGCGACGTCACCGCCATCGGCTGCAGGCCAACGACAGTGAACACGGCAAACCACAAGGCAGCATCGGCCAGGGAAAACTGGGTCGGGCCTGAGATATACCCCCCTGGCCGAAGCTGACCGGGATCATATGTCCAGCTGGCCGTCGCCCTGCGGTCACCGACCGCGACGCACCGGGTCCCGGTCGCTGCCGCCGACGGGTACTGCGCCTCAATGAACGTGTTCACCTCTGCGGGTGTCAATGGCTCGGTACTCACCTAAGCCTCCCCTCGGTGTCAGCCCAATCGATCAATCGCTCGAAGGTATCGGAGGGCGCCCGGTAGGTCATTCTCAACTTCCGAGCCGCCGCTGAGCCGTCATGAATGTGATCAACAGTCATCGTCCGAATCATCTCAGCGCACAGTTCAACCCCAGCAATGCGTCCGATCGGCCCGAGCAAAGGACCTAGGCCTACCAGGGCCCGGACCGCCCGGGCGGGAACAAACCGGAGGCCCACCGGCCGGCCCGTGATTGATTCGAGGAGCTCCAGCGCCTCTCTCGTCGTGACCGTGAACCCCGATACAACGAGCAGATCATCAATCTCGTCCGCATCGGCCGCCAATCGGATGGCTTTGGCGCAGTCGTCGATGTCGACAATCGAAATAGCTGTGTCGATCATTACCTTTACCCGGCCAGCAACGATGTCAAGAATGAGTTTGCCGGTTCCGGTCGCCCGGCCAGGGCCCTGAACGGAACTCGGAGCCACGAGCGCCAACTCGATATCGTGACGAGGAGCCAGTTCCCGTAGGCGCTGGTCGGCGGCCCACTTGGTTTCCGCATAGAAGGAGGTTCGATGGCCGACCGTTGCAGCTGACGAAATGTGAACCATCCGGCGGACCCCTGCCCGTCCGGCTGCTTCAAATACTGCGGAGGGGGCGTCGACGTTGACGGCCCACATCGCCTGGCGATCGGCGACACACATCGTGTTCACACCGCCGATGTGGAACACGGTGTCAGCACCGCTAACCAGACGATCCAAAGCAGATGAGTCCTCGAGATGGCCACGGATAGCTTCGACTTCGCCAGGGAGTGAAGCCGCCGATTCATCGGAGCGTGCGAGCGCCTTCACGTGCCAGCCCGCCGATCTCAGTTCATCCAGCGTGGCTCGACCCACAGTCCCGGTACCTCCGGTCACGGCCGCCGTCCGCATCAGACCGCACTCATTAGGCAACACTCATTAAGCAACACTCATTAAGCAACACTGCGACTGGAAAAGAACGTCCTGATGTAGTCCCATCCGGAGTAAAGCGTGAACAGAACGGCGACCACCATGAGGTACTCATCGAGGAACCAGCCGCCCAGCCGGTCGCCAGACCTAACGATCGCAAACCCTAGGGCGACGAACTGGGCATTCGCCTTGAGCTTGCCCCAAATCGACGGAGGAACGTGAATGCCCTCCAGTCCGGCCAGACTCCGCAAGGCCATTACCGCAAACTCCCGCGTAATGATGATGCCCGCAATCCAGATCGAGGCACGATCGACGGCGATGAGCGCCAGAAAAGTCCCGGTCACGAGCATCTTGTCAGCGGTCGAATCCAGGAACGCCCCGACGACAGTCAGCTGGCCCATCCTCCTGGCCAAATAGCCATCGAGGAAGTCAGTGATGGCGGCCACGACGAACAGAATCGCCGCCCACATTCGGACGTCTGTGATGATGAGGGCCATCACCACGGGAACCAGCACCATCCGCAATATGGCAAGTTGATCGGACACGGAAACTCGCATTAAGGGTCGATAGTACCGCGGACATTCGTCCGTTCGACTCCCCTGGTGGATTTGGACCGGCGCAGAGGGCCACTAGCGTTCTCTGGATGGAGAAAACCTGGACGCGCGCCGAGCACCTGAACAGATTTGCCACAACAGAAGAACTCGATGTCCTCGTCATCGGGGGCGGCGTCACCGGGGCGGGTTCCGCACTCGACGCTGCCACCCGCGGCTTGCGAGTGGGACTCGTCGAAATGTCGGACTTCTCGTCCGGGACGTCGAGTCGGTCGACGAAGCTTTTCCACGGTGGCATTCGGTACCTTTCTCACTTCGAATTCGGGCTGGTTCACGAAGGGCTCGCCGAACAGAAGATCCTGGCTAGGACCGCCGACTTCCTCTATGACCCCCTCGAGTTTCTGATTCCCATGTACCGGGGCCGTCGACTTGCCGACCTGCCGTCGTGGGCCTCGGCCCCGCGGTTCGCTCCCCTGGCGATGCGAATGGGCTTGCTGCTTTACGACACCCTGGGAAGGCGCCCGCGCGGGTCTCATCGAGCCGTATCCCGCGACGAACTTTTGACGTTCGCTCCCAAACTGCTCAAGAGCGGCCTCAATGGCGGGTTCGGGTTTATGGACGCGCAAACTGATGATTCTCGCCTCGTCTTAACCGTCCTCAAGACCGCCGTCGAACGGTACGGCGCCCTCGCTGTCAATCATGTGGCCGCCAGTCGCGTCGATCGAGAAGGGGACGGATTCCGCGTCCACCTCAAGGATCAGTTCACCGGTGATCAGTCTTGCGTCAAGGCCCGTACGGTTATCGCCGCCACCGGAGCCATTAAGCCGCCTCCGGCTGGGGAGGCCGAGGCAGCATCGGTACGACTGTCGGCCGGGGCCCACCTCATCATGGACAAGGCAGCCCTCGGCATCGGTGACCAGGCCCTTCTTCTCCCCGAAACCGACGACGGGCGGGTTATGTTCGTGGTCCCATGGCTCGATACTGCCATGGTCGGGACCACCGACACCCCCTATACGGATGACCCCGCCCAACCTCGGGCGACTGACGAGGATGTCGAGTATCTTATGCGCCACCTGCGGATGTACCTCGACATTGGCGATGCTGAACCGATCTCGGCCTTTTCCGGGCTGCGGGCGTTGATGGACAGCGACGGCTCAACGGCCAAGGCGTCGCGGGGCCATGAGGTGATCACGATCACCCCGGGCTATGTCCAGGTGGCCGGAGGCAAATTGACGACGTACCGTCGAATTGCCGAGGAAACGGTCGATGTAGTCGCCAAGCGTCTCAAAGCCGACAAGAAATCCCGCACCGATGTCGAACTGTTGATCGGGGCGGCGGCCGGCTCACAGGCTGATGCAGTGGTGGCCGACCAGCTCACCGGCCTCGGCGTTGACGCTACTCACAGCTGCAACCTCCTCAGGCGTTACGGGGCACGAGCTCAGGACATCGTGAGCGCTATTCAGGCAGACAAGGCCCTCGGCACTTCGCTTTCCGACGGAACCACGCTCCTCGCCGAAGTGGCGTACACCGCCCGCCATGAAGGAGCGACAACCATCGGTGACTTCGCCCTCCGGCGAACGCACCTGGCATGGTTCTCGAGAAGCCACGGCCGCGATGACGCCAAAGCGATCGCTGCTGAATTAGCTAGGGCGCTTGCCTGGTCTGACGCCGAAACGACCGACCAGCTTGATCAGTTCGAAACCGAACTGATCAACGAGGGCCTCTAGTCCGGTTGGCTAGACCCAGTCGAAGCTCTTGGTGACTGCCTTCTTCCAGGATGCGTATTCGGCGTTGCGCCGGTCGGCGTCCATGTTCGGTTCCCACGTTTTCGATATCGACCAGTTGGCTCGCAACGAGTCGAAGTCGGGCCAGAACCCGACCGCCAGACCCGCCGCGTAGGCGGCACCGAGAGCGGTTGTTTCAGCGACAGCCGGACGCACCACCGGCACATCGAGTAGGTCAGCTTGAAACTGCATGAGCAGTTCGTTGACCACCATGCCCCCATCGACTTTGAGAGCAGCAAGTTCAACCCCCGAATCCAAGAACATGGCGTCGAGCACCTCTTTGGTCTGGAACGCAACCGCTTCCAGAGCGGCCCTGGCGATGTGCCCGCGATTGGCGTACCGAGTCAGTCCGGTGATTACGCCCCTTGCATCGTCCCGCCAATAAGGTGCGAAGAGTCCGCTGAAAGCAGGCACGATGTACACTCCGCCGTTGTCCTCCACCGAACTTGCCAGCGCCTCAATCTCCTCGGAGGAGTCGATCATCCCAAGGTTGTCACGGAGCCACTGCACGAGCGCTCCGGCAATCGCGATTGAACCCTCCAGAGCGTACACCGGTGCTTGGCCATCGATCTGATACGCGACTGTCGTCAGTAGTCCTGCTGCTGAAGGCACCAGTTCGGTCCCGGTGTTCAAAAGCATGAAACAGCCGGTTCCGTATGTGTTTTTGGCCTCGCCAGGAGAGAAACACGTTTGCCCGAACAGGGCCGCCTGCTGGTCGCCAAGGATGCCGGCGATCCGAACCCCCGCCAGTTGACCTTTGGCCTCGCCGTACACCTGAACCGACGGTCTTATCTCCGGTAGCACCGCGCTGGGGACTCCAACGGCGTCGAGCAACTCCGAATCCCACTCAAGCGTGGCCAGGTCCATGAGCAGGGTACGGCTTGCATTGGTGACGTCGGTGATATGCAACCCGCCGTCACGGCCGCCGGTCAAGTTCCAGACCACCCAAGAATCCATGGTCCCGAAGGCGATCTCACCAGCCTCGGCCCGATCGCGCAGCCCGGCAATGTTGTCGAGTAGCCAGGCGATTTTCGGTCCCGCAAAATACGTGGCGAGTGGCAAGCCGGTCTTGGCCCGGAAACGATCCTGGCCGTGCTCAGCGGCGAGGCTCCCGCAGATCTCGGCGGTTCGCACGTCCTGCCAGACGACCGCATTTCCGATCGGCTCGCCAGTCTTACGATCCCACAGCAGGGTCGTCTCTCGCTGATTGGTGACACCAATCGCGGCAAGATCCGCCGGGGAAGCCGAGATATTCGCCATCGCTTCGCCGATCACCTGATCGATCCGAAGCCGGATCTCGTTGGCGTCATGTTCCACCCACCCGGCTCTGGGGAAGATCTGTTCATGTTCCTGCTGGGCCGACGAGACAATCGATCCCGCCTGATCGAACAGGATAAAACGGGTCGATGTCGTGCCTTGATCCAGCGAACCAACGTACATATGAGGACTGTGAGCCATGGATCCGAGCCTACTGGGAACCGTCTGGGGGGCGCCTCTCGCCGGCCATTTGAATGGCGGCGGCGCGATCCACGAGGAACCGTTCGGCTACATCGGCCGCATCCTGAATGAGGTGATCGATTTCGGGGCGTTCGGCCTTGGCGAACGGTTTGAGTACATATGTGGCCGGGTCCATTCGACCGGGTGGTCGGCCGACCCCAATCTTGAGACGCCAGAACTCCCTGGTCCCCAGTGCAGATGCCACGGATTTGATGCCGTTGTGTCCCCCGGCGCCGCTATTGGTGGCGAGGCGAAGCCTGGCGAACGGCAGGTCAATGTCGTCGTGACACACGAGCAATCCGTCTGGTTCTGCTTTGAAATACTTGAGGACCGACGAGACGGGTGCACCGGACAGGTTCATGTTGACACTCGGGAGCGCCAGGATGACTGACTCGCCACCAACCGACCCGCGAGCCACCATAGAGCGCACCCGCATCGGTCCTCGTTTGAAGGGTAGATCCCAACGGCGAGCCAGTTCGTCCACAACCTCGGCTCCGACGTTGTGGCGCGTTCCGGCGTAGTGCGACTCAGGGTTATGCAGGCCAACGATTACGTGCATCGCCGACCGATCAGAGCTGTGGCGAACTATTCGCCATCGTCCTCCGCGGCATCTTCGCCCTCTTCGCCCTCGGTCTCGGCACCTTCTTCGCCCTCTTCGCCCTCTTCGCCCTCGACGGCTGCTTCGTCTTCTTCGGCAAGAACCGCAGATGGCAGCGAAACGGTCACAATCGGCGTGTCGTCGTCGTCGAGGTAGGTAACCCCTTCGATCTTCGGAAGGTCGCCGACCGTAATGAGGTCGTGGACTTCAAGATGGCTGATGTCCACATCGATGTGGCCAGGGATGGCCGTCGGAAGGGCTTCGATCTCGACTGAGACTCGCATCGTTTCGACAATGCCCCCGTCGTTGCGAACACCGAGTGGTTCGCCGAGGAACTCAAGGTCGACCTCGACCGTAACGAGTTCGTCGAGTGAGATTTGGAGGAAGTCAACATGATTGATGAACGGTTTCGTCGGGTTCTTGAGAATCTCGCGAGCAAGGGTCGTGAAGGTTCCATGTCCGTCGACATTCAGCGAAATAATGGCGTTATCGCCAGCCTCGCCCTTGAGGATGGCGGCAAACTCCCGGTGGTTTACGGCGATCGCAAGCGGATCGATACCGTGCCCGTACAGAACGGCAGGAACCGACCCGGCTCGACGTAAACGGCGAGACGCTCGGCTACCTTGCTGGCGGCCGGCTTCGGCCCGTAAAGAAACTTCCATGACCAAACTCCTGGTGCGGTGTTGCGGGGAAACAACATTATGCCCATATACCCGCCAATCGGCAAAGCGGTAGCGGCCGTTCGTTGCGACCGGGCTGGCTTTACCGTTCGGGCACCGTGGTATTGACCCACTCGGTGATCTCCGCCAGCGCCGAACCTGGTGTAAATATCCGCGCCAGGCCGGCTTTTAGCAGGGTCTCGGCGTCGTCAGCCGGAATGATGCCCCCTCCGAATACAAGAATGTCTTCGACCCCGGCCGTCCGCAATGCATCCATGACGAGCGGAAACAGCGTCAGATGGGCGCCCGACAACGTCGACAACCCGATCGCGTCGACGTCTTCCTCCAGTGCCATGGCCACGATCTGAGCCGGAGTACGGTGCAGGCCCGAGTAGATGACCTCACAGCCGGCGTCGCGCAGCGCCCTGGCAATAACCTTTGCACCACGATCATGGCCGTCGAGACCCGGTTTGGCGATCAGAATTCTGCGAGGCATCGAAGCGAGTCTACCGCTGCGGCCGTCAGGTTCCGTTGGCTAAACGGCAACCACGGCGAAGTTCAACTGTCTTTTCGGATCGGGGCCCACGCCAGCAGTAAACGCTTCACACCTTCGCTGTCGAAACGCACATCTGCTTCGGCCCGATCGCCAGTTCCGCGGATGTCCATGACCAGTCCTGAACCCCACTTGTCGTGGCGAACCCGATCGCCAATCGCGATGTCTGATGCCGCCACCGTTTGGCGAGGTTTCTCCGTCTTGCGGGGAGTTCGGCGTTCTGCCCGCTCATAGAGATGTTCCGGGATTTCCTTCAAAAATCGAGAAGGAGGGTTGTAGTTGGTCTGGCCAAACAACATGCGACTGACCGAGTGCGTGAGGAACAGGCGATCCATCGCTCTCGTGATCCCCACGTAGGCAAGTCTGCGCTCCTCTTCGAGTTCGGCTGGATCACCCAGGCTTCGAATGTGAGGGAACACACCGTCTTCCATGCCGGCCACAAACACCACTGGGAACTCCAGACCTTTGGCGTTATGGAGCGTCATCAATGTGACCGCTCCTGATCCGTCTTCGAGGTCGTCGACATCGGCGACTAGCGAAACGGCCTCAAGGTACGTTTGTAGCTGAGCCAGGCCATCGAGGTCATCCCATTCGACGTCGTCGACCAGCGACCCTTCCATCCCCCCGACAAAGTCCTCGATACCCGATTGAAGTTCGCGCAGGTTCTCCGCCCTGCCGAGTGCCTCAACCGTTTTTTCTGCCTCGATCTCGTCGAGATAGCCGGAGTCGACCAGTACCGAATCGAGAGCTGCCCGGGGCCCGCCGACGGATGCCTTGGCAACGAGGGCGTCATAAAGCAAGAGGAAGTCTTTGATGCGCCCAAGGGCGCGTGCATTGAGTTGGGAAACGTTGTCAACCTGGCGTAATGCGTCATAGAAGGTCAGTCCATTGGCCTGGGCATAACGGTCTACGTGCCCGACTGAGGTCGTTCCAATCGAACGTTTCGGAACGTTGATGATGCGCTTGACGGCCACCTGGTCGTCGGGGTTGACGAGTACCCGTAGGTAAGCGAGGGCATCCTTGATCTCACGCCGTTCGTAGAACTTGAGCCCACCGACCACGTTGTACGGGATGCCGTAGCGCACGAACACGTCTTCAATGACACGTGATTGGGCGTTGGTTCGGTAAAACACCGCCATGTCGTCTAGCGACATTCCAGCTTCCTCGAACCCGGAAATCTGATCGGCGATGAACGAACTCTCCCCGTGTTCGTCGTCTCCCTGAAAGTACGTGATCTTTTCGCCAGGACCCCGGTCGGTCCACAGTCGCTTCGGTTTCCGTTGCGGGTTGTTGGAGATGACCGCATTGGCGGCGTCCAACACGGTTTCTGTTGAGCGGTAATTCTGCTCAAGCACGATTACCCGGGCGTCGGGATAATCCTTCTCGAAATCCAGAATGTTGCGCATATCGGCGCCTCGAAAGCGGTAAACGCTCTGGTCGGCGTCGCCGACGACACAGATGTTCCGGTGATAGCCGGACAGCTGAGCAACGAGTCGGTACTGGGCCAGATTTGTGTCCTGATACTCGTCGACCAAGATGTAGGCGAAGCGTTTCTGGTACTCCTCCAAGACCTCTGGGAATGCCGCGAACAGCTCAACAGTAAGCATGAGGAGGTCGTCGAAGTCCATTGCGGATGCCTCCAGCAGCCGCTGCTGGTAGAGCCGGTAGACGTCCGAGATTGTCTCGTGATAGAACCCGGAATCCTGCGACTGGAAGGTCTCGTAATCGATGAGTTCGTTCTTGGCGTTGGAAATAACCGCCCGAATGTTGCGAGCCGGGAACCGTTTTGAGTCCAGATCGAGGTCAGAGATACACATCTGGATGAGGCGAAGAGAGTCGGCAGAGTCGTAGATCGAGAACTGCGATCGATACCCGAAGCGGTGTGCTTCGCGACGGAGGATCCGCACGCACGCCGAATGAAAGGTCGAAACCCACATCGCTCTGACCGCCCCGCCGACCAGATGCGCCACCCGCTCCCTCATCTCATTGGCAGCCTTATTGGTGAAGGTGATCGCCAGTATCCCCGATGGCGCAACGCCCAGGTCACGGACCAGATGGGCGATTCGGTACGTCAGAACGCGGGTCTTGCCAGACCCGGCTCCGGCGACCACCAGGACCGGACCATCAACAACAGCCACGGCTTCGCGTTGGACTGGATTGAGGTCTTCAAAAAGATCAGATTCAGCAGGATTGGAAAGGTCAGAGAACAACACGTGACCACCGATGGTAACCGGTCACGAGGACTGTAATCACATGCGGGTGATTTACACCCGGGCAGGTACCGACAATCGTTCCTCGGCCGAGGTGGTTCGCAGGGTGAAACAAAACCGGGCCCCCACCGGAAAACGCGGCTCGTACCAAACGTCGCCACCCATAGCTCTGGCCAGGTTTCGGGCGATCGGTAGCCCGAGTCCGATGCCCTGATTGGCCCGGCTATCGCCCTTGGATACCTGCTCGAAATGCCGGAAAATGATTTCGCGCTCGTGTTCTTTGACACCCTGACCGTTATCGGACACCACCACCATGAACAACTCGCCAACATGGGCACCCTCGATGAGCACCTGATCGCCGCCGTACTTTCGGGCGTTCTCAAGGAGGTTGCGCAACACTTGTCCAACCCGTCGCCGATCAGCGAAGACCATCGCACCGCCCGGGATTGTGGTCTGGGCTTCGGCATCCGAATCTCGGAACGTAAGTGCGGCCAGCTCATGCGCCAGGATTGAGATGTCGAGTAGCTCCGGCTCTAGTCGAAGTCGGCCAGCTTCAAGGCGAGGTATGACGAGAACATCCTCGACCAGCTCTTCGAGGTGTTTGGCCTGCGACACGACAATGTTGAGGAATTCATCGACCTCCTCGACGCCGAGGTCTTGCCACCCTTCTGCGAGCAACGATCCAAACCCCGAGATCGAAGTGAGCGGGGTTCGCAACTCGTGACTCACCATGGACACAAAGTCGTTCTTCATTCGGGCAGCCCGTTCGGCTGCGTCCACGGCTGCACGCTCGCGGCGCCTCGCAAGGAAGACGGCCACCAGACCAACTCCACCCACGAGGATGGAGAGCACAGCGAAAAACGCTGATTGGAGATCCATGTGATCTTCCTTATGCGCAACCTCACGGCGGCGCTGTCTCGGTTATTGGTTTCTAGTTGTCGTAGAGGCTCGACAGGCTATGTCGTGCCTCTTCTTCGATCAGCTTGGCGTGGTGGATCGACGAATCGATTACGGTCGCCATTGGCGAACTGATCGCCCGAAGTGTCTTGGCCACCCCTGGCGCAAACGCGTTTGGAGTTGTTGCCCCGAGCAACAACAACCCGATCACGTCACCACGCATCTTCAACTCTACGGCAAATGTCGACACGAGTTTTTCGCTATCGGCTTCGAGCATCTCAATCGAGTCGGATCGCCAAACCTGCATGGCCGAAGGCTCATAGTTGAAGTCCACCCGCGTATGCAGTTCGCGGGCCGACCGGTCTACAAAGGACTCGAAATCATCGAGGTTGAGTGCCCGGTCGACATGGACAGAAATCGCCTTCTCGTCCACGAGAGCTAGAGCCGCGACATCGAACGCTACAAATCGACGCACAATGAACATGAGCTCTACCAGCGTCGTCTTGACATCAAGGGGACGAGTCGACAGCGTCACAATGTCGTTGACGACAGTCATTTCGAACAGCTTACGATCAAGCATCGACGTGACCCGCTCGAGCACATCCATCTGATCAAGGTCGATGGGATCGGCCTGCTGAGCCCCACTGAGCTCAGACAGCACACGCGAGGCGGATACCGACTTGACGGCCGCGGCAAGATCGTCGCCAAGCGCTTCTTTGGTGAGATAGCCGTCCGCACCCGATTTGGCCGCCCAGTAGCGGTCTTCAGTCGAATCGTGGGCGGTCAAGAT